>JADMIO011126961.1_pt1 | contig 42421 bp, 38 predicted proteins | sample 8958161 | NCBI WGS metagenome assembly JADMIO01 (sample SAMN16585339, study PRJNA669376) | soil metagenome | isolation source: Crop rotation soil | place: USA: Cullars Rotation, Alabama | collected 2011 | reverse complement strand
CCGCCGTGGTAGTATCGAGTGAAAAATCCATCTTCATATCGGGAGGGAAACGTCCATTCAATTCTGCCATTTTATTTCGTACTGATTCAGCAACAGCCAACGCATTGGAACCTGGTATCTGGTAAATGGCAATGGTTGAAGCACTCGATCCGTTGATGCGGCTGTTCATGGTATAATTTTCTGTTCCCAGTTCAATGCGGGCAACATCTTTTACACGCACCAGGGCGCCATTCTCGTTTGACTTAAGAATAATATCGCTGAACTGTTGTTCGGTTATCAGGCGCGACTGTAGGATGGTGGTAAACGTATTCTGCGTTCCTTTGGCTGCAGGCTCACCACCAAAACTACCACCAGGCTTAATAACGTTTTGCGCTTTTAGCGCATTAATTACATCCTGAACGGTAAGATCATATTTTGAAAGCAGGTCAGGCTTTACCCAAACCCTCATCGCATATTCTGATCCGCCAAATACAAACACATCACCTACTCCATTCAAACGTTTTAATTCATCCACTACATTGATGAAAGCGTAGTTATTGATGAATTTTGAATCATATGTATTATTGGGAGAAGAAAGCGACACCAGCATGAGCGGAAAAGTGAGCGACTTCTTCGTGGTAACACCTAACGCCGTTACTTCCGGGGGAAGGAAAGGTGATGCCTGTGCCACACGGTTTTGTGTAAGCATGTTGGCGTTATCAAGATTAGTTCCAACATCAAAAGAAACCTCAAGGCGTGTAGTGCCGTCATTCGCATTCACAGAACGCATGTAGATCATTTTTTCTACACCATTTACTTGCTGCTCTATAGGAGTTGCCACAGTTTGTTCCATGTTCACAGAGTTGGCACCGGTATAAGATGCGTTTACCTGTATCATAGGAGGTGTAATCTCAGGATATTGCGAAATAGGAATACCGCGCAAAGTAATAAGGCCAAGTATTACCATTAAAATAGACAATACCATTGCAAATATTGGCCGCCGTATGAAAAACTCACTCATGAATTAGTTTGTAGAGGTTATAATATTCTATTGTTATTTATTGAGCAGAGGTAGAATCGTATGAATAAGGCTTTTCTACTGGCTTAACTACAATGCCCGGCTTGATAATGGCATTGCCGATAAGTGCAACTTTTTCTCCCGGTTTTAAACCCTCAGTGATTATCCAGTTGCTACCCGTACGTGCTCCGGTTTTCACCGGCCGGGGATTGATCTTGCTGCTGTCGCCTACAACAAATGCCATATAAATACTTTGCATCTGGTTAATTGCCTGTTGCGGCACCAACACAGCATTTGATATTTCTTCAGCTTTTATACGAACCTTTACATACTGCCCGGGACGGAGTAAATGCGATTTGTTTTCAACAACAGCCTGCACCAATAGTGAACCTGTTGCAGGGTCTACTTCGCGGTTAGCAAAATCAAGCTTACCTGTCTCAGGGAAAACAGAGCCGTCATTCAATATAAATTCCACGTTAAGATTTCTTAATTGTTCTGCGCTCAGTTTCTGACTGAATCTGAGATAGTCATTTTCAGTTATGGAAAAGCGTACACGCATTGCGCCTACTGCTGAAATGGTATTGATTGCCTGATCGCCTATTGAGTTTCTTACATAATCACCAACCTGCACTTTTGATACACCGATGGTACCGGTAATTGGCGCTGTAACTCTTGCATAGCCAAGCTGTGTTTGCGCATTGTTTAAAGTAGCCCTGGCTGATACCACCGCCTGTTGCTGTGCATCATAAGTAGCCTGTGCAGCATCAAGATCGCGCTTGCTCAAAGCATTCATTTCGGCAAGTGGCTTAACACGATCGAGGTCCGATTTTGCTTTAACTAACAAAATATTGGCTTCTGAAAGCCTGGCATCTGCTGCCTGTACGCGATCACGCAACTCGTCATCCTGTATTACATACAACAATTGTCCTTTTTGTACGGTGCTGCCTTCTTTAAAATTGATGCTTTGTATCCAGCCTTCAGCACGCGGTTTTATTTCAACATCACTTTGACCATAGGTTTGGCCAACATATTCCGAGTAAATAGGAACTGTACGCTGCCCTACCGCTACCACATTCACTTCAGGCACTACTTGTGGTGTTTCTTTTTTGTCTTTACAGGATATGAAGAGGCCCGGCATTAAAAACAACACTATGCTCAGAGAGATTTTCATGCAACATTATTTTCTGGTTTGAATAAATACTTGCTCGTTAAGAACAGGCAATACAGTAATCGCAGTTGGCGAATTTCAAGTATGTAATAAAATTATACGTTTCTACCTAATAGTATTCAGGAAAGCAGGGTTTTACGGTTAAATTTTATACTTCACAAAATATGCAGTTAATCGAGTAATCATTTTGAAACACATATAGATAACAGAGTAGAAACTATGGATAAGTTTTATTTGCTATGATAAAAACGTCTCTTAATAAACATTGCTTCTTGCAAAATAAAATGCGCTGGCTTACATCTTTTATGCATTATTGAATGAAGAGCCTGATAAGGCTTAATGATTAATTAATGATAAAAATTTCATCGGTGATGAAAAACTTTTCATAACCCGACATAGGCAATAATGTAATCGGATGCTTTAAATGAATAATAGGTTATACGCTCTACAACTATATTTTTGCAGTAATTGTTTTGTATGAAAATTTCGTATAACTGGCTTAATAAATACCTACCTGCCGGTGGAGCAGGTTTATCAGAATGCATAGAACCTCAAAAATTATCAGAAATTCTTACTTCAGTAGGGCTTGAAGTAGAATCACTCGAACAATATGAAAATTTTAAAGGCGGATTAAAGGGTCTTGTAGTAGGCGAAGTCTTAAGCTGTGAACAGCATCCAAATGCAGATAAACTTAAACTAACTAAAGTTAATATTGGCAAGAATGAACCATTACAAATTGTTTGTGGCGCACCTAATGTTGCTATCGGACAAAAAGTAATTGTTGCCCCTGTTGGCACAAGCATTCATTCTCTCACAGGCGAAACTGTAACAATGAAGGTTGCCAAAATAAGAGGTGTTGAAAGCTTTGGAATGATATGCGCTGAGGATGAAATAGGCTTAAGTAGTAACCATGAGGGGATTATGGTATTACCTTCAGAAACAGAAACGGGCATTGCTGTAGAAAAATTATTTGATGTTTACAGCGACTGGATTTATGAAATTGGGTTAACGCCAAACCGCATGGATGCCATGAGTCATATTGGAGTAGCTAAAGATGTAAGTGCCTGGCTCACTTATCATCAGCATAAAATTGTAAAAACAAAACTGCCTTTCCCAAACAACATTGAAAGTGGAAAAAATCGTAGTGAATTTGAAGTTTTCATTGAAAATACCGCAGCCTGCAAGCGTTATTCGGGTATTGTAATTAAAGATGTAAAAGTTAGAACCTCACCTGCCTGGCTTCAAAATCACCTCAAAGCAATCGGACAGAGACCGATTAATAATGTTGTTGATATCACCAATTTCATTTTGCATGAATCAGGGCAGCCATTGCACGCTTTTGATGCAGATGCTTTAAGCAGTAAAAAAGTAGTCATAAAAAATTTACCTGAAGGAACTCTTTTTAAAACATTAGATGGTGTTGAAAGGAAATTAAGCAGCGAAGATTTAATGATCTGTAATAATACAGAACCTGTTTGCATAGCAGGAGTTTTTGGAGGCATTGGAAGTGGCGTTACGGAGCAAACAAAAAATATTTTTCTGGAAAGCGCCTGGTTTAGTCCAGCTTCAATTAGAGCTACTTCTTTAAAACACGGCTTAAGAACTGAGGCTGCGATAAGGTTTGAAAAAGGTGTTGATATTTCCGGCACTGTAAAAGCCTTGCTTCGTGCAACAGAACTCATAAAAGAAGTTGCTGGTGGAGAAGCAGCCGGTGATATAATTGATGTTTATCCTTCTATTGTTACAAAGAAAAATGTTATTTTAAAATACGATTACCTTAAAAAACTAAGCGGTAAAATATATTCTCCGGAAGCTGTACAAAATATTTTAACCGCACTTGAATTTGATATTATAGAAGAAAATGAAAACAGCTTAACATTAGCTGTCCCGCTGAGTAAACAGGATATTAGTTTACCGGCAGATATAGTAGAGGAAATTGTAAGAATTGACGGGTTAAATAACATAGCAATTCCTGAAACGATAACCATAACACCGGCAATTGATAATACAGGTGCCAGCGAAGCCCTGAAGGAGAAACTTGCACAATTACTTGCCGGCCTTGGCTTTAATGAAATTATTACCAATTCCATAGCCAATAGTAAAAATTATGATGCTGACGTGTTAAACAATGCTGTAAAACTCCTTAACAATTTAAGCGCTGACCTCGATATTATGAGACCATCGATGCTGGAGACAGGCCTTGAAGCACTTGCTTATAACATCAACAGGCAAAATAACAACCTGCGCTTTTTCGAACTTGGCAAAATTTATAAACATGATGAGAATGGTTATTCAGAAACCGAAAAAATATGTTTTTGGATAACAGGAAAGAAACAAATACAAGGTTGGAAAAATCAAAATACAGAAGCTGATTTTTTTACTGCAAAAGGCGTTATTACATCATTACTTGAAAATATAAACATTAAAAAAATTAGCTTTAAGGAACCACAACAAACTGCAAATGGCGTATTACAATTAATAGAAAAAAATGCAAAGTCATTAGGAAGCATACTGCTTTCGGGAAACACGCTGCTTCAAAGATTTGGCATTAAACAACCCGTGATTTTTGCTGAACTTAACATTGAAACGCTGATGGATGAAGTTACAAAACAGGAGATTGTTTATAAAGAAGCTTCGCAATTTCCAACGGTTGAAAGAGACTTAGCTGTTGTAATGAGCAAAAATATTGCATACAATAATATTGCTGCTTCACTGGAAAAACTAAAAATAAATTACCTGGAAGATTTTAGATTATTTGATATTTATGAAGGAGAAAAATTAGGCAATGACAAAAAATCATTTGCCCTTAATTTCAGGTTTATCAATACTGAAAAGACCCTTACTGATGGAGAAGTAGAAGCAGCTATGAAAACCATTATAGAAAAACTCACAAAAGAGTTTGACGCAGAAATACGGCATTGATTTAGCTTAATTTTTTTTCTATGGAAGATTTGCATGCTTCACTTAAAGATTTACAATTTGCTTTGCAGGCATTACTGAAAAAAGTTAATGGCCTAAAGAAAGAAAATGATCATTTGAAAAAGGAAGTTGAATATATAAACAAGCTTCTTCGTGAAAAAGAAGAAGAGCTTAATACTTCAGAGAAAAAAGTTATAACCCAGAATATAAGCAGTTTATATAATAGTGAAGAAAAAGAAATGCTTCAATCTCAGATTGATGTTTATTTGAAAGACATTGAAAAATGTCTTTCTTTACTTAATGCCAGGTAATGGAAGAATTGATACCGATAAACATTTTAGTTGGCGATAGAAATTATCGCGTAAAAATCAGGCCTTCTGATGAAGAAAGTCTTCGAAAAACGTTAAAACTGGTAAATACTAAACTTGTTGATTTTAAAACCAACTTCGCCGGAAAAGATATGCAGGACTATATAGCCATGGTTTTAATATGGCTTGCAACGGAAGGATCTGCCTCTGCAGTTGCTGGTGAAGAAGTTAAAGAAATTACCGCTAAACTAAAAGGACTCAAAAAATTAATCGAGGAAGCTTTATAAAAAAAAGCCCCGTTCAAAAATGAACAGAGCGTTATTCTGAAAAAGCCCCGAAAATTTGTTAGCCATACAACGGCAATGCGTTAATATCTTCTCATCAGACTTAAAAATTAACCAGCAATGTTTTGGCTTGCGGCCCCCTGGCAACTTCTATTAATAAATTTACTGTCAGTTACAGGTAAACTTTTTTAAAGGTTCTCAAAGACGAATTAAAAACGGGTATGCTCTTATTTGCCAAATAAAATGCCAACCAAAAAATGCTTTAACAAAAAATTGATTATCAACGGAAACCAAATAATTTGGTTATTGTATTTTCCCAAAATGAAACGAATCAATCCTAAATTGAACCAAAATTCACTTTAAAAATTCTGGCGTCATATATTTAACTTCGCAACTTTACACTTTAAAAGATTTATATCAATTTAAATTTTCATGGATATATCATTAATAATAACAGGAATAATTGCTTTGCTTGCCGGAATTGGTTTAGGTAAAATTCTTTTTGCTAAAAATACCCGAAAAAAAGTAGAAGAGGCTGAAACTCACTCACAGCAAATAATTACTGAAGCTCAATTAAAAGCCGAAACACTGAAAAAAGAAAAGATTCTTGAGGCTAAGGAAAAATTCGTACAGTTAAAAGCGGAATATGATAAAGAGGTGCTTGAAAGAAACCGCAAAATGAATGATGGAGAAAACAGGATAAAGCAAAAGGAGATAAGCATCAACCAGAAAGAGATTTCGCTTGATAAACAAATGAAAGAGAATGAAACCATTAAAGAGAATTTAAACCGGCAGTTGGAGGTAGTGGCTCAAAAAAGAAACCAGCTCGAAAAGCATCAGGAAGAACATATTAAAAGACTGGAAAAAATTGCGGGACTCACTGCCGATGAAGCTAAAGCTCAATTAATTGACAGCCTTAAACAGGAAGCTCAAACACAGGCCTTGCAACTTCAGCAAGAGGTGATTGAAGAAGCAAGGCAAAAAGCTAATAAAGAAGCGCGAAAAATTATCATTCAATCAATACAAAGAACGGCTGCTGAGCAAACCATTGAAAACACTGTTACTATTTTTAATCTTGAAAGTGATGAGATCAAGGGCCAGATCATCGGACGTGAGGGCAGAAACATCCGCACAATAGAAGCAGCAACAGGTGTTGATCTTATTGTGGATGATACTCCCGAAGCTATTGTACTTTCTTCTTTTGACCCGCTACGCCGTGAAATTGCCCGTTTAAGTCTGCAACGGCTTGTTGCCGATGGCAGAATTCATCCTGCACGCATAGAAGAAGTTGTTGAAAAAACACGTAAACAACTTGAAGAACAGGTAATGGAAATAGGCGAACGAACAGTAATCGAACTTGGCATCCATGGCCTGCATAAAGAATTGGTGCGTATTGTTGGAAAAATGAGGTTCAGATCTTCCTATGGTCAAAACTTATTAATGCATAGCCGTGAAGTGGCTAATTTATGTGCTACGATGGCGGCTGAACTCGGGTTAAGTCCCAAATTGGCAAAACGTGCCGGGTTATTACACGATATTGGCAAAGTACCTGATGAAGAAACTGAATTAAGCCATGCTTTGTTGGGCGCAAAACTTGCGGAAAAATATGGAGAGAACGCTGCCGTAGTAAATGCCATTGGTGCCCACCATGACGAAATGGAAATGCAGTATATTATTTCACCTATTGTACAAAGTTGTGATGCTATCAGTGGGGCTCGTCCTGGTGCGAGAAGAGAAATAATGCAGCAATATCTTCAGCGCATTAAAGACCTTGAGACGTTAGCAATGGGTTATAACGGAGTTGAAAAAGCTTATGCTATCCAGGCAGGAAGAGAATTAAGGGTTATTGTTGAATCAGAAAAAATATCAGACGCTGACAGTGATAAGTTAAGTTTTGAGATCGCTCAAAAAATCCAGAACGAAATGACCTATCCGGGCCAGATAAAAATTACTGTGATCCGGGAAAAAAGAGCTATTAACGTTGCGCGTTGATTGGCTTGCCTGATTAAGAAGAACCTTTTAAAATATTGCATACTTTAAATTGTTCGCCAAGGTAGGTCGCGGCACTGCCGCTTTTTAAAACATCTTATAAACATAACTTAATGTTTTATAAAGAATTGATTTTTATTTGGCATTTGCTGTAGATGCCTTACCTTTGCACACCTTTTAAAATTATTGGCTATGAACGCAGCAACACAATTTATACATGACCAGCTTACTGCTAAGAAGCAGCATCCTAAATTTAAAGCCGGAGATAATGTTACCGTTAACTATAAAATCGTAGAAGGCGGTAAAGAACGTATTCAGGGTTTTCGCGGTGATGTAGTTAAAATCCAGGGAAATGGTGCAACAGCAACATTCACCGTGCGTAAAATATCTGACGGGATTGGTGTTGAAAGAGCGTTCCCTTTTTTCTCTCCAAATGTTGAGTCAGTTGTTTTAAATAAAGTTGGTAAAGTTCGCCGCGCAAAATTGTATTACCTGCGCAATCGTAGCGGTAAGAGCGCGAGAATCAAAGAAAAGAGAATGTAATTATTTATTAAGGATAAATGCGAGAAGCGAAAGATGTTAAAAATTTTTCGCTTTTTTGTTTTTATAATCAGATATTTACCTCGTCTCGTATATTAGTTACTATATTTGTTTTCACTTTAAATTTTATCTAATGGGAAATCTTGGTTTTCAGGAAATATTACTGATAGCAGTAGTAGTTCTGGTGCTCTTCGGTGGCCGTAAAATACCTGAATTCATGAAGGGTTTAGGTCGCGGCGTTCGTGAATTTAACGATGCAAAAAACAATGTAAGAAAAGAACTTGAAGAAGGCTTAAATGAAAAAGATAATCAGACACCTTCTCCGTCAGCTAACGGAGTACAACAATCAACTTCAACTACAACACAGCCTTAATTTCTTTTACATACCTTTTAAACTTGTAGCCTTTGTTTAGCTTTCATTCTATCAAAGACTATCAATCTTTATTATTAAACGGCAAGGCAACATGTGCTGAAGCCGTTTCTTATTATATAAAGAATATAGAACAAAACCAGCATCTTAATGCTTTTCTTGATGTTTATAAAGCAGAAGCGTTCGGGCGTGCTGCACTTCTTGATGAAAAACGTGCTGCAGGCGAATCAATAGGCAAATTGCATGGCGTTGTTGTTGGTCTTAAAGATGTAATAAGCTATAAAGGGCATACATTAACCGCAGGCTCTCACATTCTTGAAAATTTCCAGGCTGTTTATAATGCAACTGCAGTTGAAAAATTATTACAGGAAGATGCCATTATAATAGGTAGGCAGAATTGTGATGAGTTTGCAATGGGAAGCAGTAACGAAAACTCAGCCTATGGCCCCGTATTGAATGCTGCTGATACTACACGAGTTCCGGGAGGCTCATCCGGCGGTTCAGCTGTTAGCGTCCAGGCCAGACTTTGCATGGTAAGTTTAGGCAGTGATACTGGTGGTTCAGTTCGCCAACCAGCTGACTTTTGCGGTGTTATTGGTTTAAAGCCCACTTATGGACGTGTTTCGCGGTATGGCCTCATTGCGTATGGTTCTTCGTTTGACCAGATTGGCATTTTTGCAAATACAGTTGAAGATGCCGGTTTAATACTTGAAGTTATTTCCGGCCAGGATGAATATGATAGTACTGTAACAAATGAAAGTTTTCAGTACAAAAAATTACAAGAAAATAAGCAATACAAAATTGCTTATTTCCCGGTAACCTTCGATCACCCGGGCCTTGATGCAGAAATATCAGAAAAGCATAAAAGTTTTATCGATAAAATACAGAATGAAGGTTTAAACGTTTTGCCTATTGAGTTTGATTTATTGGATTACATTGTACCCGCTTATTATATTTTAACAACAGCTGAAGCATCAAGCAATCTATCGAGGTATGAGGGTTTAAAATTTGGTGTACAACAAGAAGCCAAAGATCTAAACGAACAAATCAGTTTAACCCGTAGCAAATTTTTTGGTAAGGAAGTACAAAGGCGGATTCTGCTGGGGACCTTTGTTTTAAGCGAAGGATATTATGAAGCCTATATTACTCAGGCACAAAAAGTTAGAAATATCCTTTTAAAAAAAATTAAAGCTGTGTTTGAAGAGGTTGATGCTATTTTTTTTCCCGTTTCTCCTGGTACCGCATTTAAGATTGGCGAAAAAACTAATGATCCCATAGCAATGTTTTTGGCGGATATTTATACTGTGTTTGCCAATTTAACCGGTATTCCGGCTGTTTCAATCCCGCTGTTTAAACACTCAAACGGTATGCCTTTTGGGCTGCAGGTTATGACGTCTCACTTAAATGAATTAACTTTGTTGGCTATTTCAGAACAATTGATGGAAATAAATAAAACAGCCAAATAAGCTGTTGCTATTTAAAGAATAATAATGAATCAATTTTTCAGGCATTTTGAAAATCCTCTTTTGAAGACTTATTGCTTTAAAAAAGCAGCTTGTATGTTTATTCTCTCAGGTTTGTTTTTATCATCTTCTTACGCCAATGGTGTACCCGGCATAAAGCCATCAAAAGACAGTACAGGTATTGATTCAGCAAGGAAAACCGCCCCCGTTTCTTTTATTGCCGATAGTTCAAAGATGTTCACCAGTTTGTTGGGTAATTCTGTTGTTAACAGCAATGCGATGGATTTTTCTATGAGTGCCGAAGCAAAATATTTTGCTGATGATTATATAAAGAAACATACAACATACTTCAATAACATGAAAGTTTGGGGTAAACCATACTTTGATCTTTACGACAGGATATTAGCTTCTTATGGTATTCCGCTACAGTTAAAATACCTTTCCGTTATTGAAAGCAGTTTAAGCAGTACAGCGGTTTCCTGGACCGGCGCTGTTGGCCCCTGGCAAATCATGGATGGAACTGCCCGCGAACATGGCTTAAGAATCGGGTATTATGATGAAAGGTCTGATTATATTAAAAGCACCAATGCTGCCTGCAAAATTTTAAAAGATTTATACAGCACTTACGGTGATTGGTTGTTGGTGGTTGCGGCATACAATACCGGGGCCGGCAATGTAAACCGCGCCATAATTAAAGCCCACAGCAAAAATTTTTGGGATATACAATATTTCCTTCCGCTTGAAACACGCAACCATGTAAAAAAATTTATTGCTACACATTATTATTTTGAAGGAGGTGGAAGCATTGCTACTGAAAGAGCTAATAAAACTTCAAATGCATTGCTGAATAAAGATGCTTACATTGAAGTTGCTGCAAACTGCTCAACAGTTAACATCTACGGAAAATATAATTCTCTTGTTATTGCAAATAATTTAATGATAGATCTCGCGCTGTTCAATCAATTAAATCCTGATATTGATAACGTACTTGCGAAGGGTGATATTTATCCGTTGCGCGTACCGGCAGACAAAGTGCAATTGTTCCAGTCAAAAAAGAATGAGATACTTAAGCAAAGTGTTGAATTGCTTTTAAGCACTTCAAGCGCTGCAACCCAATCCGGCAGATAAATTATTGCAGTGTATCAATAATTGCTTTCGCTTTCAATAAACATTCTTCGTATTCTTTTTCGGCATCAGCATAAAAAGTTATTGCGCTACCTACTAAATAATTAAGATAATTGATTTCCGCATTATAAAAAATGCTTCTTATCACTACATTAAAATCAAAATTTTTTTGTGGTGATATATAACCCACACTTCCTGAAAACAACTGCCTTTTTGTTTTTTCATATTGCTCAATCAACTGCATGGCCTTACGCTTCGGAGCCCCTGTCATTGAACCCATTGGAAAAGTGGCTTCTATAATGTCACGGAATGAGGCATCTTCTTTCAATTCCCCTTTGATTGTTGAAATCATTTGGTGCACCTGAGGAAAAGAATAAACAGCAAACAATTCTTCTGCCTGCACCGATCCTTCTTTGCATATTTTGCTAAGATCATTTCTTACCAAATCAACAATCATTACGTTCTCGCTTTGCTCTTTTTTATTTTTAGATAAGTTTTCCTTTTCGATATTATCAAGCGTTGCATCTCTATTCCTGGGTGCAGTACCTTTTATTGGCTGCGAAAAGATCGTCTTGCCCGTTTTAGATAAAAATCTTTCAGGACTTGCGCATAATAAATATTTATTTTCGAGTTTATAAAAGCATGAAAAAGGCGTAGGCGAAATCCCAATGAGTTTTACATATGTTTCTAATGGATCAATAGAAACATCTTCTGCAAAAAATTCCTGGCAATAGTTTAATTCATAACAATCGCCACGTAAAATATGCGCTTGTATTTTTTGTATAGCTTCTATATACTCCCTGTGCGTTAATACAGACTTTAATTGAATCTTTTTTGATGATGTTATTTCAATTTTAGCATTACTGGTATTGATTATTTCATCAAATAACAATTGAGGTTCTGTTTGAACTGAATGGATAGTAAGCATTTTTTTTTCAAGGCATAAAACAACGGAAGGAATAAAAAAGAAAATATCTGTAAATGCTATTCTATTATTGTGAAACGATTGTAATTCTTCTGTTTCATTTTTTAAATCATAGCCCAAATGGCCAAATATCCAGTCATTGTTTTCTGAATAAAAATCATCAAGGCCGGATAATTTTTTTTTGGATGGTGAGAAAGTTTTTAACGCATCAACTGCTATAAGGCAATCGTACTTGTGGTATTTATCAGCATATTCATGACTGTCCATAAAACAACAAATGCTAAACCGGTTTGCCCAGTTTAGCATTTGCGCTTTAAACAGCAGCACATCATTTATAGGAAAAGATGCAGCAATTCTCTTCACCTATATAATAATTAATTTTAAAAATCATCATCGTCATCATCATCAAAACTTCCTGAATCATTAAAAAGATCAAACTCTTTTAAATCATCGTCAAACTTAAAATCTTCATCATCGTCACCACTTTCTTTCTTGCCGCCGCCTCCGGATTTTTTTCCTTTTGATTTAGGAATGTCAAATTCATCAAAATCAGGATCCCATTCTTCTTCCTCTTCCGGTTTATCCCAATCATCAACTTCATCTTCCGCATCGTCATCTTCATCATCATCGTCCTCTGCACTTTCTTTTTTGGTTTTAGGGCCAGCTTTCGCCTTTGACGATTTTACATTGTCATCCTCATCAGAATCATCTTCAGTTTCCTCATCATCTTCCACCTGTTTTTTTGCTTTGGAAGAACCTTGTTTACCTGTTTTATCTCCTGATGGTTTTGGAGTAGTCTTTTTTATTTTATCAGATTTAGATGCCATACTCAAATTGGATTAGCAATTGTAAAATTTCAACGAGTTTTTTAATCAGCAAAAAAAATTTTTACATGGATATTTTTACTATTTGTTCGCGTTGCGGCCCATTGGAAACATAGCTTATGGGCGAACCTATATATTGATTGATAAAAGAAATATAACGCTGCATCGCCTCAGGTAAATTATCGCCTGTTTTTAAAGTGGTTGAATCGCAATGCCAGCCTTCAAATGCTTTATATACCGGCTTAACATCAACCTGTGTTAACTGGAAAGGAACCTCTTCGCTCCTGTTGCCATTTATTAAGTATTCTGTGCAAACGTTAAGTTCTTTAAACGAGTCCAAAACATCTGCTTTTGTCATTATTACATTGGTTACACCATTAAGCATGCAAGTGTATTTTAAAGCTACAAGATCAATCCACCCACAACGCCTTGGCCGCCCGGTTGTGGCGCCGAATTCGTTACCAATTTTTCGTAACTCCTCTCCTGTTTCGTCACCCAGTTCTGTAGGAAAAGGGCCACCGCCAACTCTTGTACAATAAGCTTTTGTTACGCCGAAAACATTATTTATTTTTTGGGGCGCAACACCCAGACCGGTGCATACGCCTGCAGAAATGGTATTGGATGAAGTTACAAACGGGAAAGTTCCAAAATCAACATCAAGCATAGTACCCTGCGCGCCTTCAGCCAACACTTTTTTTCCGGCATTTATTTGATTATTAATAAAATACTCGCCATTCACAATATTTAATGTGCGCAGGAAGTCGATAGATTCAAAAAATTCTTCTTCCCATTGACTTATATCTTCATTGAAATGAAAATTATCCAACAATCGCTGATGTTTTAGCCGAAGCTTAATGTATTGGGTAATGAATGATTTATCCATTATATCGCCCACACGTAAAGCATTACGGCCCGTTTTATCCATATACGAAGGCCCGATGCCCTTTAAAGTAGAACCAATCTTGCTTTCGCCTTTGGATGTTTCAGAAGCTTTATCCAAAGCACGGTGTGTGGGCACAATTAAATTGGTTCGCTGCGATATAAACAAATTCTTTTTTACATCAATACCAAATCCCGCAACCGTTTCACACTCTCTTTTTAAAGTAACAGCATCTAACACAACCCCATTGCCAATTATGTTTACTGTATTTTGATGAAATATGCCGGACGGTATTTGATGCAGTACTATTTTTTTATCTCCAACATATAATGTATGCCCGGCGTTGGGACCGCCCTGGAAACGGGCAATTATATCGTAATCAGGTGCAAAGTAATCAACAATCTTTCCTTTGCCTTCGTCGCCCCATTGCAACCCGAGAATAACATCAACCATTAGATTTTTTTTAATGTTGCGCAAAAATAAAGGTTGGGTTTTGGTAGTTGTAAGTTTATGTAAGAAAATTTTCAACTAAGTTTTTTATAACAATTGCTGTTATAAAATTGTTTGTAAGTACTGAGCTGACTATTAAAACTGAACCGACGATCTGCCCGATTACAAGCCGAGCCCTATACAACTGAGCTGGAAAATTATTTAAATATTCTAAAGAGCCAACTATCGGAATTGAACCGACGACCTGCACATTACGAGGGTGCCGCTCTACCAACTGAGCTAAGTTGGCTAAAGTTGCAAATCTAATTTGTTTATACAATTCACATAATAACATTTCATACTCCACACCTCTTACTTCCTATCTGCCACTTCTTACTTCTATTCGTACTTTCGCCATTATGATACCTGATTTTTTAAAACAAATTTTTGCGAATCAGCAATATGATGAAAACAATTTTTTTCTTATTGCAGGACCTTGTGTTGTTGAAGACGAGGCTTTGCTAATGGAAGTTGCTGATAAAGTTTTTGCAATTTGTAAACGCCTTGGCATTCCTTATATATTCAAATCAAGTTACCGGAAAGCAAACCGTACAAGTGCAAATTCTTTTACCGGCATTGGAGATGATAATGCTTTGCATTTATTAAAAAAAACAGGTGAACATTTTGGGTTGCCCGTTACAAGCGATGTACATGCGCATGACGAAACAGCCATTGCTACTGAATATATCGATGTTTTGCAGATTCCCGCTTTTTTATGCCGGCAAACCGACCTTTTACTTTCCGCAGGAGATACGGGTAAAATTGTAAACGTAAAAAAAGGGCAATTCTTAAGCGGGCCTTCCATGAAGTTTGCTGTTGAAAAAATAAAATCAACGGGTAACAATAAAATTATACTTACCGAAAGAGGAACCACTTTTGGTTATCAGGATCTTGTTGTTGATTACCGCAATATCCCCTGGATGCAGGAACACAAAGTACCTGTTGTTATGGATTGCACACACAGCCTGCAGCAACCGAATCAAAGCAACGGTGTAACAGGGGGCAATCCACAATTAATCGGAACAATTGCCAAAGCTGCCATTGCCACAGGTGCGGATGGAGTATTTATTGAGACGCATCCAAACCCTGCAGTTGCAAAAAGTGATGGCGCCAATATGTTACATTTAAGTTTGATTGAAGGCTTGCTTGAACAGTTGGTAAAGTTGCGGAAAGCTTTATAGCTACAGATATTTAATAGGATTTCTTTTGGCGGATAAAATATATTTTTTCATGTTCAACCAAAATGCCATAACCATATAAATAATTATAGGTGAACCCATGGTTAAAAAAGAAATATAAATGAACCACATACGAATGCGGCTTGTAGATATGCCCAACCATTCGCCAACAGGCTCACAAACGCCGAATGCACGCCATTCAATAAGCTGTTTGAGTTTGTTCATACTTGCAATTTAAAAAAAAATATTTGCCAATTTGTTGCATAAGCCCATCTTTTTAACGCTTCATTTCTATATTAAATTATTCAAATGTAAATTTGCCCAGTTCTGAATATATTTTTATTTTACCGGCAATTGATATATTGTTGTCATCTCCGGAGCCTGCCTTCGGGATTGGGGCGGAGATTATTCTTGTACTTGGTTTTTCAGCAACTTATAAAACAAACTACACATGGCATTTGATATCGAAATGATTAAAAAAGTGTACAGCGAAATGCCTGCTAAAATTTCCGCTGCACGCAAACTTCTAAACCGTCCGTTGACCTTAGCAGAAAAGATTCTATTTTCTCATCTTTCACCGGAGCAAACACCCGAAGCATTTGAACGCGGCAGGCATTATGTAAATTTTGCTCCCGACCGTGTAGCCATGCAGGATGCTACTGCTCAAATGGCTTTACTGCAATTTATGCAGGCCGGCAGGCCCAAAGTTGCTGTGCCTTCCACTGTGCATTGCGACCATTTGATACAGGCAAAGGTTGGCGCTAAAGAAGACCTGGAAGTAGCTTTAAATGTAAATAAGGAAGTGTATAGTTTCCTTGCCTCAGTTTCAGATAAATATGGTATTGGTTTCTGGAAACCTGGCGCTGGTATTATTCACCAGGTTGTATTGGAAAATTATGCTTTTCCCGGCGGCATGATGATTGGTACAGACAGCCATACCCCGAATGCAGGTGGCCTTGGTATGATTGCGATTGGTGTGGGTGGTGCAGACGCCTGCGATGTAATGGCAGGCTTGCCATGGGAATTAAAATGGCCCAAGCTTATCGGTATAAAACTCACCGGTAAAATGAGCGGCTGGACAAGTGCAAAAGATATTATTTTATGGGTTGCCGGTCAATTGACTGTAAAGGGTGGTACGGGCGCTATTGTTGAATATTTCGGTGAAGGCGCTGACAGCTTTAGCGCAACCGGTAAAGGAACAATTTGTAATATGGGCGCTGAGATAGGCGCAACCTGCTCTTTGTTTGCTTATGACGATAAGATGGGCGATTACCTTCGCTCTACATCCAGAAATGATGTTGCAGACTTAGCCAGCAGCGTACGTGAGCATTTGCGCCCGGATGAAGACGTGTATATGCATCCTGAAAAATATTATGACCAGGTGTTGGAGTTAGACTTAAGTGAGTTAGAACCTTATGTGAACGGGCCATTCACCCCGGATCTTGCCACGCCAATTTCTAAAATGAAAGAAGCCGTTGAAAAAAATGGCTGGCCTGCCAAACTGGAAGTTGCTTTAATAGGTAGCTGTACAAACTCTTCCTATGAAGACATCAGCCGTTCTGCTTCAATTGTAAAAGATGCAGTTGGAAAAGGTTTAAAAACAAATAGCGAATTCACGATTACACCAGGTTCTGAAATGGTTCGATACACTATAGAAAGAGATGGTTTTATAAACGATTTCGAAAGTGTTGGTGGCGTTGTTCTCGCAAATGCCTGCGGCCCTTGCATCGGTCAATGGGCAAGACATGTAGATGACCCTAACAAGAAGAATACTATTATAACATCTTTCAACAGAAACTTTGCAAAACGTAATGATGGCCTTGCTTCAACACATGCTTTTGTCGCTTCGCCCGAAGTTGTAACCGCCATGGCTATTGCAGGTACCATTGCTTTCAATCCCATAACAGATAAATTACAAACAGCATCCGGTGAAGAAGTTTTATTAGATGAACCGAAAGGTTATGAACTGCCTCCTAAAGGTTTTGCCGTTGATGATCCGGGTTTCCAGGCGCCGGCAGAAGATGGAAGCAGCGTTCAGGTTGCTGTTGATCCCAACTCACAAAGGCTGCAATTATTAGCGCCTTTTGCAGAATGGGAAGGCACTGACCTTAAAGGATTAAAATTGCTGATCAAAGCAAAAGGGAAATGTACTACTGACCATATTTCAATGGCTGGGCCATGGTTAAAATTCCGCGGGCATCTTGATAATATCTCTAATAATTTATTGATAGGTGCTATTAACTTTTTCAACAATCAAACTGATGCAGTGAAGAACCTGTTAACCGGTGAACATGGCTCCGTTCCTGCAACACAGAGGGCGTATAAAGCCGCTGGCATCGGAACTATTGTTGTAGGCGATGAAAACTATGGCGAAGGAAGCTCCCGCGAACACGCAGCTATGGAACCGCGTTTTCTTGGAGTAAGGGCCATAGTAGTGAAAAGCTTTGCACGCATTCATGAAACCAACCTCAAAAAGCAGGGGATGCTCGCCCTTACATTCGCCAACAAAGATGATTATGATAAAGTTCTTGAAGATGATTCATTTGACATCGTTGGTCTAACGTCATTTGAACCAGGCGTTTCATTGCATGTTGTATTGCATCATAGCGATGGCAGTTCTGAAACAATTGAAGTAAATCATACTTATAACGAACAGCAGATAGAGTGGTTTAAAGCTGGCGCTGCCTTAAACATCATCCGCAAAAAATTCAATGCATCGCTTGCAGAACCGGTTGCATAATAATCGATTAAATTGGTAAGTAACACTTATGCCCGGTTCTCCGGGCATTTTTTATTCATATACTGAGCTTTTCAAAAAACGCTCTCATAGCCTTTGGATATTGAGCAATTGCAACGTCTGAATCTTCAATTTCGGGATGCCATAATTTTTCCCATTCAAAACTGTAATAGCCCTGGTAATTATTTTTGGCAAGTACAGTTACGGCTTCAAAAATGGGTGAAGTGCCTGTACCCAACAAAACATACTGCTCCTTGCCATTTACATTCTTTGCATCTTTTATATGTGCATGCCTGATGTATTTTTTTAAAGCTTCATAAGCTGATGCAGGCGATTCTTTTGTTACAGACCACATATTGTAAGCATCCCAAACAAGGCCAACGTGCTTATGCTCGGCCGCCTGCATTATTTGCAGGATATCAGCAATGTGAACAACATCACCATGTGTTTCCATTAATACTGATGCATTAGTACTGTTTGCATAATCTGCTAACCTGAGCAGGCCTTTTGCAATAAGTTCTTTTGTTATATTCTTATCCTGATCTTTCGGAAAATTATTTGGAAACACTCTTATAAAAGGACATGATAGTTGTGAAGCCAGGTCAATAAAACGTTTGCCTTCATCTATATTTTTTTCACGCTCCGCGCCCTCCGGAAAATGCAACATGGCAGAGGAACCAAGATCAGAGAACGTAAGATTATTATCACGCATCATTCGCAAGGAAGCGGCAATAGATTCTTTGCTTTTGAATGGAGTTGCTTTGGTAAGATCCATCTCTTTTTGAATGCCTCTTAATTCGATACCATCATAATCATTTGCTTTTGCAAATGCAACAATTTTTTCAAAACTCCAGTCAGGACAACCTAATGTTGAGAAGGATAACAGTGGCCGATATTTTTTATTGATGAATGGTGATGGCAAAGCGGCAGCCAGCAACAGGCTGCTGTTCATTTTTAGAAAATTTCTGCGGGAAAGATTTTTCAATGGCATTTATAAAATTAAGAGATTGTTGAGAAGTTGAAAAGTTGAGAGGTAGACTGGTTGATAAGTTGAAGTGTAAGATAGAACTCATTTAACTTGAAAGCTTTTATTTACGTTTGACGCTTAAATGCTGCTCAGGGATAGGTTGCAGCAGTGAGTGACAAGGAACGATGCCATAAAAAGATTGGCTGGTAAACAAATAATAGTTGTAGGAATTATTCGCTATGGTTATTCTTTTTCTCTTCTTCAATCATATCTGCTTCCAGTCTTTCTTTTTTAAGCGTTACACGAATACGTCCATAAATACTCATGTAAATATTCGCAATCCACACGATTGAAAAAAAAGAAACCAGGTAGCCTTTCCAACCGGTGTACAATAATTGATATTTTGTTATGATAAGTATCAATGCGGTTACATAATGGCTGAAACAATATTCGCAAGTGAATAAATAAAAGAATTTTCGCTTTAAAAAACTTTTGCTTTCATTTTTACATTTTACACAATAATCTTTTAACTCAGCAAATATTTCTTCATGTGTTACCGTCCAGGCAATGCAGGCAACCGGTATTGCAATAATAAACAAAACTGCTACAAGCCTGCCGGATAACAAAAATTGCTGCATATATTATTTATTTGGAACAATGATATTATGCGTACTAATGTCCTGGAAAGAGCCTTTCACTTCTTTTTCTATAGTCTCCGTCCATACGGCGTAATCATTAGGGTAAATGCGCCGGCCTTTATAATGCGCGTAATTTTTTGTGAATGCTGCACCGCCATATAAAATAATCGATGAGTAATACACCCACAATAGTATTATAATTATAGAACCGGCGGCTCCGTAAGTATTACCGATATTTCTTGTACCGAGATAAAAACTAATTGCAAACTTGCCGAGCATAAAAAGTAAAGCGGTTGTAACGGCTCCGGTTAAAACATCGCGCCATTTTATTTTTGCATCAGGTAAAACTTTGAATATAATAGAAAATAAGAAGGTTATAATCAGGAAAGTGATAAAGAAATTTAAACCATACGCCAATTGCACTTCAAGGCCGGGAAACAATTTTATAAGATTATTTACCAACACATCTAAAACGGTACTTACAATCAATGATACCAACAAGATAAAACTCAGGCTTACAATAATAGAAAAACTTAAAAGCCTGTTCAGTAAAATTTTTATCCACCCACGTTTGGGTTTTGCTTTCAAACCCCATATTAAGTTGATGGAATCCTGTATTTCACCAAACACACTTGTAGCGCCTAATATCAAGGCAATAATACTCGCTCCTGAGGCGAAGGCGTTGCCTTGTTTTATTGTGGCTTTTTTAATCAATTCCTGTATTTGCAAAGCTGCATCGCTGCCAACAAATGATTTTATTTCCTTGTAAATACTGCCTTCAATTGCATTTCTTCCATAAAAAATAGCCGAAAGACTTATGATTAAAATCAGTACGGGTGCAACAGAAAAAATGGTATAGTAGGCAAGCGCAGCGCTCATACGGGTGATGCGGCAGTTACTAAAATCACTGCCCGTATCTTTGAAAATTTGCCAAAGCCCTTTAAAAGTTAAGTGTATTTTTTTTGGTGTTTCAGTTAATTTATTTTGAGCAGAATCGCTTGTCATTTAATCTTGATTTATTTAATTGAAATATACCAACAATTTATTCAAACAAAAAGCCGGCTAAACTTTAGCCGGCTCTGTAATTATTTATCTTAACCTTTTATTTTCTTTTATTACTATCATTGTTATTGTGATTTTTTCTTTTAGCCACATCATTAGTTTGCTGTTTTTGTTGTGGTTTCTGAGCTTCATGATTCTTAGGCTTTGGTTGATTTTTTACCTGGTGATTAGCTGATTGTTCATTTACAGGCTGTCTTTTATTTACAGCTTCATTAATTGCCTGTTTATTAACGGTTGTGTTGTTATTGTTTTTTACTGTTGTTTGTTTATTATTAACCGTTGTTTTAGTAGCCTTTTTATTAACAGTTGTGTTATTGCTGTTTTTACTTACTGTAGTATTGTTACTGTTTTTATTCACGGTTGTATTATTGTTATTTACTACTGTTTTTTTATTGTTTACAACCGGCCGGTAAACATTAATCGTGTTATTATTTACAACGGTTTTACCAGGTTTGGAAGAAGTAGAAACTGTATAGGTTTTAACTGTTGTATGATTAACCCTTTCCACATCTTCTCTTCGTGGGCCTGCTGCATAATTTACATTATTTCTTACTGTAACATTATTTACAACAGTTGTATTTTTTATGATGGTAACATTATTTGCACGAGGTGCGTAATACCTGCTTATAGCAGGGCTTGTAATATATCTGTGTGGCGCAAATACCCAATAATTTGACGGTATAGTATTAATATTTACACTTACGCTTAATCCCGGTGCTAACGGCGCCCAACCATAATAATCGCCGCCACCACGCCAGGCAACCCACGCCGGAGCCCATTCATAACCCGGCGCCCAATACCAACCATAAGATTCATCATGAGTCCAGCGACCATAATGGAAAGGAGCCCATCCCCAATCATAATCTGAAACCCACGTCCATCCATAATCTGTATATGCCCAATGCCCGCCCGTGGAATAAGGGACAAAACCTCTTGTATTGCTTATCCATATTTGTCCGTATTTAGGGTGATTTACCCAACGGCCATATGGTTTTAATGAACTATAAAAAACAGAAAAACTTACATGAGCAGTTTGAGACTTCGCTTCATTTGAATTTGCAACACCCATACTTACTAATATTGCCAACAGGAAGATTTTGAATGCTTTTTTCATAAATTCCTTTTTTAAAAAATCCTGAGTATAAGAAGAAAAATCAAGCCAAAGGATTACAGGTTAATTGTTAAAACAAAGTGCCTGCAAACGAACATTTTAAATATTTAAGCGCTTAAAACATCTTAGTGGATTGTTCGGACATGAAGATCGGCTTATTCATTTTAGTGATAAATCCAATTGCAATCTTGTTGAATGGCTACACTTTCCTGTTTTAACATTAAATCAATTTTCAGAGTAAATATTAATATCGATCAATAGCTTGTTTTGGATTAAACATAAAAACAGATAAACGTCTGAGCATTAAACACCTAAACAAATACCTTATACATTTGCACACTTATGCCACTGAGTTTTGATCTTGATATTGTTGATGAATACTCCAAAGCGCGGGCGGGAAAAATTACCACAACACATGGAGAAATTTCAACACCTATTTTTATGCCGGTTGGCACAGTTGGCAGTGTAAAAGCCATTACTCAACAACACTTATACAACGAGGTAAAAGCACAGATAATTTTAGGCAATACTTATCATTTATACTTAAGACCCGGTATAGAAATACTTAAAAATGCAGGTGGTTTGCACAAGTTTATGCATTGGAATAAACCTATACTTACAGACAGTGGCGGTTACCAGGTTTTTTCGCTTGCGAAAAGCAGGAAAATAACGGAAGAAGGAGTTTTATTTCAAAGCCATATTGATGGAAGCAGGCATTTATTTACACCTGAAAAAGTAATGGATATCCAGCGCAATATCGGTGCTGATATTATTATGGCTTTTGATGAATGCCCACCGGGCCAAAGCGAATATAATTATGCTAAAAACAGTTTATCATTAACGCAACGCTGGCTCGACAGGTGCGTTGACCACCTTAATACAACACAGCCCTTATATGATTACCAACAAAACCTTTTTCCGATAGTTCAAGGCAACCAGTATCACGATCTGAGAAAAATGTCTTGCGAATATGTTTCATCAAAACAAGCGCCGGGTAACGCAATCGGCGGCCTGAGCGTTGGCGAACCTGAAGAAATTATGTATGAAATAACGGCGCTCTGCTGCGAATATTTGCCGACAGGCAAACCGCGTTATTTAATGGGGGTTGGCACGCCATGGAATATTCTTGAATGCATCAGTCTTGGTGTTGATATGTTTGACTGCGTTATGCCTACACGCAATGGCCGTAATGGCATGTTGTTTACAACACAAGGTGTCATTAATATAAAAAATAAAAAATGGGCAACAGATTTTACGCCGCTTGATGAAGGTTTACCGAACGAAATAAGCCACTATTATACAAAAGCATATCTGCGTCATTTATTTGCAGCAGATGAATTGCTTGGTTTAACCATTGCCAGCCTGCAGAATCTTTGCTTCTATTTATGGCTGGTAAACGAAGCACGAAATGAAATATTGAAAGGAAGCTTCATCTCATGGAAAAATTCAATGATTCAACAACTTAAGCAAAGATTATGATCAACCGTCAGCAAACAAACTAATCAATTAATCAACGCATCAGCCAATCAACTTCTGCAACTAATTAACGTATCATCATCTTAACTATAATTATTTTTGCCTGCCATAATATAAAATGAAGAAACTCGATTGGTACATACTTAAGAAATTTCTTACAACTTTTTTCTTTTGTATTCTCTTATTTACAGTTATTGCCGTGGTTGTTGATATAAGTGAAAAAACAGATGATTTTGTAAAAGCAGGCCTTTCTGCAACGGAGGTTTTTACACAGTACTATCTGGGCTTTATACCCTTTATTGATGCTTTGCTTTTTCCCTTGTTTGTATTGATTGCCGTAATCTTCTTTACTTCGAAAATGGCAGGTCGCAGCGAAATAATTGCCATACTTGCAAGTGGCACTACTTATAACCGCATGTTATTACCCTACTGGATTGGCGGCGGTTTTCTTGCCATATTATTAATGTTTGCCTTGGCATTTGTAATACCTACAGCTAACGTAAAAAAGACGGCCTTCGAAGAAAAATATATTAATGTAAACTCAACCTATAACCCACTTGTGGAAAACCGCCAGCGCAGTATTTATTTTCGTATTGATTCTTTTACTTATGCAGGCATACGCAACTATGATACTACAGCAAAATATGGTGGCCCGTTTTTTTTGCATCGCATAAAAGGCAATGAACTTGTTTATAACCTAAGGGCGCAGGCTATATTATGGGACACAACAAAAAAAAAATGGAAACTTACTAACGCCATTGAAAGAACAATTTCAGGTATGAATGAAAAAGTAAAAACACAAACTTCAATGGAAGTAGCTCCCCTGTTTAAACCTTTCGATCTTAGCAGGGATGAGTATGCAAAAGACAAATTAAACACACCGCAATTGCATCAATATATAAAAGACCAGGAATTGCGTGGTACCGAAGGCTTAAACACTTTAGAAGTTGAAGAATACAGGCGGGCTGCAACACCGGTTGCCGTATTAATACTTACGCTTATTGGTGCTATCATCGCCAGTCGAAAGGTAAGAGGTGGCAGTGGTGCGCACATTGCGATCGGTTTTGTGGCAGGCGCACTTTTTATTTTAATGGATCGTTTTTCAACAATCTTTTCAACCAAAGGAAATTTACCGCCATTGATTGCGGCATGGTTGCCAAACATCATTTTCAGTTTTGTTGCTGTATATTTTTATCGCAAAGCACCTAAATAAAATTCCATTTTATTTTGTTTTTGAAACAGTTTTAAAGGGTGAAGTTGCTATCTTTAGCCGCCTGTATTGAATTGTTCTGTTGAGTCAAAAGTTTATGCTGAGGATGGAGATACAAATACTAAACAGGCTTGTCAATAAATAATACATAAATTTTCAGCTAATAAATATTTAATTCATGCCAATATTAAAAGAAACCTTTAAAGAAAAAGCTGATGCTCAACTCACAGAAATTAAATACATATTAAGCAAACATGGCAATGATGTAATAGGCGAAGTAAAACTTTCGCAAGTTTACCAGGGCATGCGCGGCATTACCGGTCTTGTTACTGAAACAAGTTTACTTGATGCGCAGGAAGGCATTCGTTTTCGGGGCTATACTATTCCGGAATTAAGAGAAAAACTTCCCAAAGCGCCAAATGGCACAGAACCTTTACCTGAAGGTCTTTTTTTCCTTTTGCTTATAGGCGAATTGCCAACACAAGAAGAAGTAAATCATATTTCATCTGTGTGGCAGCGCCGAAGCCATGTACCTAATCATGTATTTGCTACTATAGATGCCTTACCAATTACTGCACATCCAATGACGATGTTTGTAACGGGAGTAATGGCACTTCAAACAGAAAGCCAGTTTGCCAGGCAATATGCTGAAGGCATGAATAAAAAAGATTATTGGTCAGTGGCGTTTGATGATGCTGTTGACCTGATTTCACGCCTGCCTCGCATTGCCGCCTACGTTTACAGAAGAAAATATAAAAACAATCAGCATATTAACCCGGATGGCTTGCTCGACTGGGCAGGTAATCTTGCGCATATGATGGGATATGAAGATGACAGCTTTAAAGAACTGATGCGTTTGTATATGACTATCCACTCAGATCATGAGGGCGGTAATGTATCTGCGCATACAACACACCTTGTTGGCTCTGCTTTAAGCGATCCTTATTTATCTTATGCCGCAGGTATGGCCGGGCTCGCTGGCCCGCTGCACGGTCTCGCCAACCAGGAAGTTATAAAGTGGATATTTGAAATGCAGGAAGAACTCCAAACAAAAACACCTTCAAAAGATCAAATTGCCAAGTATGTTAGAAAAACATTAAAGGAAGGTAAGGTTGTACCGGGTTATGGACATGCAGTTTTGCGTAAAACCGATCCTCGTTTTACAGCACAAATGGAATTCAGTAAAAAGCACATGGCAAACGATCCGCTCGTGCAAATTGTTTGGAATATTTATGAAGTAGTACCACCCATACTTGAAAGCCTGGGTAAAATAAAAAATCCCTGGCCAAATGTGGATGCTCACAGTGGTGCCTTGCTGGTGCATTATGGCATGGTTGAGTATGAATTTTACACCGTATTATTTGCTGTAAGCCGCGCCTTAGGCGTACTGGCAAGTTTGTGTTGGGACAGGGCTTTGGGCTTCCCGCTTGAAAGGCCAAAATCAGTGACAACAGACTCTGTAAAGCTTTGGATAGAAGGCAAAGATCAAATTTGGGAAGGTTAAATAATGAGTCTCTTTTTATATTCATCTGGTTACAAAAGCTGTTTGGAATTACAATAGCTTTTAAGTTATACATTCAAATTTCTCAGCGACTAACAATCAAGAGGCTTTAACGGCATAACTTCTATTTTTTAAACCTGTTCTAATGAGAACAGCTTGTGAAAACATAACGGTTTTTAAATTTATTTGTTTGCCAAACAACTTTAGCACTGAAATTAAACCATATGACTTGTGAAAGTTGTGTAAAATAAACCTGTAAAATAACCGAAGTATTTTTCATCATTTTTTTTACATATTTGCCAAACCTATTTCAATATAGATTATACCAATTAACTCTTAGCATTATTCAGGATATGTTGCATTTCAGTTGGCAAGCCGGCTAATTAAGTATTAGATATTACAGTTTTTCCTGTCTCACATTTAGTGATCCGGATGACGTACATTTCCTTGTTCTTTTAAATTTACGTTGCACCCAATTGTTATTATAACATCCGTACTGCTAAATATTTTAAGTTTAATAAAACCGTTTATTATTTACAATAAATTTTATGAATCAGAAAAAATTTTACACCAAACTCCTGTTGCTTGTGGCAATATTCCTTTGCCACCTTTCATTTGGCCAGGTAACACAGGCAACCATGCAACAAATACAATTATTATTGAAAGAAAAAAATGCCCGCACACCCGTACAACGTAAAATAGATTCGCGGTTATTGCAGGCTGTGAGAGAAAAGCGCGGCGAAAAAATGGTACAAGGCGTAAACCTTGAAGCAGCCAAAGTAGATGCTGATTTCTCAGGTGTTTTAAAAGTAGATATCAGCGCAGTTATAACAGGTGCTTTTCTTGCAAAGCTTACTTCACTTGGCGCGCAAATCATTTATGCTTCACCACAATACAATACGGTACGCGCCTACGTGAATATTAAAATGGTTGAAACCATTGCCACTTATACTGAAGTAAGATTTATTGAGCCGGCAGTAAAGTATATGCTTGTTGATGCAGACATGAATGAAATTGACAAAGTAAATTCTTTCGAAGACCGCGTAACAAAAGTGCGTGCTCAATTAACCGCTTACCTTAATAAATTCCATCCGCTTGCAGGAAAAGTTACTTCTGAAGGGGATGTCACACACCGTGCAAATGATGTTCGCAGCACTTACGGTTACCAGGGGCAAGGAATAAAGATTGGTGTTTTGTCCGACAGCTATAATGCAAAAGGCGGTGCTGCCACAAATGTTACAAACGGAGATCTGCCCGGCCCCGGTAATGCTGAGGGAGACCTTATACCTGTAACCGTTGTACAGGATTATCCAGGCGGCTCCGATGAAGGCAGGGCAATGCTGCAGGTTATACATGATCTTGCGCCAAAAGCGGAACTGTATTTTGCCACCGCAGATGTAAGTGAAGCGTCATTTGCAAGCAATATTCAAGCCCTGCGCAATACCTACCATTGCAATATTATTGTTGATGATGTATTTTATTTTGATGAACCTGTATTCCAGGATGGAATTGTTGCACAGGCTGTAAATTCTGTGACTGCATCCGGTGCTTTGTATTTTGCCTCTGCAGGCAATGCAGGCTCTGTTACAAAAGGCACTGCCGGTGTTTTTGAAGGTGATTTTAATGATGCGGGTTCAGCAGCCTTTTCCGGCGGGTCAAAATCAGGTACCATTCATAATTTTGGGACAATATCAACTCCAGTTAATGGCGATATCATCACATCAAAAGGATTGGCCTATAATATGAACTGGAGCGATCCACAAGGCGCTTCAGGTAATGATTATGATTTATTTTTGGTAAGTTCATCCGGCACAATAAAAGCTTCTTCAACCAATATACAATCAGGCACTCAAAACCCTTATGAGCAAATAGATGCGCCTTCCCTGGCCAGCGGTGATCGTTTAATCGTATTTAAAACAGCAGGTGCCTCAACAAGAGCATTTCATGTGAACACTAATCGCGGTAAGTTAACAGTTGCTACCGGCGGACAAACCAAAGGACATTCCTGCGCGGCCAATGCCCTTTCTATTGCAGCTACGCCTGCACACGGTGCTTTTCAAAGCGGCGCTCCTGTTGGGCCATACCCTAATCCATTTGTGTCAACAAATCACGTTGAAAATTTTTCATCAGATGGACCCAGGCGTAAATTTTATAATCCCGATGGAACTTCAATTACACCTGGAAATTTTCTTTTTTCAACCAATGGCGGAACCGTACTTGCCAAACCTGACCTAGCAGCAGCAGACGGTGTTAAAACCACATTCGGAATACTTTCAGGCCTTAATCCTTTTTATGGCACTTCATGCGCAGCGCCACATGCAGCAGCTATTGCAGCTTTGATACTTTCAGGCAACCCTTCATTAACGCCGGCCCAGGTAAGAACAATTCTTATTTCAACTGCATTGGATATTGAAAGCCCGGGTTATGATTATAACAGCGGCTATGGTATTATACAGGCATATCAGGCAGCAAGCAAGGTTGTTTCGGGTTCTTGCGGAACACCTTCACCAAATGCATCTAACATTACTGCAACGTCTGCAACTATAAGCTGGGCTGCAGTAAGCGGTGCAAATAATTACGACGTTGATTATAAAAAGAATGCTGCTTCAACCTGGATAAATGCAGCTACCGGCACAACCGCAACCAGCTTAAACTTAACTGGATTAACAGCGGGTACTATATATAATTGCCGTGTAAGATCTAATTGCACATCGGGCTTAAGTGTTTATGATACCGTTGTATTTCCAACAGCTGCGGCTGCCTGCAATAGTGTTTACGATAACAGCATACATAACAGTTTTGCAACAGCGGTTGCTATTCCTTTTAATACTGATGTTAATGGAAAAATTAGTTCTGTCAGCGATACTGATTACTACAAATTCAAAATTAACACAAAAGGAACTGCTACTGTTACATTATCAACGCTACCGGCTGATTACGATCTATATATTTATAATAACATTCCTAAAAAAATAGCTGCTTCAACAAAAACCGGTACAGCAGATGAAACGAACACAAGAACCTACGGCATAAAAACGTTTTACGTAAAAGTAGTGGGTAAGAATCACGCATTTAACAGCATAATTTGTTATACACTAAATGTAACATTGGGCACAGCTACATTAAATGTATCAGACGCGAATGCTATTGCTGTTACATCTGAAGGCTTCCGCATATTCCCTAATCCTGCTTCTTCTGTTATAAATATCAGTGCCTCAAAAATTGTCAAAGGCACAGCAATAAAGATTATGAATACATTAGGCAGTACTGTTTTAACACAGGAAATGATTGGTTATAATGCTCAGATTAATATAAGCAAATTGGCGGCAGGCACTTATATTATCATCATGCTGGATAAAGATGGAAGAGTTATCAATAATTCAAAATTTGTAAAGCAATAAATTGATTTGAATTTTACAAAGGCTGCCATTAAAGATTATGACAGCCTTTGTTTTTGTTTACACATTACCTAACATTTTAGAGAAGCGGCCAACATCCGCCAAAGGATCGATTGGTTTATTGTAGATGATGTTATCCGTTAACTGTTTCGCAAACCAGGGAGCCAATGAACAAGCTTTTGAACCCATTCCGTTCAAAATAGCAACTTGTTCATATGCCGGATGAATACCAACAAAAGGCCTTCGCTCAACAGTGGCCGGCCGCAGTGAAGCCCAATGTTCTTTTACGATAAATTTTTTTTTCAGAATTGATTTAAGAGATGAAGAAGTGCTCTTATAAAAATCTTCGGTCGGTGCAGTTGTTTCAAAACCAAGCTCATTGCTGCTGCCAACCCACCATATATTTTTATGCAGGGGAATAAGTGTAAGATGACCGAATTTATAAACATAAGATGCATCAATCCCATCAATTTCAATTATCAACGCCTGTCCTTTATTTGGTACAAACGGGAGTTTTAACCAGTATTTGCTTTGTGCCGATTGTATGCCGCCGGCATAAATAACTTTCCTGGCTTGTGTGTTTTTATATTGAATAAAATCACCTTTAATCTCCAACAGGCTTTCATCAAATATTTCTTCAATTAAAATATGCTGCGCTTTTAGATATGCGCGGTAGGCTTGCAATAAGTCGCGCATTTGCACAACATAACAGGGAGATATTTCAAACACGTCAAACGGAAAATTAAATACAGTATGTAGTACTTCTTTTTTTAACAAGGGTTGTTTTATAAAACTGTTTTGCTGCTTCATCCTGTCATTAAAAGCCTGCTGCAAATCTGTAGCAGCAGGAAAGGCTAATATGTTTTTTTGATTGATAAATGTTGAACGCAAACTGTAGCCTAATGCATTGTATTCGTTCCATACAAAAGGCAATAATTCTTCCGCCATCCAGGTAGTAACCACTCTCCTGCCTGTAACGGGATTAATTAACCCGCTTGCAACATTGCTTGCGCCTTGCATGTCTTTTTTATCAAATACAATAAGGCTTTTGTTTTCTTTTAATAAATAATAACTAAGCCATGTACCGCATATACCCTGCCCAGCTATAATATAATCAACCGTCATGTTGCAATGTTAATAAAACTTAAGACTGCAGTATGAATTTGGTATAATCGCTTTCGCGCAAGGTTTTCGGTTGAATACCGTTCGCAGAATATTCATTATTACAACAGCAAATAATTCAAAATAGCTTTCTAATAATTAGTGATTTTTTCAATGGCAATTGCTTTGCTGCCTGTACCGTTTAAGAATCCACGGGCAATAATCGTATAGTTATGACCAGGTGCCAGGGTGTCTTTCCTTGTTGCTATTACTACGGTATCTGTATTAACAAGTTTAACAAGCTGAAGTGTAAATATGCCTTGTTTGATTTGCTTAAAATTCGCTTTTGCTGCATTTGAACTTTGGTCGTTAAAACTTCTCGCAGAATCAAAATATTTATGTGAGGCCGAATCTTTCAGGCTGATGATGCCTGCATCGGGAGAAAAGTCTAAAAATCTCAAATAGGCAGAATCGGTACCAGGCATTGCAAGCTTATCTTCCATAAAAGCGTATTTAAGCTTTGCAAAAGAATCAATAACAAAATAGCTGAAATATTTATTGGGTTCAATAGTTATTGTATGTGAAGCAATACTGTTATTGGACGCATCGGTGATACCAACATTATAAGACCCGCCGGTCTGAAGAAAATATGCCGTATTCGAATAATACAGCAGGTTTGATATATATGGTTTAGTGTTTAAGGAAATATTAATGGCCGGCGCGTCAGGTGAATAATTAGCAACCAGCAAAGCGCCTTGAACAGGATTGGAAGTATCGCCGCTTTTTAAACACGAAGCAGCTAACGTTAAAATGCCGAAGACAACCGTTACATTCAAAAAAAAATTTTTCATAATAATTAATTACTATTAGTAAACGCTCTGTTAGCAAATATTGTACACTACCTTGACTTCTGAAAAGTTAAAAAGGTTGGAATGCTTTTAAAATATTTACCATAAAATTTATAGCTGCTTTTTTAAATTGCATTATGCCACATGAATCTATTTCTGTTTTCGATATGTTTAAAATAGGTGTTGGCCCTTCAAGCTCGCACACTTTAGGACCGTGGAAAGCTGCTGTAAGATTTATTGCGATCTTACAACAAAAAAGTTTATTGCAGCAAACACAAGCTGTAACTGTATTGTTATATGGTTCGCTTGCTAAAACAGGCAAAGGCCATGGAACTGATATTGCTGTATTGATGGGTTTATGTGGCGAAGACCCTGTAACCGTTGACGTAAACTCTATCGCTTCAAAAATTGAACGCATTAATACCGAAAAAAAATTATTATTGAACGGCGAAAAAGCAGTTGACATCAATGTTGAATTTTTAATGAATGAAACATTGCCTTTTCATCCAAACGGCTTAAGCTTTCTTGCAGATTGTGACAGTCATATACAAATAAGCGAAACATTTTATTCAATTGGCGGCGGCTTTGTTGTTCAGGAAAATGATGATGCAAAAAGCGGAACTGAAGTTGATCTGCCTTTCCCGATAAACACGGCTGCTGATCTTTTACACTGGTGCATGAAAACAGGTTTATCCATTAATGAAGTGGTGATGGAAAATGAAAATGCCTGGCGCAGTGAGGTTGAAACAAAAGAAGGCGTATTAAACATTTGGCGAACGATGAAAGAATGCATGTATCGTGGTTGTCATACAAAAGGCGAATTGCCGGGTGGCCTGCATGTACGCCGCAGGGCATTTGATCTGAATAGAAAACTCATTAAGCAAAACAACTACAACGATTATAATTCATGGATAGAAATTATACGCAGCGGCGGTAATGCTTTCAATTATATATTGGATTGGGTTGGCTGTTTTGCGCTTGCTGTTAATGAGGAGAATGCATCATTTGGCCGCGTTGTAACTGCACCCACAAACGGCGCGGCAGGTGTTATTCCCGCTGTGTTGCTATACTTCATTGTTTTTTGCAATGGCGATGATGATGAAAAGATCATACGCTTTCTTTTAACGGCATCAGAAATCGGCAGCATATTTAAAAAAGAAGCTACTATATCTGCAGCGATGGGTGGCTGCCAGGCAGAAATTGGCGTATCTTCTTCTATGGCTGCTGCTGCCCTAACCGAAAGTTTGGGTGGTACACAAAGGCAGGCTTTGATGGCTGCCGAAATTGCAATGGAACACCATCTTGGCCTTACCTGCGATCCCATCGGCGGGCTTGTACAAGTGCCTTGCATTGAGCGTAATACGATGGGCGCAATAAAAGCAATTACAGCATCGCAGCTTGCTTTACAAAGTTCGCCTGATTATGCAAGGGTGAGTTTGGACAAGGTAATTAAAACCATGTGGGATACAGCAAGAGATATGAATTCAAAATATAAAGAAACAGCAGAAGGCGGGCTTGCATTACATATACCATTGGGGTTAAAAGAGTGTTGATGAATTTTATGCTTACGAAAGTTTCTTAACAATAAGGTTGTTCATTTAAATGCAAACAATCATACAGCTCACAGCAAATACTTTGTTGTTACAGGTAATGTGCGCAACCAATCGGTGCTCCTGCTTTATTGACTAAAAATATTTCAAAGCATAGTGACTGAACCGCAACTTTTAAACAAATCAAACAAAGTCCAACAGCATTTTCCAGAAATTTTCAATCTGTATTATAAATCCATTTTTGGTTATATTTTTCGCAGAAAACTCTTCATAAACAATTTTGTATTGAAAATATAATAATCACACATAATAAACTTTAGTTTATGAATTTACCATGGTTTAAACGGTTTGGAATATTTTTTATTCCGATTACTTTTATTGGTTGGCTTATTTTATCAGGCGGTTTTTGTTATGCTGTTTACATATTTATAGACATCGACAGAAAGTCGCATTCAGTTAGTGACACGCTGATTAATTTTGTGTTCAATGTTTTAATAATTGCTGCAGTATATTCTTTGATTGCTTATTTTACCAGTAGGAAAATAAATGCATAGAACACTTTAAGCCATACCCGGCGGGAAACAGGTTTGCCTTTAGTTGACAGATTTCCGACACACAACTTGTTTCAGTTGTGCGTTATACTAATGAGTTCTTCTCTTTCAGTTGCAGATGTAGTTAAAACCTGCCCAACTCCTTTTGCATAAAACTTATGCTCTATATCCTCCGGATCTAATCTTGTAAATTCTTTTGTTTCAACACAATTCTCAAAACTTCCATATGGTGTTACGGCGTTACTGTTTGTATTTAACACCATTGCCTGGTCTTCCGCAACACCGCGCAAAAATTCCTGGTAATAGGTAATACCTGTAAACAAGCCTGGTTTACCAAACATGGCTATTCCTGGTTTTGCACCATTTACACCCGCTTGCCAGGAACCCTCGGTACTCCACCCAGTATCAGTTTTTGCTTTTGTATCTTCGCCGAAATACCAAACATTACCAAACCTGTCCTGCGCATACCAATCGTATGTGTCTTCAGTAATTTCACCGTCTTCTGTAACCTGGTCGTGCACAACGGTACAATTAACGCTGAGTATTTTTTTTATGTCTGATGTAACTACAACATGAATTTTTTCTTTACTCATGCCATCTTCATCATTTATTGTATTGATATAATAAAAATCAGTGCCGGCTTTAAAAGACAGGTAAGGATTGCTTATACCGTTAACAAACAAAAAATTGGCGGGAGAAAAATTATTGATTGACGCCATTGCTTCATTTGTCTGTGCAGAAGAATTTTGTTGCTGAGTCGATTGACCATTTTCCTTTTTACATGCATTTGTAAAGCATAACACAAGGCATAACAGCCATATTAAATTATATAGTTTCATTACAAAAGATTTAATGATTTTAAATAATGAAATACAGTGTTGCTTTATATAAATTTTATTAGAACAAGTAGCAACACTGATCAATTAATAAGATGCGGCTTTCAAACAAATGGTTGGGCATTACAAAAAATATTGCAGCACTCATTAAAACAATTCAAATGATTAAAACCGGTAAGTAATGCCTGCACCTAATCCAATACTATAAGGATATGCTCTTACAACATTATTTTTTGTAATGGAGTTTAAGGCATATTTGAACATGGGAAGTGCAGTAATACTTATGTGTTTGTTCAGCATATAGTTAAATTCAGCATCCGCTGAAATGGAATAGTAAGTCTTTTGTAATCCTTGTAATTTATTTATGACAACCATTTCTGTATTGGTATCTTCATTAACTTCTGTACGCACTATGGTACTTAATAAAATACTTGCATTTAAACCAATACCCGGCATTACCGAAAAGTGTTTGCCTGCATTAATTTTATAACCAGCCATTAAAGGTACGTTCAGGTATTGTAGATGATGATGTGCAAACGTTGCATTGATGCTGTCACCAACTACAGGTGATGAACTGAATACAGGATTTACAAATGCATAACCTGAAGAAGTAATAAACTTATATCCAATTTTCTGATTATCTTCTGCACTGGCATATAAAGTTTGCGGATGGATAGCAATAATAATGTTTGAATAAACCAGGCCCGTTTTCAACGACAGTTTTGGCGAAAATTGCCATTTGCCCAAAACACCGGCAGAGTAAGAAACCTGGTGCGTTTCCCTGCCTTCAATATCTTGTTTATCATCACCGGTGTTGTTAGGATTATGATCATCATCATCTAATTCATATTGTGTAAAATCAACGGAAGCATACGGTGTGATTGTGAAATAGGGTTTAAAATTTTTTGAGTTTTTCGATTTTGATAATTGCTTAGATGTTGCAAGCTCTTCTTTATTTGCGGTATTGTTTGCAATAAGCAATTGATGCGAAGAATCATCTTGTTTATTGTTCAATACTTCAGCAGTATTGTATGAGCTATTTGATGAATCTTTTGTATTGACTTCAGCATTTTTTGATGGCCGGTTAAATAATAAAGAAGGTTCATCTACGTTCGATTTTTCTTCCCGGTTTAAAAACCTGCCACTGTCACTTGCTATTAATCGCTGTTCAGGTGGCTGAAGTTTATTAATTGTTATTCTATGCTGTTGCGTATATGAATATTGCCGTATGTTGTTGTTATAAGATTGCCTTGCATTCTTAACCGAATCAAACAATTTTCCCTCCTGAAAAGTTACACTGCTGTCGTTTATATTTTTTTCAATGCTTGTTGTATTGCTGTCAATTTTTCCGGGTGCATGGCTGGCAACAATTTTTGTTACAGTATTATCGCCGATAGAGAATATATGATATATAACCAGGCTACTTAACAACAATAATAAAATACAGGCAATGCGTTTCCATACAACAAACTTATTGCGGAAATAAACTGCATCAGCATTGTCAAGCCCGGCGTTTATTTTTTCCCAAACTTCAGGCGAGGGTTGTTCTTCCGCTTGGCGGTAAGCCTTTCTGAAATATTCATCTTCATTATGTCCATCTTTACTCATAGGCAAAACATTTATTAAGAACCTGTTTTCTTTAATTCATAAATTTTTTTTTGAAGAATGCTTCTTGCATCTGCAAGATTAGATTTTGAAGTACCTTCTGATATACCCAGCATCAAAGCAATTTCTTTATGCTTAAATCCTTCCAGTACAAACAAATTAAAAACCATGCGGTAAGCAGGTGGAAGTAATTGAACGAGTTTTAATAATTCTTTTTCATCGTAGCTGGAAAAAAAAGAAGCTGCTTCCGCCGTATCATGCAATTCAGCTTTATATTCCAGCCGCACCCAAAGATTGCTGTTTTTATTCCTGTATCTTAATAAAGCCGCGTTTATCATTATCTTTCTTATCCAGCCTTCAAAAGAACCTTCGCCGGCATAAGTATGAATGTAAAAAAACACACGCATGAACCCGTCTTGCAAAATTTCTTCAGCTTCTTCTTTATTTTTTGCATACCACAAACAAACGCCCATCATCTTACAACAATACTTGTTGTACAGTTGCGCCTGGTGAGGCCTGCTCCCCCGCACACATCCGCTGATGAGTTGCTGTAACTCTCCGGGCAAGTTTTTAATGGTTTTCACCATAGATACATAATACTGGCTTTTTGGTTGGGTGCAATTAAAAAATGCCGGTATTTACAAGAATAAACGCCGATTTTGATGAAATTCTGTTATGCAGAATTAATGAAATGCTTAATTATTTTTTACTATGTTGTCGGTTGTAGCATTATCTCACTCATTATATTTTTTAAAGGTTTCGATGAAGCCACAATAAGTTTTTGTTATCGGCTGCAGTTTTTCAATTATGCACGGTTGTGTCATCTATCCCGATTTTAATCGTGGACTCCTTACCTGCCTGCCGGCAGGCAGGTACAGTTGGTTTTTTATGGCAGTTGCCGTTTACTGTTCATACGGCAAACTGTTAATTCAGTCTGTTAAAAAAGCCCACTATAACGTAACAGAAAATTGTATTTACGCAACTGTTATTTTGGAATGATTGCGCATTTTTTAAACAATCGATTATAAATCAAGGCCTGTGAAAAATTGTTGCAAAATTTTTTTATTTTGTAGTTTTCGTAAATATTCGCGTTGTACGCAAATTATGAGTGACCTTAAGACTAAAATTTACCATCACTTAGATAAGAACGGAATTAAAGGAAACATTTCTGCATCAATAAGTATCGGTTTTAATCTTGAAGAGCAAGAAGTCGAGACAAAGTTTCCAAAAATCTTTCGCCTTTCTTCTAATCCTTTTAGTTTGACAGATGAGGAATTTGAACGTATAATTCTAGATTACATTTATGATACAACAAGTATTCGAATTGACTCTTTAATCAATATCAATAAATATTCAAGTATTGACGGACTTCCATTTATAATCGAAATATTTAAAGAAGGTGAGTTTAATTCAACATTTACGTTAGCATTCGGGACAATAAATGGGACATTAATTTTAGATGAAACAGATAAAATAACTTCTTTAGGAAATATTGAAACTATTAATGCGATGGAGCTTGTAAAGATTTTAATAAAGCAGAGGAACTGGGATTTAATGTTAGTGTAGACGATAAAAAAGATTGTAACTGAGAACGTGGAAGCAAGCGGCTGTAGATGTCTCGTCCTGAAATATTATATGGCTTTTTTAAGACCCTCTGTTTATGATTAAACATTTTTTTTGGACACTGCTTTTATTTGGTTGCCATTCAACCGCTGACACTGACAGTAGGGTTAAAATGTCTTCGCTTTCGGACACGGCATCAACATTCACAACAGAAGAAAAAGGTGAAAAATTTAAGAAAGCCGTAAAGCGGTTCGACAACCATCAGCCATTTGAAATTATCTCATTAACAAGTTCTTTAAATAAACGTACAACTGACACAGCCACATCAAAATGTAGTCGTTGGACACTTACTAAATCGGACATTGAAAATATAATTAAAAATTCAGAGCCAATCGACGGAACAACCTGGGATTTGAGTTTTTTGGTATTGGCTTGCACAAAGTCAGTGACCGTAGTGCAGAATGAACAACAATTTTGTTTAGAGATTAATGCAGCTTCCTTTTTCTCTGTAAAATATGGTGACACAACTGTTATATTTGGAGATTACAAGAAGTCAGACAGAAAATATTTTATCGAAGCTTCTAATGACAAGTGAATAAAACACTATATAACTTTTCCATCATAGCAAGGTCTTCATAGCATACCCAATGTGTGCAGCATGAGAACCTGCGTTTCACTATCAATATATCACACAAACAAATGCAGGGGCGCGCAAGCCGGGCATAAAAACTAACAGCGCAGACTCTGCCAGGAACCCGAAGTATATCTTAATAAAATAAAACGATTCCGTGCATTAAAATAGCAAACAACAATTTTAGTATTTATAAGTTGAAGACGAGCCGTTAACTTTCTTTAAAGCATCGCCTGATAATACTATCGCCGAGCTATCTGACACCTGCATTTGCAGGTTCCGGATTTGTGCATGGCCAATATCCAATATTGAGTGGTTTTTAATAGTTGCTGTAACTGATTTAAAAAACATGCTTTCATTAAAATCATTTTGCTGTGTTGGATAAGTAACAGCAACGCCTGCAGTATTATGAACCATTACTTTTCCCTGTGGTTGATTATTCGTTGGTGATATTCTATAATCAGGAGACATTTCAAATTTTACAGCAGATGAATCACTTTGTGTAACATTGATGGAATCCATTTCAGGATACAGGCTTTCAATTTCAAACTTTGACTTGCCGGACATATTTACAACAATACTTTTCTGCTTCGCTCTATGCATTTCGAAATTTGTATTGGTACCTGTTACAGATAAAAGTTCCGGAGCAAATATTCTTACGGGTGCTGCGTTTTGCAACCAATACTTTTCAAACAAATTGGCAGGCACATAATCAAAATTCAGGAAGAGCGTATCATTCTTTACACTTGCTTTCACTTGTCCCTGATGATAGCTTACCCACTCCTGCAACAAACGAACAGAGGGTTTATCACTTTGCTCATAAAAGATATTGGTGCCATTGCCGCCGGTAATATTTAAATATTTAAAAGGCTTTTCCAATATTTTATTATACGTCCAGAAAATATCTTCTTTATCACGCGCATCATACTGCTTCTTTAATATCATATTTGACGAAAGCAAACCGACAATCATCACCGCAAACATGCCAATCAATATTCGTGTTGAAAGTTTCATATCTTATTTTTAAAATTGTTCTTTACAAATTCATCATACTTTGCTTTTATTTCTTTGAAATCTATTTTCAGCAAATAAATATTACGCAATAAAACAGGCAGTTCATTTTCTTCAAATTGTTCCCGTCGAAAACTTAATATGCGTTCCATAGCATCGTCTTCAATAAAATAACCAATCCCTCTTTTATTAGTAATAATATTTTGTTGTTGCAAAAGATCGTAAGCACGTTGCACAGTATTTGGATTCACTTCTATTTGAACAGCTATCTCCCGTATAGAAATAATCTTTTCACCAAGTTTCCATTTTTTCAGTAATATCTGTTCACATACGTATTCTGCTATCTGTATATAAATTGCCGGGTTATCTTTAAAGTCCATGTAGATAAATTAAAATTCTTTTTCTCTTAACCGTAAAAGCGGCAACAGCCATAATATGGCAGGTAAAATATAAGCCAACACGGCGTGGAATAAAGTATCAAGTTTTGCAGGCAGGATCAGAGTTCCTGTTTCTTTACCTACTAAAAGCGTTACATGGTCATACGGCAATGCGTCATTTACATTAGTAAATAAAACAGTTGCTATCAGCCAGTTCAATCCAAAAATCAGCAATATTCCAATACATATAGTAATGCTTGTTTTTACAAACGAGATCTTATTAAAATATAAACCTCCGGTAAGCATTGCGCCCGTTAACAGCAGGTATTGCGAATACACTCTCCAGGCGACTATACCATTTAGATCAAACGTATAAACACTTTTATACTGTTCCTTGTAAAAAGGAGAGGTTGGGTCCAGGCTGTTATGATAAACCGCGACAAAGACCACATCCATTAAATGAAAGAAAGATAAAAACAGGAGCAGGAAAAAAACACCGGCTATTAATACACCACAAAGCCATTTCTCCAGGAAAGATGCCGGTAAGGTAAGATAAGATGAGCCACTGGCATTGGTATTGAAATAACCAAATACAAACGATGCAAGAAAAAAACCTCCCACAACCAATCCAGAATACAAGGTGATGTTCTGAGCCGCACCAATGCCATATATTTTTTTAACGACAATATACAATATAGATGACAGCACGAGCAGCAACATCATAACACCGATATTTTGTACAGGGCGTTCTGCAACTGTTTTTTTAAACAACCAGGCAAATCTTTTTATATTGAATATATCATTCATGATGTTAGTTTTTATTAAAGATTGATTTCGCTTTTACAGGATTCTCCGTAACAGCATTGAACAGGTATTCAAGGTTTACTTTCGTACCTTCTGCAGCTTTATTTTCTGTTACAACAGAGTATCCTTTTAATGTTGATTCTGCATATAACACCTCATCTTCATTTGGCATTTCATCCATCACTTTAAAACTTAACCTGGTTTCTATTTTAGCAACGGAAGCTTGTAAAAGCAACTCACCATTATCCACAATAATTACGTTGTCAATCAAATTATCGAGATCACGAACCTGGTGTGTTGAAATAAATATCATTTTGTCTTCTGTAAACACAGAGGATATTAGTTTCCTGAATTTTATTTTTGAAGGGATATCCAGGCCGTTAGTGGGTTCATCAAGCAGTAAAATTTTTGTGTTACAAGCCAATGCAAAAGCAATTACAAATTTTTTCTGCTGACCAAATGAAAATGTATTCAGCTTGCCTTTATCATGCACATCAAGCAAATCAAGATAACTGTAAAATTGTTCTTCATTAAACAATGAATAAAACGGCGAAAACAATTTTTTATACTTATCAATTGTTAATGAAGGAACATATACTTCTTCAGGAATAAAATAAATCGTCTGCAGAAAAGAAGGCAGCCTTCTTTTGGGAACAAAACCATTTACAACCAAATTACCTTCAGTGGGAAACAATAAACCTGTAAAATTTTTAAGCAAGGTCGATTTACCTGCTCCGTTTTTGCCTAGCAAACCATAAATACTACCTACGGGTAAGTGAAGATTTAAATTCCTGTATAATAGTTTTCTTTTCCTGTATCCAAATGATAGGTTAGTTACTTCAATCATAGTGTATTAGTTAAGTAGTACACTACGAAATTAAAGTTATTTTCTAAACAGCAAAACTTTTTGCACAAATCTTTATTTATTGCAAGAAGCAGTATTCGAATTGTAAATTCTTAAGACAGCAAGTTTTAGTGTTGTTTATGATAAATATAATCAGGAAAAAATGCGATATGCAAAAAGGAAATTCACATATCGCAGAACAGAAGATTAATTATAAATTAAGCCCTGAAGGCAGTTACAATCACTGATTATTTTACTACCAACACCTGGAAGCTGCCTGGTATCACCGGCGGCCTTGTTTGCCCGGCAGCAGGTTCGCCAAAATCAGCAGTAGGTAAATAAATTGTATGTGCAGATGCATCAACGCTCAATGTTCGTGCGCCACGCTTTGTAGCCAGGCTTGCAACAGTAAATTTATTTTTTGATATTTCTTTAATCACTGTAAGTGTGCCTTCTCCGTTGGAAGAATAGATGGTATGTATTGCGGGGTCGAATGCAGTTCCATCACAACCATCACCAATAGGCAGCTTGTCAATTATTTTCCCGTTTGTTGCATCAATCACCATTAAGAGTTTATTATCACAACCTGAAAAAAGCAATTTATTTTTCCTGTCGATACTTAACCCGGACGGCGCTTCACCAGGCGCTATTGGCCAGCTATGAATCAGCTTCATTGTATTTATATCCACCACTTCAATTTCACTGTTGTCTTCATTATTAATAAATATTTTCCCTTCACCATCGCTCACCGCTGTTTCCGGTTTGCCTTTAACATCAATGGTTGCAACTACCTTGTTTGTCGTTGGGTCAATAACACTTATATTTTTGCTTCTGCCATTGCACGTGATGATTTTTTTTGAATAATCATCATAAAAAATGGCGTCAGGATTTTCGCCGGTTTTGATGCTGTCTGTAACCTGCAGTGTATTTAAATCAAACACAAACACGTTGTTCAATCTTCCGTTGCTGGTGAATCCTTTATTCAAATCGTGCACCAGTGCAACACCATGCACACCAATTGTATTTGATATTATGCCGATTGAATCACCTGTATTTTTATCGAGCACATTTACCTGCGTGCCATGCCTTTCCAGCACAGTGGGATCCGAAGCTTGGAATTCACGTGACTTGAAGTCGCGGC
>JADMIO011054769.1_pt1 | contig 42435 bp, 35 predicted proteins | sample 8958161 | NCBI WGS metagenome assembly JADMIO01 (sample SAMN16585339, study PRJNA669376) | soil metagenome | isolation source: Crop rotation soil | place: USA: Cullars Rotation, Alabama | collected 2011 | reverse complement strand
CCGCGACTTCAAGTCACGTGAATTCCAAGCTTCGGATCCCACTGTGCTGGAAAGCTCCGCGGTAAGCAGAATACCTGTCATCCAGTTCGCCGTAGATACCATAATAGATCACGCCGGTATTAAAAGCGTATAACCCATTTGCATTATTTAATTCAAAAGCTTTGGCAAAAGCTTCTGCTGCTGCTTTTTTTAAGGCATTTTTTTGCGTGCTGTCCAATGCGTCCAATTGGGTCTTATCCGTTGTAGCAAAAGCCTCTGCATAACCTATGAGTTTATCTTCAGTCATACTGCCTGCCGCTGCATCCTGCTGGTATTTTGTAAGCAGCTCCGAAAGACTTGAATTAGCTGTCATATTGCTCATCTCGTACTGCGTCCATACAGCATTATCATTAGGATATAGCTCTTTTGCAACTGCGAGATATTTAGTAAAATCAGCCGTGTTTTTTTGTTGCAGGTTGTATTCGATCAGGAACTTGTAAAGATCTTCATAATCTGCTCCGGCTACTTTAAGATCTGCGAGTTTTGAATAATACTTAACGGCGCTGTCAAATTTTTGTGCGTTCTGCGCAGAATAACCCGTATACAAAACAGTAATTGTATCAATTGTTGACCCGGAAGAACTCAGTTTATTAGCCAGTAAAAAATTGCCTAAATTTTCTGCCTGTGCAAAATATTTATAAGCACTATCCCATTCCTTAGCCTGGAAATGATTCTTTCCTTTTTCGAAAGAAGTAGCATAAATGTTGCCGATGCCGCCGGCAAAGTTTTGTTCCTTTAACTGTTTTAGTTCAGGATCCATGGCCTGGTATTGATAAAATGCGTTCATGGCCTCCTGATCCGCACCGGGATATTTACCACTTAGTGAAGAATCTGCGTATAGCTGGCTGTACACTGATAATTTCCATAGATAAGCGGTGGCTTTGTCTTTATCTTTTAATTTAGGTTTTGCAAGCCATTTATCAACCTCTTCCTTAGCTTTTTCATATTGTTTTTGTGAAACATACAGGTTAATGACATCGCTTTCCTGTGCCATAAGCCAGGTAACCGAAAAAATAAGTGCAACCGAAAGAACTATTTTTTTCATATTATTTTTTATTTATTTAAAAACAGATTTATCAGATTGGAATTAATCTTTAAAGTTTAAACAACTGCAGGATCATCCTCATTGCCAGGCAAATTATTATTACCCTCCTCCTCAACATCTTCTTCATCCAGCTTTGAAATAGCCGCAATTTCGTCCCCGTTATCCAGTCTTATCAGGATCACACCTTGTGTTGCACGGCCTGCTTCTTTAATATTAGATGTAGATGTTCTTAAAATGATGCCGGATTTACAGGTTATTAACAGGTCCTCTTTCTCATGTACATCAAGAATGCCTACAAGACTCCCTGTTTTTTCTGTTACATTGATGGTTTTAACACCTTTGCCTCCCCTGTTGGTGATACGGTATTCATCAACTTTAGTGCGTTTACCAAAACCTTTTTCGCTTACAACCAAAACCGTTTTTCCCGTTTCATTCCTTTCGACACAAATCATACCAATTACTTCATCATTTGCATCATCTACCTCAATTCCTGCAACACCAATAGCACCGCGGCCGGTAGGCCTTACCCTGTCTTCAGGAAAACGGATGGCCCTGCCGCTTTTTACCGCCATCATTATTTCACAATTACCGTTGGTTAACCTTGCATCCAATAACTCGTCGCCCTCCAAAATAGTGATCGCATTTACACCGGTTGCCCTGGGCCTGCTGAAATCTGCCAGCGCCGTTTTTTTAATGACACCTTTTTTTGTACATAAAACAATATTATGCGATTCGAGGAATTCCCTGTCACCCAGGTTCTTTACATTCATAATTGCTTTTACCTTGTCGCCTGGAACAAGTTGAACCATGTTTTGTATGGCCCTGCCTTTCGATTGCTTCTCTCCTTCGGGAACCTCGTAAACTTTCAGCCAGTAACACCTTCCCTGCTGGCTGAAGAAAAGCATGGTGTCGTGTGTGGAGGCGACAAATAAATGTTCAACATAATCTTCCTCCCTGGTTTTGCTGCCGACAGCGCCGCGGCCCCCCCTGCGTTGCTGGCGGTATTCCGAAGCGCTTGTTCTTTTAATATACCCCAGGTGTGAAATTGTAATGACAACATCCTCTTTTTCAATGAAATCGAGCATATTTACCTCATCTGCCAGGTACTGTATCTCACTTCTGCGTTCATCTCCGTATTTGTTCTTTATTTCAACCAGTTCGGTTTTAATAAGATCGTACCTGAGCTTTTCACTCGCCAGTAAATCTTTAATATTTTTTATGTTAATAAGAAGCCCGTTAAATTCTTCCAGGATTTTATCTCTTTCCATACCTGTAAGGCGTTGTAAACGCAATTCAAGTATAGCTTTTGCCTGGGCTTCGGTAAAACCTTCAGCCTGCTGGTATAATTCAGGTGCCAGGTTGGTAAAAATATGTTGAGGCAAGTACCACTTCTCTTCGTTTCCTTTCTTTATCAGTGCTTCTTTGGCTTCCTCGGGAGTCCGGCTTTCGCGAATAAGCCTGATCACTTCGTCCAGGTGGTCCAATGCTTTCAGGTATCCTTCTAAAATATGAGCCCTCTCCTCCGCCTTCTTTAATTCAAATTTTGCGCGGCGGATCACCACCTCCATTCTAAATTCAACAAACTCGCTAATGAGATCCTTAAGATTTAAAACTTTAGGACGTCCTCTGGTTAAAGCAACATTGTTGATCCCGAAACTTGTTTGCAGTTCAGTGAATTTGTATAACTGGTTTACAATTACATTTGAATTCCCATCACGTTTCAGGTCGATCACTATACGCGTGCCTTCGCGGTTATTACTTTCATTATTTACATGCGCAACACCTTCAATGGTTTTATCATTTACGAGCTGCCCTATCCTGTCGGTAAGACTATCACGGTTTACCTGGTAAGGCACTTCAGTGATGATGATCTGTTCGCGGCCGCTTGCCTTGGTGTCCACATGGCACCTGCCCCGCACAACCACTCTTCCCCTGCCGGTTAATAAACCCTGCCGAACACCATCCATTCCGTAAATGACGCCCCCGGTGGGGAAATCGGGTGCTTTTACATACTGCATCAACCCTTCAACAGCAATTTCTTTGTCATCTATATAAGCAACACAACCGTCAATTACTTCGGAAAGATTATGCGGCATCATGTTCGTGGCCATACCAACGGCAATACCGCTTGAACCATTCAGCAATAATTGGGGTATGCGCGACGGCAGTACCGTTGGCTCTCTCAGGCTGTCATCGAAGTTTAGCTGAAAATCTACGGTATCTTTTTCAATATCTTCCAGCATGCTTTCAGCAAGGCGTTGCAAACGGGCTTCAGTGTATCGCATAGCAGCCGGTTCGTCACCATCCTGGTTGCCAAAATTTCCCTGGCCGTCAATTAACTGGTAACGCATGCTCCACTCCTGTGCCATACGCACCAGCGCATCATAAACCGAGGCATCGCCATGCGGATGATATTTACCAAGCACCTCCCCTACAATACGGGCTGATTTTTTATAAGGCTTATTGGAGTTCATGCCGATCTCGTTCATCGCATATAATATCCTGCGGTGAACGGGTTTGAACCCATCCCTTACATCGGGCAGGGCGCGGCCAACTATAACCGACATTGAATAATCAATGTAGGCGGTCTTCATTTGCTCCTCAATATTTACCTGGATTGTTCTGTCGTTATCTGCGGTTTCCTGGGGGAATTGATTTTCTTCCATTCGTTAAATTACAATGTATAAATGCTAAAAAATTAAAGCCCGCAAATCTACCGTTTTATATGGTGTTTAAAGCTTTACAAAAGGTATTTTTTATAAGGTAGATGTTAATAAATGTTGCCGTTGATACAGATAAAACAACCTGGCCCATTAGCCGGAATTTTTTACAAAAATTGATGAATTTATGATGATAGTGAATTATTAAGAGTGTGAACGCAACTCATTGCGCCATGAAATATGCGGTTGCCGGGATTGATCCCGCATTAAGTGCAGGATAGGCCACACCGTAAATAACCGAAGCTCATTTGTTGCAAACAGAAAAGACAATTCAAAAAGCTTTAGTTGTTTTAGAGGAAATTATATCGCCTCAGGAACATAGTAATTTATGCCTTCCAACACGCCCTTTGCAAGTGGTTTTTCCGCAAAATAGATGTCTTTATTGTTTTTCAGCACTTCCATTTCAGGGCTGTAATTAGCTACTACTATTCCGCGGGCCTTTCCTTTCAGCATATCAATGTCGTTCCCGCTGTTGCCGGCAGTAATAAAATTTTCCAAAGGCAATTTCCATTTATTGCTCAGGTAGCGAACTGCATTGCCTTTGCCGGAACGAAAGGGCAAAAAATCAAGATATTTATTTTCTGTAAGCAGAACTTTCGACCTGAGTTTGTGATCATCCAAAAATTTATACACCCGTTGCATATCGGTTTCATCAAAGCTATCATTTACGTAATAACTGAGTTTAAAAGGCCATTGGGCTTCGGGCTCCTGCAAACGGATGCCTTTAAACTCTTCGAGCGCTTTTTGCAACTCCGTTCTTTTCCACTGGTGATTTATATAATTTTCATAGCCATAATCCGGGATCAGTTTATCGGTATAATAAATTTCCGAGCCGGCAGAACATATTAAAACATCTGTACCATATATTCCATGATGGTTAAGACCTTCCAGCGTTAAGTGCTTGTTTCTGCCGCTGGCAACGCCGAAAATAATCTTCTCTTTATTGCTGCTGATCCATTCCTTCAATTCTTTCAGGCCTTCGGTATTATTTTTATTGAAGAGGGTGCCATCTAAATCAGAAACGATAGCTAACGCTGCTTTTGATAATTTTTTACCGTAGGCGGTTTTATGCCTGAAAGTTTTTTTATCCGGATCTTTTTTCCCGAAAATATTGTTAATGATCCCCACATATTTTTCTACGTGCACTTTCCAGGAGTATTGCTGGTGAGCAGCTTTACTGCCGTTGGCTGAATATCTTTCCCATAACTGCTGATCTGCAATAATTTTTTTCAATGCCGAAGCAATAGCAGCAGGATCATCTACATCCACCAATATGCCGTTATCACAATTTTCAAGAATTTCTTTAGGCCCGCCTGTTGGTGAAGCAATAACAGGCAAACCGCAGGCTGCAGCTTCTAAAATAGTAAGCCCGAAGTTTTCACCCGGCGTTGCGTTGATAAACACGCCTTTTTTACGCGCAGCAACGCGGTAGATCTCGGGTACCTCCAGTTTCGGGTCATTCTTTTTAGGAATAGCCATTTTACCATACAGGTCGTATTTATCAAGCAGCAATAGCAAGTTGGTAAGTATTTCCTGCTCATCAGGCTGCATTTGCGTTATATCTTTTCTTACACCGGCGAATATGGCAAGATTAGCCATAGCCTGTAGTTCTTTATCGTTGCCGTAAGCCTGTATAATGGTTTCAAAATTCTTTCTTTTGTCGGCGCGGCCGATGGACAGGATCAGTGGTTTCGCAGGCTGAAAAAGAAAACGTTCAATTTCTGAATTAATACGATAAAGCGCCTGCTCCTGTTCTATTGATAATTGAAAAGAGGGCATATCCTGCCTGTAAAAAGGATAGAAAAACTCATTGTTCACGCCTGGCGGTATCACAGTAAATTTTCCGTGCTCTTTATTTTCATAAAGCTCATATTGTGTTTCCAAAATATACTGTGTGCTGGTAATAACAGCGTCGGCTGTTTTAAGGTATTTTTCTTCCTCAAAAATGCGGCGCTCCATGTTAAACTTTTCGTTGATCGTTTCCTCAGGTAGCCCTTGTCGCAGCAATATATTTTTTTTGTTTCTTCCCAGTGAATGAGCTGTTGCAATAAAAGCAATTCCAAACACTTCACTTAACTGGCCGGCAATATAATTTCCGTCGGCATAATGGCCATGTACTACATCAGGAACGTCATCTTCATTTTCTATGAATCGTATGGTTCTCTCAACAAATTCATCCAGGTAATCCCATAATGATTCTTTATGGCGATATGCATTCCCGCCACAGGCAATGCGTACAATACGGGCTTTATCATTTACCGGTTCAATATCGTTTCCATAAGCGGGTGAAACTTTTTTATCAACGATCTTTCTTGTAAAGAGGTCAACTTTTCTTACCTGCGGATGTTGTGATAAAGTCTCCAGCAACTCAAGCACATATTTCACCTGGCCTCCCGTGTCTTTATCTCTTCCAATCTCAGGTTCATGATAGCGAATAAGACCATGCGGACTAAATAACTGTACGTAAAATTTTTTCATCAGCACAATGTTAAATTTCAGGATATCCTTTATTATAAGATGGTATATTCCTTGCGTTAAGCTTTACAAAAATCATACAATTATGTATTCAGGCTCAGGTTTCAGCGATTGGGAGATTGGCGATGTTACAGTAATTATTCATAAGGGTGTATATCATTTATTTCATTTAATAATACCCAACCATGATTATATAGCGCATGCTGTTTCAAATGATGGAATGTCATGGAAACGCACCAAAAATGCATTATTTGTAGGCCACCCGGGCGAATGGGATGATGATATGTTGTGGACGATGGATGTACGTGAAGGAAATGATAAATTTATTATGTATTATACTGGTTTACAAAGAAGAGACCGCGGTATTATTTCAAGGGTGGGTTTTGCAGAATCTGGCGATCTTACCGATTGGAAGAAAACCGATAAGCCCGCTTTATATATTGAGCCCCCGGGTATTTATTATGAGAACAAAAATAATAATCCCAGGAAATGGTTAAGCTTTCGCGATCCTTACCGCTTTGATCACGAAGGAGAAACTTATTTGCTGGTTTGTGCCCGCTATAAGCAAGGTGCTGTATCACGCAGAGGCTGCGTTGGCCTTATAAAACTGCACGATGACGGTGCAGAATTTTTGCCGCCATTAATATATCCAATGGCTTATGATGATATTGAGTGTCCTTGCTTATTTGAGTTGCATGGCCGCTTTTATATCTTGGGTTCTATACGGGAAGACATAAAAGTGCGTTACTGGTTCGCGCCTGAATTCAGGGGTGAATATCATTCCTTTCATGCTGATGTTGTATTGCCTAACGGCAATTATGCGGCACGCACCGTGCAGGATGGTGAACACTTGCTGGTATTCAACTTCTTTTATACAGGCAGAGTTGATCTTTTAAGAGTGCTGCCTCCGCCAAAGCAATTTGATACAGATGAAAAAGGAAGATTGCTATTGAAAACGTATTACAGGTGGCAGCAAATGATGACAGGAATGATTAAACAGGATAATATAAAGGAAGTGGCGCCTTTATTTGAAAATCCAACAGCTTTGCTTGAGGTGAATGATGATAAATGGATATGTGGTTCGAGAAGCGGCTATGAAGTTTTTTATTTCCAGAAACCATCACAGGCTTTTATATGGGAAGGACGGATAAATGTTGAAGGCATGGGTAAACTTGGTATCGTGACCGACATTGATAAAGATGGTAATGGCTATTATATTTCTTTTGATGTATCGAATGGTGTAGTAAAGATCAGGGCATGGGGTTATAATCCTGCCAATGACAAGCAAAATTTTATTTTCAACGATATACAGGCAAATCTTTTTAAAGTAAATGAAGACAGGCATTTCCATTTCAGTCTCTTGCGTTACGGAAATTATATTGAAGTTTCAGTTGATGGAATAGTGAAGCTTACGTTGATAGATTATATGTACTCAGGCAATCTCATGGGTTTGTATTCTGCATCGTCTAAAATTTCGTTACAGGATTCGATGATTAAAGTCTTACCTGAGCCTGAAGAGGAATATGGCAGCCAGGAAGAAGTGCAGAAAAACCTGAGCACGTGATTGGAACACGATCAATCATCAGCTTCCCGCATATATGATCAATGCAATACCAGCGATAAAAAATAAAAACATGATCGCCAATAAAGTATTGGTTGATTTAGGCGCATGCTTAAATTCCTGCCAGATAAAAACGCCCCATAAGGCTGCGATCAATGTTGCGCCTTGCCCTAATCCATAAGAAATGGCCGCACCTGCTTTGCCTGCAGCAATTAAGTTGAGTGAATTTCCAAGTCCCCAGATTAATCCACCTAAAATTCCTGTTAGGTGTGTTTTGAATTTCCCGTTGAAATAATCGCTGTACGAAACCGGTAAACCGTCAAAAGGTTTTTTCATGAGGATGGTATTGAAAATGAAATTGCTGAAGAAAATTCCAACAGAAAAAATAAATACGGCAGTGTATGGCGTCATCTTACCCACAGCAGGGTTTTCAAAATTATCAAGATCCATCGAAGCTGCAATGAACCGGTAAAAGAACGACATCAGCAAACCTGCTATCAACGAAATAACAATGCCTTTGGAAGAGGGCTTCTTATCGGCTTTGCTGCTCCGTTTATATGCGATGGCATTTATAATAATAGCAATTGCAATCAAAATAACTCCTGAGAACAACAATACAGGATCGCCTTTTTGAGATGCAACAAAATTTACAACAACGCCCAGCACAAGGGCCAGGCCTATACCAATAGGAAAAGCTACTGCCATGCCTGCAATAGCTATCGCAGCGGATAGTAATATATTGGCAGCATTAAATATAACCCCGCCTATAAATGCGCTCAGAATATTGTTGCTGTCTGCCTGTTTAATATCATTCAAAAAACTTCTGCCCTGTTCGCCTGTACTTCCTAAAGTGAATGCGCTGATCAATGAAAAGATCAATATACCAATTACATAATCCCAGTAGAACAATTCAAAACGCCAGCTTTTTCCCGCGAGCTTTTGGGTGTTTGCCCATGAGCCCCAGCAAAGCATGGTGATAAAACAAAAGATAACGGCTAAAGCATAGTAATGAACGATAAACATAGCAACCGGTTTTCGTGTTTTGTTAAGAATGATACTCTATGAATAGTGAGTGGTGAATTGTCAGTTGTGAGTAAAATCCAATATGCCCCACGTTAATCACTCACATCTCACCCACTAACAACTCACAATTAACCTGATATTAGTTTAATTCTTATTTCTTTCATAAATTCATTTTCTTCAATTCTTCAACCGCATAGTTTACTGCTCTTGCGGTTAAAGCCATATAAGTTAAAGAAGGATTCTGGCAGGCATTGGAGGTCATGCAGGCACCATCTGTTACAAAAACATTTTTGGCATCCCATACCTGGTTGTATGCATTTAGTACAGATGTTTTTGGATCGCTACCCATTCTTGCCGTTCCCATTTCATGTATGCCCAGGCCGGGCGCCTGTTCGTCATCATAAGCCTCGATATTTGTAAAGCCGGCCTTTTCCAGCATTTCACTGCCACTGCTTAAAATATCTTTCAGCATGGCAAGTTCATTTGTTTTGTATTCGCAATCAATTTCAACCTGTGGAACTCCCCATGCATCTTTTTTATCCTTGCTTAATGATACTTTGTTTTCGTAATACGGCAGGCACTCACCCATCCCTGTCATCCACAAATACCAGGCACCGGGTTCTGTCATCTGTTCTTTTAGTTTTAAGCCTATAACATTATCATCCGTAACATTCCCGGTGCTTCTTGTACCTCCTGCCGCTATAGCAAAGCCCCGTATAAAATCTTTTTGTTTATCATCGCCAATATTCCTGAACCTCGGAATATAAATGCCCGCTGGTCTTCTGCCATAATAATAAGAATCCTGGAATCCTTTGTAAGATCCGCCTAAATGGCCTCGATAGTTATGATCCATCAAATAATGGCCAAGTACATCATTTTTATTACCAAGCCCATTTGGGAATTCGGCAGAAGTTGAATTGAGCAATATCAGTGTTGTATTAATAGTACCAGCATTTAAGAAAATGATCTTTGCATAGTACTCTGTGGCCTCTTTGGTATTTGCATCAATGACACGCACGCCGGTTGCTTTATTTTTTTGCGAATCATAAATGATCGAATGCACCACAGAAAAAGGTCTTAAGGTTAAATTACCCGTAGCATTTGCTGCCGGCAAAGATGCACTAACACTGCTGAAATAACCTGCGAACGGACAACCTCGTGAACAGAGATCGCGATACTGGCAGGGCCCTCTCCCATTTAAACTCTTTGTAAGATTAGCCGTGCGTGAAATGATCACGTGCCTGTTTGTAAAATTTTTTTCTGTTTGTTCTTTAAAATGTTTTTCAACACAATTCATTTCCATCGCTGGTAAAAATTCGCCGTCGGGCAAATGCGGAATACCATCTTTATTGCCGCTTATACCTACAAATTTTTCAACATAACTATACCAGGGTGCAATGTCTTTGTAACGTATGGGCCAGTCGACACCTATGCCTTGTTTTGCATTTGCCTCAAAATCAAGATCGCTCCAGCGTTGCGTCCATCTCGCCCACAATAAACTTTTACCACCAACCTGGTACCCGCGGATCCATGCGAAAGGCTTTGTTTGTATATAAGGGTGTTCTTTATCCTTTACAAAAAAATGTTGTGTTGCTTCCGAGAAAGCGTAGCATTTACCAACGATCGGATTTTCGTCTAAAAATTTTTTTGAAAATTTATCGTGGCGTGGTAGTTCCCAGGGCGCAAGATTTGCGGTTGTGTAATCTTTTATATGTTCAATATTTCTGCCGCGTTCAAGTACTAATGTTTTCAGCCCTTTTTCGCAAAGTTCTTTTGCGGCCCAGCCACCAGTCATGCCACTGCCGATCACGATGGCATCAAAAGTATTTTGCGCAACAGCTTTTGTATTTATGTTTGGTAAACTATCGTTGTTGATTCCCATCCGTTATTTGCGATGTCTGATTTCTGATTTAGCGATTTCTGATTTACTTTAATTCACAACTGACCACTCATCACTCACAGCTTATTTCGGTTGATGCTGCATCAGTTCATCGATCAATTGCTGCACGATCTCCGGTGACGCTTTTCAATCAGTGGTTCGTCACTGCGAGGCACGAAGCAGTCTGATTGATTACTATAACAACCGCCTGAAATAATCGTCGCTTTTAGCTTTTTTAAATTTCTAATCTTTTTACCAGCCCTAATTAAACAATCCACAGATTGCTTCGTTCCTCAGTAATGGCATTCACCATGTGCTTACCTCCTCCCATAAATCTTTCCATTCCGGATTCATGGAATTAATAAGTAAGCATTTTTGTTTCCTGCTGCCTGCTTTTATTCTTTTCTCTTCTAAAATTGCTTCTTCAATTGTTGAAAAACTTCTGTAATAGACAAGCATTACCACATTGTATTTCGCCGTAAAACTTTCAGGATGTGCTTTTGTTTTGTGTTCCTGGACACGCATTATTAAATCTGATGTGACACCTGTATATAATACAGAACGCAATACATTAGTCATTATGTAAACTGTACCGCCTCTCTTCATATATAGTTCAAAATGCCACGGTTTTTGCGTGTTACTGCAATGATTTCTGCTTAATTATTACAATAAGCCGTTTAATTTCAAAGTAACAAAATAGTGTATTAATTTCTTCAGTATATAACCCACAGATTGCTTCGTGCCTCGCAATGACGTTATTTCGGTTGATGCTGCATCAGTTCATCGATCAATTGCTGCACGATCTCCGGTGAGGCTTTTTCAACAAGGTGGTATTGCCTGGAAGTTTGATCATCAACCCAGGTATTGCTGCCATCTTTATCACTTACGATTATCTTTCCCTGCTTCACTGTGTACCATTGCTCATATCCTTCCACGGCCACCAGCACTGCAGTTTCATCCCAGCTTTTTCTGCCTGCGCTATCTTCTGCAGCCATTGGAATTGAAATACGGAAAACATCTTTTACCGGGCTATTTGTAATGGCGTCATTATGAATAAGCGGTAAGCCGCATTTTATTTTTTCGCCAATTTCAAAGCCGGATAATAAAACAGGTGTTGGCCAGTTTTCAAAAGCATATTTTGAAGCTGGAAAATCCCTGTCAACATTAAATTCTTTTCCCGAAGGAAACCTGCCAGCCATACTTACCAGTTGTTTTACTTTTTGCTTTACCAGTTGATCGCCTGTTAAAGGCGAGAACATATCAGCTTTGGATTGCAACAGGTTTTTAAGATTGGTTAAAAATCCAACAGTTATTATAGTTACACTATTATCGGGTTGAATAGCCAGGATCCTCCTGTACAAGGCCACAGCATCGGGCACATCCTTATTGCTGTTGATGGCATGCGGGTAATTTTTTACAACGGAATCACTCCAGAACTGCCAGTCACGAAGCTCGAGTGCTTCACCTTTAGGTACAGCAACAGGAATATTCGGCCTTTTGAAATAAGTATTGAACACGCTGAATACAGCGGCGACATTTTCATATTTTGTACTTGCTATTGTGGCAAGAATATTTGCCTTGCCCTCATCTGCAAATGCATGCAGCATGGCAATAGCGCCCACATCATCATAGTCAGGGCCCATATCAGAATCAAAAATTATGGATGCAGGCTGGGCTATTAGTTTGTTCATATATATCAAGCAAAAAGCCAGTATCAAAATTTTTTTCATAGCACTAATTTAGTTACCATCCGAACACTTTGCGAACATATTCCCTGCTTAATTTCCAATCTTCTTTTACAGCACGCACGGGCGGTTTATCAAATGCAAGCTCAATAGCAACCTTACCGCTATAATTTATTTCTTTTAATGCTTTTGCTATCACAGGAAAATTTGTAACGCCCTCGCCTACCGCTTCTGTCCATTTGCCGCCGGCATCCTGGTCGCGGATATGCATATACACAATCTTATCTGAATATGCTTTTATAAACCAAACAGGATCAACGCCGGCGCGCACCAGCCAGTTCAAATCAGGCCCTAATTTTATTTCCGGAATTCTTTCCATAATTCCTTTCAGATCGTACAGGTCATTTATTGCCTCAAATGTGTGGTTATGAATATTGGGTTCAATTCTATTTTTAGCGCATATCAATAAAATCTTTTTTAGCAGCTCAGCCTGTGCATCCAGTTCAGCTTCTGTTTTTGTACGACCCGCGTCACCAACAGTTAACCCAATCATCGTGCCGCCTATTGTGTGTAACCGTTCGGTCACCAGTTCAAGATCATCCAAGATTTCCTGTTGTTTATCTTTATCCCACATATCGCCATAATAAGAAGTGCCTGTAACAGGCAGATCATATTTTTGAATGAGCTCATTGAATCTTGAAACTGCATCATTATTCCTCAATAATATTTCCATGATTTCAACACCATCCATACCGGCATATCTCAGGTCGCTGAAAACTTCATCCAGTATGGGCGTACAATCCCAATCCGGCGGGTACCGGCTGGCATATACCCACAAGTGTGCATACACAGGAAGTTTTTGGATGTAAATAGATTTTGCCGGACCCTCTAATAATATTCCACCGGCAAATGCGGATGTTGTCTTTATGAAGTTGCGGCGCGAGGGCATATGATTTATAATTTAGGTGAAAGTGTTTTATACCGGAAATATTCAATATGCAATGACCAAATGTTTAATGTGTAATTTGATAAAAACGTTTCAGGATTATGGCAACGCAAATGCAACGTAACTATCGCCGCCTTTGGCGCCAAGCTTGGTACCGCCGCAAGCCATCACGATGTATTGTTTACCATTTACTTCATAAGTACTTGGTGTGGCAAAGGCCGCGGCTGGTAACTGTGTTTGCCAAAGCAGCTTTCCATTACTTTTATCGTAAATCCTGAAATAGCCATCTCTTGTACCGGCAATAAACAGTAAACCACTTGCAGTAACAACAGGTCCGCCATAACTTTCAGCACCTTGTGCATCAGGCCCCTTTCCTTTAAGCTCAGGTATTTCTCCGTATGGAATCTTCCACACATATTCGCCTGTGTTAAGATCAATGGCATTTAAAGTGCCCCATGGCGGACGAATAGCGGGCAAGCCATTTTTATCAAGGAATTTGCTGTAACCGGAAATCGAATAAGAAACCTCTCCATTAGTTTTTGCTTTGTTTTCAAGTCCGGGTTCTTTAGGTGGAACAGGCGCCGCTGCTTCATCCTGAAATAAAAATGCGACAAGCGATTTCTTTTGTTCATCGGTGAACTTTGGAAAAGCAGGCATCATGCCTTTGCCCTGTGAAATAAGATTTGAGACACTCTCCCTGTTTCTGCGGCTGCCGATGTTCATAAGAGAAGGATAACCACTTGCAGGATTACCCATAAGATTTGTACCATGACATGCAGTACAGTTGGCAGCATACAGGCTTTGACCGGGGCTCATGCTTACATTTTGCGCGCCTTCGGCAGGTCCCAAAGAAATGCGCCATGCCATTTCATTGCTGTTGATATAAATAATTCCATCAGGATCTACCGCTGCACCGCCCCATTCACCGCCACCATCAAGACCAGGATAGATGATCGTGCCTTTTTCACTAAGCGGCGTGAAAGGACCTTCAGAACGGCTCTGTTTCAGGATAGCTATCAATGAATCCTTATTTGCAGCATAAGGATTAATATCATTTTCTGTAACAAGCTGTCTTGCATAAGGTGCAGGTTTTTCCGGTAAAGGTTGTGTAGGCCACGATTGTTCTCCTGGAATGTCAGACTGTGGCACGGGCGTTTCTTTTATAGGAAATAAGGGCTCGCCCGTTTCCCTGTTAAATACAAATACATAACCTTGCTTGGTAATTTGCGCAACGGCATCCACTAATTTACCATTGTGCCTTACGGTGATAAGATTTGGCGGGGCTGGCGGATCACGGTCAAGTATATCATGGTGCACCAATTGAAAATGCCATATTCGCTTCCCGGTTTTTGCATCCAAAGCCAGGAGACAATTGGCAAAGAGGTTTGTACCTATACGTTTCGCACCATAAAAATCATAAGCAGCAGAGCCTGTAGGTACAAAGAGCATTCCGCGTTTTCGGTCTACCGACATGCCGCTCCAGTTGTTGGCAGCACCAACATCAGACGTATTTTTATAAACATCTTTGGGCCAGGTGTCATAACCAAATTCACCGGGATAAGGAATCGTATGAAACACCCATGCAAGTTTGCCAGTCCTTATATTGAAAGCCTGTATATGTCCAAGGGAGGCATCTGTTCCTTCAGAAATGCGAAGTGGCATAATGATAAGGTCTTCATACACAGTGCCGGGTGTATTGGAGATAACCATTTTTTCTTCACTTGTTTGCTCCAATCCTGACTTAAGACTTGTATGTCCACTATCACCAAAAGTGGAAATCGGTTTTCCCGTTCGTGCTTCCAATGCATATAACCGGGGACCGCTTGTATAGAGTATCCGCTTGTCATCTCCATCTTCCCAATATACTACTCCCCTGCTGCTGCTATAGTTATCAGGACCTTCGCTCTGACCTTTCCATATTTCTTTGCCGGTAGCAGCATCTACAGCAAATGGTCTTGTAGTTGCAGTCATGCCGTATAAAACACCATCAACTATTATGGGGTTGCATTGAATTTGACCTGAATCAAGAGTATGATATTCCCATGCTACTTTCAGTTGTTGCACATTGTTTTTGTTGATCTCATCAAGGGGTGAGTAATGATTACGTTCAGGACCACCTAAATATTCTTTCCATTCATTTGTGCCATAAGATGGTTTTTCGCTTCCCTGTTTGCAGGCGAGGTGGCCAATAACGAAGCAAGCGATAAGAATTACCAGAAATTTTTTCATTGCAAGTAATGTTGATTAAGAGGGCTTAAACTTATTGATTTTTTAAACAGTTAATAGATCGGCTATTGTTTTTATTACATCACGTGTGTGACTGAACTTTTGCTATAAGGTTCTGCAGCAATTGTCCACTCAAAATAAATTGTCAATACCCCGGGTTTTGTTTGAGTGCCGGGTTTGTTGTTAAAACAGTTTGCGGTATTGGAAATATCTCCCAATGTTTGTCAGCGTCGGCCGGTTTTTCCCACCACGCGTCCTGGAATTTTCCAAACCGGATAAGATCTTCCCGGCGCATCATTTCATAGGCAAACTCACGACCGCGTTCATCCAGCATTTCATTCATTGTTAATGTTGAAGTAGTATACCTTGCATCCGGGTCATTTGCAGCAAAGCTCCTGGCTCTTACTTCATTAACAAGATCAACAGCTTCCTGCGTAGGTGCATTGCCGTTGAGCCGCATTAAACATTCAGCCTTCATCATTAAAATATCGGCGTAGCGAAAAACGACCATGTCATTGTTCATATTTACATAGCCATTGTTACCATAATCCAGGTTATCTTCAATTTCGTATTTAATGTTCATAACGCCTTCATTATCGTTTGCATTGTACAGATCACCTATCTCGGGTGTTATTATCATTTCTTCACCTTCATAATTGTATATAGGCTGTTCATCCCCATTTTCGTCAATATAAGTTTGTGGTCCAACTATCCATTGGTTGATCCGCAAATCGTTTTCTGCAAATAAATTATAGAAGGATTCCTGTGTGCTGATCTTGCGCCAGCCGTATCCGTAATCCTGATTATCCCTGTATTTATACTGTGTAATGTATTCGTGAATATTCTGCTCTGTAAAATTGAATTGCTGCGCATTATTTGCATCAAACGGAACAACATAAATATTTTCATTGCTGTTTTCGTTGTGCACTTTAAATGGACCGTTCCAGCTTTTGTCAAGCGAATACATTCCAGAACTGATAATTTGATCGCATGCATCAATGCAATCCTGGTAATGATCTTCCCCTGTAATTGCTTCTGCATTTAAGTAAAGCTTTGCAAGCAAAGCATAGGCTGCTGTTTTTGTGAAATGCCCGTACCAGTAATCATCACCTTTCTCACTTAATGTTGGTATACATTCAGTGATCTCCTTTTCAATAAAGGCCAATACTTCCGCAGGTGTATTATTAGTGGGATTTGATATGCCAACATGTTCAACAACAGGAACATTTCCGAACTCACTCAATAACCAGTAATAATGTAAAGCTCTTAGCGTCCTTACTTCAGCGATCATCTGTTCTTTGCTTATGGGTAAGTTCATAGTGCTTACATCAACATTTTGTATATTATCGATAAAATTATTGCAATAGCCTATTGCCTGGTATAAATTCTGCCATTCCAGAAGTATCCATGCATCGGTCGCCGCCCAGCTATGCTGGTGGAAGCGTAGCCATTGGCCTTCCTGGTCTATATAACCAAACAGCACAGGCACACAGGCCTCGTCGGTTACAAATTCAACATCCTGGAAATGCACCTGGTAAATATGTGTTTGAAGAAAGCTGTAAGGCAACACATAGGCTGATACAACCTGGTCTGCCGTTTGGTAAAAATTGCCTGGTGTATCCTGGCTGTAAATTGTTTCGTTCAATTTTTTTGTACAGCTAAACCCGGCCATAAAAATGATTGAAAGAAACAGCAGCGATATATAATGATTTATTGTTTTCATAACCATAATTGAAAATTTTAGAAATTAATATCAATCCCAAAAGTGAAAGTCCTGGTAGCAGGGTAATATCCGTAATTCGATTCTAAACCCGGCCCGTCATCTGTTTCCTGTGAAAGATCAGGAGGATAAAAATTGATTTGCAATTCGGGGTCAGTTCCTGAAAACCCTGTAATGGTCAACAGGTTTGCGGCTGTAACATACAGGTGTATATTTTTAGCAATTACCGACTTTAAAGGAATGCTATACCCAATATTCAGGTTTTCCACTTTCAGGTATGCGCCATCTTCAATATAGTAACTTGAAAAAGTAGGCGCATCATTCAGTTTTGTATTTATAGCAGAAGTAAACAGATTGTTCCTTGAATAGTAGGTCCAGTTTTCATGAAACATCCTTTTTGCATTTACAGCTTTGTAACCGGCAGCGCCTTTCACCAACAGGGAAATGTCCAGCTTTCCAATACTGAAATTATTAGTAATACCGAAAGAATATTTGGGTATGCTGTTGCCGAGATATGCATAATCATCTGGTGAAAGTTCGTTCCTGGGAATAAGTTTTCCATCCTTATTCCTGAATCTCCACTTGCCGTTTTTGTTTATTTCGCCAAACACCGGCCCGTAAAATTCAGCAACTGATTCCCCAGGCGCCAGTCTTTGAGCGGTAATGCCTTCTGTGATGCGTGTAATATCGATTGCTGATCCAAAGAACTGGTCGCTGGTCACAGAAATAATTTCATTCTTGTTATATGCTATTGTGGTAGACAGGTTCCAGTTAAAGCTTTTATTAGTTATTAATTTAGCATTTAATAAAAGTTCAATTCCTTTATTGCTCATTTCTCCTGCATTGGCAAAAATGGTAGGAAATATTTGTGCAGGCAGTTGTGCATTGTAATTGCCGATAAGGTCTTTTATTCTCCTGTCGTACAGATCCAAAGAACCACTTAACCAACCGTTTTTAAGCAAGGCAAAATCAACACCTATGTTCGTTTCGTACTTTGTTTCCCATCGCAGCAACGGGTTAGCGTTAATGGTCGGCCCGTAAGGCAAGATCCAGCTACCGCTACCCGGTGTACCCAAATAGCTATTTTGTGTTCCGGTGAAAAACGGACCTATCGCTGCAAGCGACTGGTAAGGATTTAAAGCACCCTGGTTGCCTGTTACACCATATCCTACCCGCAGCTTAAGGAAATTAAAAACATTTGAGCCAGCCATAAAATCTTCTTTGGTCATCACCCACCCCGCAGAAACTCCCGGGAAAGTTCCCCATTTATTATCGGTACCTAATACAGATGCGCCTTCTCTTCTCACACTCACATTTAAAAGATATTTTTGTTTATAGTCATAAATAGCCCTGCCAAAAAAAGCCAGTATAGTTCTTTCGTCAGCATAACTTCCTACAAAAACCCCACTCCTGTTAAAGTTTGGATCAAGGTTGTTTATGGCTGTTCCTGCGCCCAGGTTATTGTAACCATATGCATTAGTCAGATAACTGTTATTTCCGGCGCTGAAGCCTTCATTAAAAATATTCTGATAAGAATAGCCTGCTATCACATTTAAGTGATGATCGCCAAATATTTTATCATAAGCGAGTGTTGTCTCAAGTATATTATTTGTAGCAACATTCTGAGATCTTGAAGCCTGCCCGTTGGTGCCATTGATTAACTGGAAATAATCGTCTATATCAGAAAATGCGCCGTCCAAAACATCATTCTTAATCAATGAATAAGTAACCCCAGCGGTTAGTGAAGGCAAGATATGATAGGCTGCATTTGCTGTTCCTAAAAATTTCTTTTCTTTAGAATTATATGTATTCTGATAGATATTAGCTACCGGGTTCCATTGCAAGTGATATAGTACCTGCTTTTGAAAGTAAGTGCCATCTTCATTGTATATAGGGTAAGTTGGATTCTGATTCAATGATTGGGCAATCGCACCATAATTAGCATAATCTCTTGTATCAAACGAATTAACTATAATCAACCCGAAATCAAATTTATCATTCAAGGCTTTTGTATTCAGGCGGAAAGTACCGTTTACAAATTCCCTGTTTGATCGCAGGTCGATACCCTGGTTATTACGGTAATTGACTGCGCCATAATAAGTGGTTTTATCATTTCCTCCGCTTATGGAAAGATTATGTGAATGACTTATTGGCGTCCTGGTTACAGCTTCAAACCAGTCGGTATTGGCACCTTCATTGTCAACCAGGTAACCATTATCCTCACCAAATTTTATGTACTGTTGGGCATTAAGCACATCGTATTTTTTAGAAATAGTTGATGTAGTTATATAACCGCTGTAATTAACCTTTACATCACCGGCGCGGCCCTTTTTTGTGGTTACAATAATAACGCCGCCCGTGGCCCGTGAACCATAGATAGCTGCGGCCGAGCCGTCTTTTAATATGTCAATTGAAGCAATATCATTTGGGGCAATAGTTTGAATATCTCCTCCCGGTACGCCATCAATTACAACCAGTGGGCCTGCATTGTTGCCTGTTACTGTTGCCGGTCCGCGCAGGGAAAAATCAACTCCTGCATTTGGATCGCTCCTGCTGGTGTTGCTCACATTTAAACCAGCCACTTTACCTGCAATCAATGCTATGGGGTCATTGATCTGCCCCGAGTTAAAATCTTCGGCGCGCACCGTGGCAATAGCACCGGTTACTGTTTCTCTTTTTTGCGTGCCATAACCAATCACAACAACTTCGTTAAGTGAATTACTTGCAGGTTGCAAACGGATCAGTACCGAACTATTACCGCCTTGCCCCGGGGAAATGCTAACCGGTTCATTTAGCTGGTAGCCAACATAGGAAGCAGTTAAAGAATAATTTATTCCAACCCTGAGATCAGAAAAACTGAATAATCCTCTTTCATTGGTAATGGTAGTTAAATTTTCTTTGGTGCCGGTTGCTGTGGCGGTCACAGTTACACCGGTTAGTAGTTCCCCGTTTTCACTTATTACAGTTCCGGTAATGGTTGCGGTGTTTTGTGCCGAGGCCTGCACCACAGCCAGTAAAACGAGGCACCAGAGCCAGCACATTCTTTTTTGCAATAAAGTAATCTTCATTTTCATATAACACTTATTTAAAAAGTTTATTGATCACGTTAGTCATCCGTTTTAGATATCCTGTATTCATTCCCTGCCTCAAGCAGATCAAGATCGTTCATAGCACATATAGCTTTAAGTATAACAGGCAAGGGATCTTTCCTGGTTATAGTACCTGTAAAATTTATCGTGTCTATAACAGCAGCGTCATAACTGATCTTCACTTTATAATATGCCGAAAGCTTTTGGATAACTTCAGGCAGCGAAGTGTTGCTAAAGACCAGCTTGTCATTTATTGAATCTGCTGCAGCTTTATCAATATTACTCCTTCGCTGCTTTTTCTTATTGAATTTTTCAACAACAGGCAATGATGTTGTTTCATCAAAATCCAGTTGTTCACCCGGTGAAAGATATATGTCTTTATCCCAGTCTTTTAAATTGCTGACTGCAGGATGAATTACAACTCTGCCCTCCAACAATTTTACCGAGGTAGTGTTTTTATCCCTGTTTTTTTTAATGCTGAAAACTGTTCCAAGCGCGGTAGTTGCCAGAACGCCCGCATATACCGTAAATGGCTTTTGTTTATCTTTTGTTACATGAAACTCGGCTTCTCCTTCCAGCAGGATATCGCGTTTATCTTTCGGGAAAGGAACATCAAATTGCACCAATGAAGCAGGCGATAACTTAATCAATGAGCTGTCCTCCAAAAACACTGTCATTATTTTACCGGTGTTATTTGAAACTTCTCTGCGTTCTGCTGTTTTTGGCGATACGTTTGTTTTAGTACGGGCAAGTGATATGTTATCCTTACCTGGTTTTAAATAAAAATATATCGCACCGGCAATTAAGATGATACAGGCTGCAGCCGCTATCCGCTTCAGTGTTAAGACAACCGGTTTTGCCTGGTGCTTATTTTGAATATTATCCCATATCTCGCTCCAGAATTCTGCGGGTATTGTATCATCAGCAACAACAGCATCCCATTCATGAAGGCTTAAATATTCTTCAAGAACAGAAGGATTATCTTTTAAATAATCAGCTACTGCTTTTGCTTCTTCCTGCGTACAGTTTTTTTGAAAGAAACGTTCTATAAGTTCCTGGTTCACTTAATTGGGTATATAAAAAGAAATACGCGGGAATAACAAATATTCCTTCGACATGAAAAAAATTTTTTTTGATTAAAAGACTGATTAAGGAAAAATGTTTGCCAGGATAATAATAAATATCAACCCGGTATTCCTGAGAAATTTCAGCGCTTTGGTAAGATTATTATCAACAGCTTTAACAGGGATAGACAGCATTTTTGCGATTTCTTTGTAAGAATAACCTTCAATTTTATTAAGTTCAAAAACCCGCTTTCTCAAAAAAGGCATAGCAGATAATTTCGTTTGCAACAGGGAATTCAGATCAAATTCATGGCTATGGTCTTCCTGTTGCTGCACCTGGCTGTTTGATTCTGCTAAGGCTTTAACTTTTTTCAGTTTATTTTCTTTACGTAAATAATCAATAAAGACAGTTCTTGCTATGTGAAATAAATGTTGTTCCAAGGTATACTCTTCACACAATGATTTTCTGTATTGCCATAACCTGCAAAAAGTTATTTGCAGCAGGTCTTTGGCATCTTCTTCGGAGCCGGATTTTTTAAGAAAATAAGCAAATAATTTTCCCCTGTAGAGAACATAAGCCTGTTCAAACACCTGTTCTTCTCCATTTTTGATGGCACCAATCATAAAGCAATTATTCTGATAACAATCGTTTATACTATAGATAAAAAATAGTTACACTAAACTTTCGCAATAATAATATTTTGTTTCGTAAATACAGATTTATCTTTCAAGCTCGTTTAGTTAGGCCGTCACAACCTCGGCGCCCGGAGAGGTCTCATAAATTTTACAGGTTGAACGACCTGAGACGCCTCCTGCTGTCGGCATGAGGCCCTTCCTTAACTAAACGACATTGATTTATCTTTCAAGACCTGCCATTTAAGCCGTTCCGAAATCGGCTACAGTATTCTTATAAGAACAACACTCTGCTTAATAATAGCAATCTTATTTCGCTTAATTTTATCACATGACAATTGACCGCGTCACTATTCGCGTATACGGAATTTTATTTGACGAAAACAAAAGAATATTAGTGAGTGATGAATTTATACGTGGTGATTATTTCACGAAGTTCCCGGGAGGCGGCCTGGAAGTTGGAGAAGGCACAAGGGATTGTTTAAAACGTGAGTTTAAAGAAGAAACCGGGCTGGATGTTGTAGTTGATGATCACATTTATACAACGGATTATTTTCAACCCTCGGCATTTAACCCGGCCGACCAGATAATTTCAATTTATTATTTTGTAAAGGCTAAAGGGTTGGATGACCTTAGTGTAAAAACAAAAGTATTCGATTTTGAATTACACCAGGTGGCAGACCCGAAAGGCCAGAGTGAAGTACTGCGGTGGATCGACTGGAGTGACCTGGATGAAGACTCGGTTTCACTGCCGATAGATAAAATTGTAGTGCGCATGCTAAAAACGTTTTATCAATAATCATAAAAAAATAAATGGAAAATTTAATAACGGGGATACATCATGTAACAGCGCTGGCTGGGGATCCGCAAAAAAACCTTGATTTTTATGCAGGCATTTTGGGACTTCGTCTTGTAAAGAAAACGGTGAATTTCGATGCGCCGGAAGTTTATCATTTTTATTATGGCGATGAGTTGGGCGATCCCGGAAGCATCCTTACTTTTTTCCCTTACGGCGATATCATAAAGGGCAGGCATGGTAAAGGCATGTTGAATACAACCACTTTCTCGGTGCCGGTATCTTCAATGGATTATTGGCAGGAGCGGCTGAAAAAATTTAATATCCCTTTCAAACAGCCACAGCAACGTTTCAGGGATGAGGCCATCATCTATTTTGAGGATGAGGATGGCCTTGGCCTGGAACTGGCTTTTAATGATAAAGATGAGCGCAAAGGTTTCACCTATGGTCATATCCCATTGGAAAATGCTATAAAGGGTTTTTATAATGTGGAGATATGGGAAGAAGGCTATGAACGTACGGCAGCCTTACTTACAGAGCAACTGGATCATAAATTGATTGCAGAACAGGGCAACCGCTTCCGGTTTGCTGCAAATGATTCACCCGGTAATTATGTTGATATTGTTTGCGCACCTGATAGTTTAAAAGGCCTTGGAGGAAACGGTACAGTACATCATATTGCCTTTGCCACAGCCAATAAACAAACACAGGATGAAGTGCGGGAGCGCATTTCACAGCGCATGCTCAACCCAACACCGATCCTCGACCGGCAATATTTTACTTCGATATATTTCAGGGAACCAGGCGGCGTTTTATTTGAAGTGGCAACGGCGGGGCCAGGTTTCGCAATTGATGAAGACCGGGAGCATTTGGGTGAGGCACTAAAATTGCCTGCATGGTATGAACCGCATCGCAGTGTGATCGAGCAGGCCGTGGTGCCGGTAAATTTTAACCTGGAAAAATTTGTATGATATGCACAGTAAAAAAAATTTTACGTCTGGTAAAGCTGTCAGCGAAGCAAAAAAAGTGTTGGTGATGATACATGGTCGCGGCGCTTTTGCTGAAGACATTCTTTCGCTCGCAGGGTATTTTAAACTGGAAGATTTTGCGCTTATTGCCCCGCAGGCCGAAAACAATACCTGGTATCCTTACGCTTTTTTGGCACCGCCGAAAGAAAATGAACCATGGCTGTCATCGGCTCTCGATGTATTGGGTGAGGTTGTATCAGATTTACGTAAAGCAGGTTTTCAATCAGAAAATATTTATTTCCTTGGATTTTCGCAGGGAGCTTGTTTAACGCTCGAATTTGTAACGCGCAACGCAAAAAGATGGGGAGGCGTTGTGGCTTTAACCGGGGGGTTGATCGGCGATAAGATCTACAACGAAAATTATAGCGGGGATTTTTTACAGACCCCTGTTTTTATCGGCAGCAGCGATCCTGATCCGCATGTGCCTGTTGAAAGAGTATATGCCTCTTCAGTGATCATTAAAAACATGAATGCAGATCTTACAACAAAGATCTATCCCGGAATGGGACATACCATCAGCAAAGATGAAATTGACCAGGTAAATGAGCTGATTTTTACAAATAAAAAATCGTGATGTTGCAGCTGCCTGTATATCTTGATAATAATTCAACCACGCAATGCGATCCGCGTGTTGTTGAGGCAATGCTGCCTTTTTTCACCGATCAATACGGAAACGCCGCCAGCCGCACGCATTCCTTTGGCTGGCTGGCCGATGAAGCTGTTGACAATGCACGCACACAGCTGGCTGAGATAATAAATGCCGATAAAACGGAGATCATTTTTACTTCCGGGGCAACGGAGAGCGATAATCTCGCCCTGAAAGGCGTCTTTGAAAGTTATGCATCAAAAGGAAATCATATAATTACTGCATCTACTGAACATAAAGCAGTGCTGGACAGTTGTAAACACATCGAAAAGCTTGGTGGAGAAATAACATATCTCCATGTAAGTAAAGATGGGAGAATTGATGTTGATGCACTTGCAAAAGCCACCAGGCCAACCACAATTCTTATAGCGATCATGTATGCGAATAATGAAACAGGTGTTATTCAGCCCATAAAAGAAATAAGTACGGTTGCAAAAAAACATGGCATTTTATTTTTTTGTGATGCGGCACAGGCTGTCGGCAAAATCAAAGTTGACGTAATCGAAGACGGGATCGATCTCCTGGCCTTTTCTGCACATAAAATGTATGGACCTAAAGGTATAGGCGCCTTATACGTGAGACGAAGGGATCCAAGAGTAAAGCTTACTGCACAATCAGATGGAGGCGGCCACGAACGAAATATGCGCAGCGGCACATTAAATGTGCCGGCAATCGTTGGTTTTGGAAAAGCGTGTGCCATTTGCATAAGTGAAATGGAGATGGAAGCAAAACGCTTAATGCTGTTAAGAGATAAGCTTGAAAATAACCTTTTGGGGGCGGGTGAGGTTTCCATAAACGGGAATAAAACGCTCCGGCTGCCGCATGTAACCAATCTTTCATTTAAAAATATTACCGCAAATAATTTAATGATGCGGGTGAACCGCAGCATAGCGATCTCATCCGGTTCAGCCTGTACGTCTGCCCTTCCCGAACCTTCCTATGTACTCAAGGCAATGGGGTTAACTGATGAACTGGCCAATGCATCACTGCGGTTTGGATCCGGCCGTTTTACAACAGAAGAACAAATTGATTTTGCAATAAAAGAGATTTCCGCCGCCGTTCAAAAACTCCGCGAGGAAAACAGATTACCAAGCCAGTTTTAACTCTTTAAAAATTATTGATTTTCGGCCCTGCATGTAGGCTGATGGTGAATGGGAAATTTTACAGAGTTTGCTATAAAGCAATATTCATTTGCCTTATGATGCAGGCTATTTGCTTTTTCGACCATTGATGCATCTTTTACAGTTACTTCAGGAAAAAGAGTTACCTCTTTAAAAAAGCCGCTTCCTGTTTCTGTTTCCTGCATAATGCCAACAGCATAGTCGATATAACTTACTACAATTATACCCGCATCGGCACATAAATGTAAATACCACAACATATGGCAGGAAGCTATAGAGGCAACCAATAGCTCCTCGGGATTATACTTTGTAACGTCGCCGCGAAAAGCCGGATCCGAGGAACACTGTATCCCGCTCTTGCCGTTTGAATATATGTGATGACTTCTTTCATACGCTTTATAGCCGGTAGTACCCGTTCCCGTATTGCCCGTCCATTGCACATTTAATTTATAAGTATGCTGTTTATTCATTAAATAAAGATCAGGTATAAAATGATCATGGAAAAAAATTCACAGGCTGATCCGGATTGTTATCCTTTCATCAATTTTTCCGATTAACGTATGCGTATGGCACCTGTATTTATTAGTTTTACTATCGGCACAATGTTTGAAATTATTGGTAAAAATCTGAGAATTAAGGAGATAAAAAAGCAGCAAAAATTACAAAAAATATGTCTTAAATTACATCTATGATCAATACGCTACCTACAACCAGTCTTGAAAATATTTCCCGCTTTGACCATGCAGTTTTCTACTGCATCAGCCAATCCTCTGAACGTATACCTGTTGCTGTAGTGCGCAACGTTACCATTTTGCCTGACAACAGGCTTCAGTTTTCATTATCCCATTTTCCGGTGCTTGAAAACATGTGGAACGTTTTTGCAGGCGAGCTTTATTTTTATAAAAAAGGTGTATCATTTAATATGAATATACACGGTACCGCCTGGTTTGTAAGTGATGATGATCTTACCGTTCAGTTTAAAGTGCTATATGTGGAAAGCGCCGGGTTATATGAAGTGAAGGAATATTCATTACAAAATACCCTTGCCGATTTTTTCAGCAATACAAGTTTATTTTTTAAGCGCATGATCGTTACCGGGTTTTAATTTTGCATACTAATATCCTTCTAATTTTAACCAGCATCGCTTTTTCAGGATCTTTCGGTAGCGCTGTAGTATAAATATGATAGACCTCGCCTGCATTTAATTTTGATGCCAGCGTGCTGCTTTTGATGCAGTAATTTCCAATTTTCATAAGTGTAAAATCCTGAAGAGCGCTATCCGCTTTGTCGTAAATAGTAAAATTGCGCTTCCAGTCTGTATCAATGTCATCCTTAATAACAATGATCGTTAACGCATTGCCGCCTGTCGCATTGTATACAAATAATTCCTCCTGATTGTCTTCTTTGGGCGAAACAGTAATAGATTCAGTTCCTGAAGAGAGTTTAAACTGCATGTCCTGCGAAAAAACTGGTCTGGAAGAAAATACCGTTAAAAAAAGGAGGAAAAATTTCATGACATAAATTTCCAATCTTTATATCAAATGAAATTATAAAGGTTTATTTCTTCAAATTGTTGAGAAATAAACCTTTATTTATCGTGGTTGGGCCAACTAAAAATTTAATTGAGTAATTTTTGTACCGACGAGTACAACTCTTCTCTTGTAAATGGTTTTTCCAGGAAAAGATCCGCGCCATTCTCCATTGCAAGATCTTTTGCCGTGGAAGTATAACCCGATATCATTACAATTTTTATGGCAGGATAATTTTGCTTGATGTAGCTAACAAAGTCAACCCCAAGACCATCAGGCAATTTATTATCTAGTATCACCACAGATGGCTGTTCTTTCTTTAAATATTCCTGCGCAGCAGCAAGCGTTTTTGCATGATCCAGTTCAATCGACTTTTCCTGCAACATGATATTCAGTAATAAGCACATATCACCCTCATCTTCAACAATAAAAATTTTTTTTGGTTGTTTCTTTTGCAGTTTAGTATGTGTCATAAATTCAAAATTTAATACTCTAATAGCAATAGTCTTACCAAAAACATTCCCCGGCAAACCGGGAGGTCAATTGTAGAATTAATGGTATTATTTGTGGAATTTAAGGCCTGCTATTGCAAATTCCCCATTTAAAAAACAAGGACTGCCCATATAGACAGCCCCCTTTAAACATTATTTTTATTCAAAACATTACATCGGCATTTTATCCACCGTGGTCAGCATTCCATCTTTCATGATACATTCCCCGTTCTTTAGCTTCGCTGTTTTACCGTCGGGTGTTGTATAATTTCCGTCGGGCATCACTTTAGTTCCGTTATCCATTGTGATCATGTCTTTCATTTCGGTTGTTTTGCCGCTGTCCATAACCATCATTTTATCATTTTCCATAACCACACACATTTGCATATGGTGCATAGAAGTGTCGCCAGACATTTCCATGTCCTGCATCATTGTAGACGTGTCTCCTGACATTGCATTTGCAGCAGAATCTGTATCTGCTGTGGTTGAACTACTGTTACACGACGTTGTTGCCAGGAAAATGCAGGCAGCAATCGTTAAATGTTGAAGTTTCATACTTGTTGTTTTTGATGATAAATCAGTTGATCAAAAACTAAAAATCATGCCTGTAATTTCAACATTAAATATCTGTAGCTTCTCCATAAGCAACCGCGGTGGCTTCCTTTACAGCTTCACTCATTGTTGGATGCGGGTGCACTGCCGTAAGAATTTCATGGCCCGTTGTTTCCAGTTTACGGGCAGCAACAACTTCTGCGATCATTTCGGTAACGTTGAAGCCGATCATGTGTGCGCCCAGCAATTCTCCGTATTTCGCATCGTAGATTACTTTTACGAAGCCCTCGGTAGCACCCGCCGCGGTAGCCTTTCCACTAGCCATAAACGGAAATTTGCCAACCTTAATATTAAAACCCGCTTCTTTAGCCGCTTTTTCCGTCATGCCGACACTTGAGATTTCGGGTATGCAATAGGTACACCCCGGAACGTTTCCATAATCAAGCGGATCAGGTTGGTGTGAAGATTTCTTTTCAGTAAAGGCAATATGCTCAGCGGCTACAATTCCTTCGCGGCTTGCTTTATGTGCCAGGGCCTGGTTAGGAGTACAATCGCCTATAGCATAAAAACCCGGAATATTTGTTTGCATGAATTTATCAGTGATAACCTTGGCTTTATCAGTTTTTATACCAACCGCCTCAAGCCCTATATTTTCAACATTTGCAACTACGCCAACAGCGCTTAATACAATATCTGCCTCAAGCGTCACCGTGCTGCCATCCTGTTTTTTAACGGTTGCCCGAACCCCGTTGCCCGCTATATCCGCTTTTTCAACAGTTGCATTTACCATGATATCAATACCCTGCTTTTTATATTGTTTTTCCAGTTCTTTTGATACTTCTTCATCCTCAACAGGCACAACCCTTGGCATAAATTCAACGATCGTAACTTTTGTACCCATACTGTTATAAAAGTAAGCGAACTCAGAGCCTATGGCACCGCTGCCTACAACGATCATGCTTTTTGGCTGCTGAGGCAATACCAATGCTTCTCGATAGCCGATTATTTTCTTTCCATCCTGTTTAAGATTCGGCAACTCACGGCTGCGGCCGCCTGTTGCAATAATGATATATTTCGCTTCAACGGTTTGTTTGGTGTTGTCGGAAGCTGTTACCTCGATTTTACCTTTTGAAATAATTTTACCATAACCCATTATCACATCGATCTTATTCTTGCGCATAAGAAAAGCAACGCCCTTGCTCATCTTATCAGCAACACCACGACTGCGTTTTACAACAGCGCCAAAATCATGCTTTACATCGCTGGCAGACAGGCCGTAATTACTGCTGTGTTTCATGTAATCGTACACCTGGGCACTTTTTATCAAAGCTTTGGTAGGAATACAACCCCAGTTCAAACAAATGCCGCCAAGGCTTTCTTTTTCAATGATCGCTGTTTTAAAACCTAACTGTGAAGCGCGGATAGCTGCAGGATAACCGCCGGGACCGCTGCCGATAACTATTACATCGTATGCCATAATAAAAATTATTTTAATGCTGGTTAAATTACTAATGTTAGTAATGCGAAAGTAATTGGTAAAAAGCAATTCATCAATTTTCGAAAATAACGCAATGTTTAATTATTTATGCTTTTCATAATTTATTATTATCACCAGGTCTTCTGTGCCTTTTTGCTTTAATCCATGCGAGCTTCCGGGCAATGTGAGAATGGCATCACCGGCTTTCACTTCAAAAGCCTTATCATTCATCATCATTTCGCCCGTACCACTAACAATATAATAAATCTCCTCTTCTTTTTGCAAATGGTAACCGATGGATGCACCGGGCTGAAATACTCTTTTTCTGAAAACAAGTTTGCTTTCACGGGCTTTACTAAAAAAGCTATAGGCAGTTGTTTGGCCGCTACCATCATGCGGACCAGGTTCATTTTTGGCAATATCTCTTTCATGTTCCAGGATATAACCGACCTGCTGTTCCCGTTTGGCAAGTGCAGAAGAAAAAATCATTAAGCCTGCAAAAATCAATGTAGCAACAATAACAATACTATATATTTTCATGATAAAAAGATTTATACCATTTTCGTGAACCAGAAAAATATGAAACTTAAAACAATGCTATTTGTGCTGCCCGCCACGCAACCAATCGATAGCTATAACCGCGTAAGTTGCAGGCAGCACCATAAAACAAACTAATATAAAGATTCTGAGGCTTTAAACAAATAATAACGATCATAACAATTTTACTTTTTTGTTTTTGCCTAATTTTTACCATTTTGCACGCTACATGAGAAAGTTATTATTGTTTTTACTGGTTATCGCAACCATGCATGCATCAGCACAAAACAAAACTGCCGAATCGTTTGCCGCAAGAATTACTCCCGAAGCATTAAAAGCTAAACTCACCGTAATTGCCGGGACGCCAATGGAAGGACGGGAAACTGCAACCGAGGGGCAACGCAGAGCAGCGGCCTATATCGAAGATCATTTTAAAAGATTAAAGCTCTTGCCAGCCGATTCCGGGAAATATCAAATGCCATTTCCGGTGTACCAGGACTCGATAACATCGGCCAGATTTACCGTTAATGGTAAAGAATTTCTATATGCGGCTGATCTTGCAGTTGCCGGCACTAATCTTCCGCAAGGCTCATGGACCATTGACACGCTTGCTTTTGCAGGATACGGGACAAAAGATTCAACACATAACGATTACGATAACCTTGATGTGAAGCAAAAATGGGTGATCGTTTTGCCTTCACCGGCGGAAGAAAAATTACAACCGCTGCTTTATCGTAAAATAAGCCTTGCAGTTCAACACAATGCTTTAGGTGTGCTGATCGTTACCGATAGCTTTACATACAAAAATGCTGCTGTTAAGAGCCGCATGTACAATGAAATAACTGAAACCAGGACACCGGCCTTTTTCATTTCAAAAAAACTGGCTGAAGCACTTTTAAATACACCGCTTGCTGAAAACACTGCGAGGGCATTGTACAGCACCCATGCACAACTGAACATTGCAAAAACAACAAATCATTTACAAAGCACAAACGTAATTGGTATTTTGCCGGGCACAGACAAGAAAAATGAATACGTTTTTATTACCGCCCATTACGACCATTTAGGCAAACGTGATTCACTTATCTACTATGGCGCCGATGATGATGGCAGTGGCACAACGGGGGTATTGCAGATCGCTGAAACATTTGCAGCCGCAAAAGACAAAGGTTATACGCCAAAACGCAGCATTGTATTTATGACGGTTTCCGGGGAGGAAAAGGGCTTATGGGGAAGTGAATATTATGCTGATCATCCTTTATTTTCTTTGGATTCAACTTCTGTTGATCTGAATATTGATATGGTAGGCAGAATTGATTCTTCGCGTAATTATGGCGACTCAATGAACTATGTTTATACTATCGGTGAAGATAAATTAAGCAGCGACCTCATGAGGATCTCAGACAGTGTCAACAACACTTATACACATCTTGAACTTGACCGGAAGTTCAATGATCCGAAAGACCCTAACCGCTTTTATTACCGCAGCGATCATTATAATTTCGCAAACAAGGGCGTCCCCATCATTTTTTATTTCAATGGTACGCACGCAGATTATCACAAGCCAACAGATACAGTTGATAAAATAAACTTCAACCTAATGGCAAAAAGACTACAACTGGTTTTTTATACAGCCTGGGAAATGGCCAACCGTGACGCCATGCTTAAAAGAGATATACCGCTAAGTCATAAATAGCACATTGCTGCCGGAATCTTTTGTTCATTGTTCATTCAACTCGATCCATACAGGCGCATGATCACTCGTTTTCTCCCATCCGCGCACATAGCGGTCAACACCGGCAGCAACAAGACGTTTGTCAAGATGAGGGCTGAGCAAAAAATGATCTATGCGCAAACCTGCATTGCGTTCGTAAGCATTGCGGAAATAATCCCAGAAAGTATAAATTACTTCACCGGGATAAAGTTTTCTTACAGCATCGGTCCATCCTTGTGCAACAAGATCATGAAAAGCCTTGCGGCTCTCGGGCCGGAATAAAGCATCTTCCACCCATCGTTCAGGTTTATATACATCCAGTTCGGTTGGCATTACATTATAGTCCCCGGTTAACACCACAGGGTTGCCAGATGCAAAAAGCTCCGCGGCATGCAGGGTTAACCGCTCAAACCATTTCAATTTATAATCAAACTTTGGCCCCGGCGCAGGATTGCCGTTAGGCAGGTAAAGACAGCCAACTATAATGTTATTCACCTTAGCTTCTATATACCTGCTATGCACATCTTCAGGATCACCGGGTAGCCCTCTTATCGTTTCTTCCGGCTGTGTATTTTTTGCCAGTATTGCTACGCCGTTCCAGCTTTTTTGACCATGCCAGATAGCTTTGTAGCCGGTATCTTCGATGGCTTGCAAAGGAAATTTTTCCTGTGGCGCTTTCAGTTCCTGCAAACAAACCACATCAGGGGCAGATTCCTGTAACCATTTTAATAAAACTGGTAAACGCCCGTTAATTCCGTTTACATTGTAAGTTGCTATTTTCATATCGGTCAGTCAAATTAATTTACAATGCATAAATATAATTAAGACATTAACACAACAGGTGTCTTAAAATTTTACCTTGTGCTAAGAAGTTGTAAAACCCTTAAAAAAAACATTGTATTATTTCATTTTGTTTGAGTTGCAATTGCCTATCTTTCTGCAAAGCTTATATATGGATATAGTAACAGGAACATCCAGGAAAACTTTTACTATCAGCATTAATTTGCCGGAACATGGTTCTGAGGAAGAAAAAAAACTGTTTGGCAAAATTCAGCAACGTTTTAATGAGCAATACGAGAAAGTTTTTCCTGATAAGCTGGCGCCAAGAACAGTAGTGATCATTCCTTCACTCACGCTTGATATTGAAATATTATCAAAAGTGCGGGGCTTTATACATTATGAAGAAAGAATGCTTTGCCTGCTTATGCTGTTGCGCATGCCGCTTACAAAAATCATATATGTCACTAGTATTCCTGTACCTGATGTTATCATTGATTATTACCTGCACCTCTTGCCGGGCATCACTGGCAATCATGCAAGAAAAAGGATCACTTTACTGAGTTGTTATGATGCTTCAGCCAAACCACTTACTCAAAAAATATTGGAACGGCCGCGGCTTATAGAACAGATACGTCAATGCATTACTGATCCGGCTGCCGCGCACCTCACATGTTATAACATAACTCCTTTGGAAAAAACTTTGGCCGTTCAGTTAGGCGTTCCGTTGTTTGGTACGGATCCTGAGTTGTTCTATGAAGGATCGAAATCAGGAGGAAGAAAAACATTTAGAACCTGCGGTGTTAACCTGCCTGATGGCTTCGAAGATTTAAGAACGAAAGATGAGATCATGCATGCCCTGGCAGATCTTAAAAGAAAACATCCTGAGATGCGAAAGGCTGTATTAAAGATGAATGATGGGTTCAGCGGCGATGGCAATGCTATCTATAAATACCCCGACATCCCTGTTGATGATATGCTGGAAAAAAATATTGAATCTAATTTTTCACGGCATTTTCAAACTGTAGCAAAAGATGTAACCGAAAGTTTATTTTTTGAAAAGTTTCATGAAATGGGTGGTGTGGTAGAAGAGTTTTTAGAGGGCGATTTGAAAACCTCACCTTCTGTGCAATGTGTTATCGGCCCCGATAAACAGATCCAAATTGTAAGCACGCACGACCAGTTACTGGGAGGTGATGACGGGCAAATATTTATCGGCGCTGTTTTCCCGGCCGACAGGCAATATAGTACTTCCCTGGCTGCAGAAGGGCGGAAGGTTGCAGAGGCGTTGGTAAGCAAGGGTGCGCTTGGGCGTTTCGCAATAGATTTTATTTCCGTAAAACAGGAAGATGGAAGCTGGAAGCATTATGCAATTGAGATCAATCTTAGAAAAGGTGGCACCACACACCCTTATTTAATGCTGCAGTTTTTAACAGATGGAAAATATAATGCGGACACAGGGGAATATATAACAGGCAGCGGCAATAAGAGATTCTATTTTGCATCAGACAATGTAAGCAGTGAAAAATATATAGGATTAACGCCGCATGATCTTATTGATATAGCCATGTTTCATTCGCTTATGTATGATGGTGCAACACAGGAAGGCGTAATGTTCCATTTGGTGGGCGCTCTTTCCGAACACGGCAAACTTGGATTGGTATGCATCGGCAGTACGCCGCAAATAGCCAAAGACTATTATGACAAAGTAATTAGTGTATTGGATTATGAATGTTGCTGATAATTGAATCTTAAATGCGCCTGCAATTATATTATCATCTTGTATTTATAATTTATTCTGTTTGCGGTTATACGCAACCTGTAATACATTCTCATAATGATTATACACATACCCGGCCTTTTTGGGATGCTTATTATAATAAAGCAGGCGTAATTGAAGCAGATGTATTTTCTGTGGTCGGTGTCTTAATGGTTGCGCATGATAAAAAGGATATACAACCTTCGCGTACACTGGCCGACATGTATATCAAACCTATTGCAGCTGTTTTTGACAGTAGCAGATCACATAACAATAGCCCGCATAGTTTTTATTTAATGATCGATATTAAAGAAAATTCAACCGAAGTATTAAAAGCACTGGTGCAATTGCTGCAGCAATACCCGTATGCATTTAACCGGCAGGTAAATCCCGGCGCAATACAGGTTTTTATAAGCGGTGAAAGACCGCCGGACATGAGTTTTCACAGTTATCCTCCATATATCATGTTTGATGGCTTGCCAGGAAAACAATATGCACGTGCAGACCTTGATAAAATAGTAATGATCAGTGATGATTTCCGGAAATATTCGCGCTGGAATGGTTCAGGTATACTGCCTGCCGAGGATAGCATAAACATAAGCAAAGTAATAACCGAAGCGCATGCAAAAGGTAAACTTGTGAGACTTTGGGGTGCACCTGATACTGAAACATGCTGGGGAGCACTGGTACGCTTAAATGCTGATGTGATCAATACGGATAGAGTAAAAGGATGTCGCCTTTTCCTGGATAAGTTGAAAAAATGATGATTGCCTGGTAAGAAGCACAAACTGTATAAAACACGCGTTTAGCTGGTGTATTATTGTCTCCTGCGTTTGTTTTAAACAAGAGGCGCAAAGGCTCAAAGAAAGAAAGCCATGAAAATCTGCAGCTTATTCTTGATGACAATGTAACAAGGACGGACCGTTTGGCTTTATGTCATAGTGTCTTTGTGTTTTGGTTTCCCTGCAAGGCCGCATGCTTCTTTCATGCTTAAAAATGTAACTTGGCTTTTGGATAATGATGCAGCTAAATCCTGATTCTTCTCTTTTTAAAATATTTAACGAAAACGACAGTTATGCCTGTAAAAAAAGTAAAAGCACTCACTTCTTTAGGATTGGTATTATTTTTCGCTACCGGTTCATTTGCCCAATCTCTGCCCGACTCTGTTAAACAAAAAATCGACAGCCTTTATTCGAAATGGAATACGTCTAACACACCAGGCTGCACCGTTGGTATTATAAGAAATGATTCGCTTATTTTTTCAAAAGGCTATGGAATGGCCAATCTTGAATATTCAATCCCCAACACACCCGGAACGATATACCATATGGCTTCTGTTTCCAAACAATTTACGGCGTATGCCATAGTTTTATTGGCAAGCCAGGGCAAACTTAGCCTTGATGATGACATTCATAAATATCTCTCGAGTTTGACAGCTACAAAAGATATCAATTTGATAATCAGTAACACCCTATCTAAATTGGCTCACTACAAAATGAATTTATCTGCTTTAGAGATAATTTGCCAGGCTGTCCTTTGCCAGAATTGAAGGAAGCGGTTTTATACCTAAGACTTGTTGGAGTTTTGCCTCATAGGGTTGAGGAGCAGAACGGAGATAAATTTTTTTCTTGTTATGTTGAACAAGGCTTATTTGCATACTATCTAACATTTTTCTGAGAACATTTTCTGTTATAGCAATTGGGAAATTGCGAAGTTTTTTTAGTATCCAATGGTGTAAGGTGTAAGCAATATAACATAGGCAGATATGCCCTTCAATGCGTCTGTTAGTCCAGTGAAAGATGGGTCTTGTCTCCAAATGAGATTTAAAGGTTTTGAAGGCATGTTCAATTTGAAAAAGTAGTTTGTATTGTTCCAGCACTTGTTGATGACTGAGATTAACTGCATTGGTAGCAATGGCTAGCAGCCCATCATATTTTTCGCTCTGTTTTATTTTTGGGATGTCCAGTTCATAGTTGTCTTTATGTTGTTGCTTAATAAAATACCGGCTTGCTTTCTTTTTTATAAGAGAAGGATTTTGTAGCAATGTGGCAGCTGTTTTCAATTTTTGTTCCCGTTCATATTTGTCTTTGGCGGCTCTCTTCTCGCTATAGGTAGCAATAATGGTTTTATCATTATACTGAGTTACATAATATCGCAGCGCCACCTGGTCGTCCGTAGCATCATTGTATATCCAGGTTTGCTGATAGTTATCTTTATTGAGTAATTTGATTTGTATATCTGCGGGTAGATTTTTGAGCCTTTCTCCTACAATAAACTCATATCCGTTCTCCGTAATAGCTTCTATATTTTCTTTACCGATCATGCCTCTGTCTGCCACTATAATTATTTTATTGATGTTGTAATCTTTTTTAAGCTGTTCAATAGCATGAGGAAATGTATGTCCTTCAAAAGTATTACCATGAAAAATCTGGTAACCGACGGGGTGCTTGTCAGCATCAATAAGCAGGCAGAACAGAATTTGTGTCTGGCCAATTTTACCATCTTTGCTAAAGCCTTTCTGCCGCAAATTGCCAGGAAGTTCTTTTTCGCTTTCAAAGTAAAGTGTAGTAACATCATAGAACACCACATCCAATGTTTGATTAAACAAATCTCTGCCGGTTTGAAAAATTTGCTGTTGGATAAGCTTACTGTCAGCCGCCAGTTTGTCTAATGCACGATATAAGTGCTGCAGATATACAGGTTCTAATCCGGCATAATCCAACTGATTAGCATAATTACTGCGTTTGCTGCAAGGATCTTGCAGACGCTCCAACAACATGAGCATAACAGCGCTGTCTAAATCAAAACTTACCTTCCACCTTTTGGCAATACGCCGCAAGAGATGATCGAGTTCATAATATCGAAATGCCTTTCGATAAACCTGATAATATCCATAATTATAACGACCTACTTCTTCTAGGGAACCTTCTAAAAGTGCTTTTATGTCACCGCCACCCAACTCATACAAGCGAATGCCTATCTGCCGTAACTGTTCAGGAGTGTAATCTTCTACCTTGCCTAAAGAATGAACAATGCGATGGCGCGCCTGCCCTGCCTCATCCCGATAACTTTCCATGATGCGTAAGTAGATGCCAGATGGCTTGCGTTCAATCTTGAGGAAAGACATAGCGCAAAAATCCAACATCATCATAGCTTCGACAAGCATGTGAATAAAAGTTGGCTCACTACATTTTTAACGTTTGAAAAATAAAATCCGCATCCAGCCTGCATTGTAGCGCTTTATCTGCTTCAAGGCTGTCAAACTCAAGAAGAAAGCCATGAAAATCTGCAGCTTATTCTTGATGACAATGTAACAAGGACGGACCGTTTGGCTTTATGTCATAGTGTCTTTGTGTTTTGGTTTCCCTGCAAGGCCGCATGCTTCTTTCATGCTTAAAAATGTAACTTGGCTTTTGGATAATGATGCAGCTAAATCCTGATTCTTCTCTTTTTAAAATATTTAACGAAAACGACAGTTATGCCTGTAAAAAAAGTAAAAGCACTCACTTCTTTAGGATTGGTATTATTTTTCGCTACCGGTTCATTTGCCCAATCTCTGCCCGACTCTGTTAAACAAAAAATCGACAGCCTTTATTCGAAATGGAATACGTCTAACACACCAGGCTGCACCGTTGGTATTATAAGAAATGATTCGCTTATTTTTTCAAAAGGCTATGGAATGGCCAATCTTGAATATTCAATCCCCAACACACCCGGAACGATATACCATATGGCTTCTGTTTCCAAACAATTTACGGCGTATGCCATAGTTTTATTGGCAAGCCAGGGCAAACTTAGCCTTGATGATGACATTCATAAATATCTTTCCTGGTTTCCCGACCTTAAAGAAAAAATCACCATTCGACATCTTTTAAATCACACCAGTGGCATCAGGGATCAATGGCAATTGCTTGCGATATCAGGAACAAGACTCGATGATGTGATAACGCAGGACCAGATCATAAAGATATTAAGCAGGCAACAGGCACTTAATTTTAGACCCGGTGATCAATACAGCTACTCAAACAGCGGTTATACCATGCTTGCAGAAATAGTGAAGTCTGTAACCGGACAAACCCTCAGGAAGTTTACTGATTCGGCTATTTTTAAACCACTGGGTATGGTGAATACACATTTTCATGATGATTATACAGAGATTGAAAAGAACCGCGCATACAGTTACCAGCGCAGTGACAGTATGCATTTTACAAACAGCATTTTAAGTTATTCCAACGCAGGTGCCACAAGCCTGTTTACCAATGTAAATGACCTATGCAAATGGGTAATGAATTTTTACGATCCTAAAGCAGGCAGCAGCGCAGACATCGATACGTTAACACAAAACGGCAAATTAAACAGTGGAAAAAAATTGTCTTATGCATTAGGTATTACATCAGATACCTACAAGGGCTGGCGGCAATATGCGCACAGCGGTGGTGATGCCGGTTTTAGAACCCATTTAGCTATTTTTCCTGATATTAAAATGGGATTTATGGTCTTTAGTAACCTTGGAGATTTTAATCCATCCGAAAAAGTTTATGCAATGGCAGATCTTTTTATAAAAGATACCACAACAAAAAAGGAAACTGCAAAAGCACCACTGCGCGACAGCACCGCGGCAATATTAAACGATACGCTTCTGATGCAAAAATTCGCTGGTAATTATATTGGTGACGAAGGTTTACCTTTCAGCTTTGATGTAAAAGACAGGAAATTGTATTATCACATTTATGGTGAGCATAACTTCCTGATTAAAGATTCAAAAGATACTTTTTCCATACCCCAGGCGCCGCATATAAAATTTATTTTCGGCATGAAAGAAAAAGATACAGTTGTTGATGTAATAACACCCGACCAATTGTATCATCTTAAGAAATATATAAAAGACACTTCGCAAACAGACGCAGTGCTGAAAACATATACCGGTACCTATTATTGCCCCGAACTGGATTGCAAATATGGTATTATTCTGAGGGATCATGAGTTATTGCTTACTAATAATAAGTATAACGATACAAAGCTCACCATTGTGAGCAATGATCATTTAATAACCGATTACTGGTGGATCAACCATTTAATGATGCTGCGTGATGGCAAAAACAATATTTCGGGCTTTGAAATAAATGCCGGCAGGATAATGCATTTAAGGTTTAATAAGATTGAATAACATAAATAATAATTTGATTCTGAAACCTGCAGCGCCTGATGTAAAAATTTTATTTAATAACAGCAGGAATTTTTATCTTCCTCTCCTAAATTACCTGTAATGAGATCGGTTTTACTTGAACCAAAACAACGCATTCAATCAATAGATATCCTCCGTGGCGCTGTAATGCTTATCATGGCGATTGACCATGTGCGTGATTTTTTTCACATCACTGCATTTACAGATAGTCCTACAAATCTTGAAACCACCACACCGCAGTTATTTTTTACCAGGTGGATAACACATTTTTGCGCGCCTGCTTTTGTATTCCTTTCAGGAACTTCCGCTTTTTTGGTAAGCCAGCGAAAATCAAAAAATGAAACAAGTATGTTTTTGATCAAAAGAGGCTTATGGCTGGTATTCGCCGAGATGGCAGTAGTAACCCTGGCGATAACTTTTAATCCCCTCTATAATCTTTTGATATGGCAAGTGATCTGGGCAATTGGCTGGAGCATGGTTATACTTGGCCTGCTGGTGCGCACATCATTAAAAGTTATAGTAGTTATCGGTTGCATTTTGGTTTTTGGTCATGATCTGCTTAATTATATGCAACTGCCACAGGAGGGCATTGGAAACGTGTTAATGAGGGTGTTTTTTACCGCTTTCGGCACCCAATACCAATTAGGTCCATCACGTTTTGTTTTCGATCTGTACGCCATTTTACCCTGGACAGGCGTTATGTTACTGGGTTATGCTTTTGGCACCGTATATAAACAGACAGATGCCTTAAAAAGAAGAAAAACAATTTTAACACTCGGTTTTGCGGTTACCATATTTTTCATATTGTTGAGATACATAAACATGTACGGTGATCCATCGCATTGGTCAGCACAAAAAAACGGTTTATATACTTTCCTATCTTTTTTAAATGCGTCAAAATATCCGCCTTCGTTGTGCTACGCAACGATGACGCTCGGCCCTTCGCTGATATTTTTAGCATTGACCGAAACTGTTCAAAATAAGTTTGCGGATATGTTAAGTATGTTTGGAAGAGTGCCGTTCTTTTTTTACGTACTTCATTTCTACCTGATACATACTATTTGCGTGATAATATTTTTTGCAACCGGTCATACATCCAAAGACATTATTGATTTCAATACCCCGTTCCTGTTTCGCCCGGCGCAGTTTGGTTTCGATTTGCCGATAGTATTCGCGATATGGCTGTTTATAATTCTGATTTTATACAAACCCTGCCAGTGGTTTGATAATTACAGAAAAAGCCACCATGAGTGGTGGCTTAGTTATTTATGATGTTTTAAACGGTTTGTTCACCAATATATTAACGCAGATATTCATCCCGCAACAGATCTTGTACAAGAACGCAGGTGTTTAATTGTATTAGCAAATAGCCTGATTTGTGATGCAGAATGATCATAGTTAATAATAAAAGTTATAACCGGCTTTTCTGCATGGTCCCGTGTTAAGAAAGTTTTTAATCGGCTTTTATTCAGCTTTTTAAAAAAATGTATGGTATCGTCGCAATGCAGGTCGATCATACTTTGAACAGGAAATAAGCCTTCACTTAGCTTTATTTGATCATTCAATAATTCTCTCCTGATCAATAATATATTATTTAATAATTTTTTTCTTCTTTTATCTCCCCATTTACAATTAATTGCGATTGCGTTTTCAGCAGCCTTTAAATGTGCCAAACTTACCGGGCTTGAATTTTCGCGGGTTTTACTATTTTTTTCAAACGCCGATATAAAACTTTTACTTCCGCTGATCACAGCCAAAGGAACACCAAATGCTTTTGCAAGCGAGGTAACAGTGGCGATATTGTTACGGGATATGTCCAGCCACTGTATCGTTCCACCCCCTCCATAGCCATATACAAAGGCATCTTTTCTTTTTCCCAATATTCCTAAAGCCTGCGTATCATCTACAAATATTTTTCCATTAAAAGGCTTTATAATTGAATCATATGCCCGAAGTGGAGATAATTTCCCACATTGGGGGCACAAGCCATCAGTAAACACAACAGGCATAGTATGCTTTAGTAATTTTTTTGTAACAATCATAAAAAGATTGCCGGCATCCAAATGCCTAAAGGTATAAACAGGAATATTCCTTATAACTAATTTTTCTATTCCATACTTTGAAACAGGATAAATTTTTTCATCAATAAAAACAATAATTTTTTGCCTGGCAAGAAATTCATATAAATCGTTATAAAGATGCAATGTAGAAGGTGCAGTTATACCCTTTTCAAATCCTTGCATGTGTGCTATATAATTGCCCACATATTTGCTTTGCATTGATTCTGCAAGGGCAGCCGGGACGCCCGTAGTAAGTTGCTGCCAGCCGGAAAGTTCAGCACTGCTGTGCTTCATACCAAGGTATAATGAAGATGTAAAGTCAACCATAGTTGATAAACAAATTAAAACAGTTTCAGGCAGCCAGCCACGGATCACGATATTCATTGCTTAATGCTGTTTCCGTTTTATTAAACACAGGAATTTTTTTGAAGGAATTTTTATACGCATGATTCCTTGCCTTTGCAGTTAGCTGTAAAAAGTTTTCTGCGAGCATTTTTCTAAGTGCTGCCTGGTTGCTTGTTAGTGCATACACTTTTTCAAGTTCCACTTTTGGATGAAGCCAGGGGCCATCTGTACCAAAAATTATTTTGGCAGCGCCGGCACCTTTCCAGCACATTGGGATCCTAAGCTTAGAATTCCACGTGGACAAGTTGTCGCG
>JADMIO010866675.1_pt1 | contig 42439 bp, 23 predicted proteins | sample 8958161 | NCBI WGS metagenome assembly JADMIO01 (sample SAMN16585339, study PRJNA669376) | soil metagenome | isolation source: Crop rotation soil | place: USA: Cullars Rotation, Alabama | collected 2011 | reverse complement strand
CGCGACAACTTGTCCACGTGGAATTCTAAGCTTAGGATCCCAATGTGCTGGAAATTCACCAGTTGCTCCCGGCGACGTTCGACTTTCTCCGCCGTCCGGCGAACGAGATCTTCGCTCGCCAACGGTGTGTTTTCGGGAAGAATCAATTTACTCCTCATGAGATATTAGCAATCCGTCACAACAGTGGCAATATTTTGATCAAATGATCACTTTTTGCTTGACTCAAAGATCAAATTGGCATACTGTACATCCCAAGTGCCGGCGTAACCTGGCACGGGTGAGCATTGGCGTGTCTGGTGGCGTGTCGCCTTGGGTAGCGCACCACCGGATGCAAGACTTTGGCTACGCTACATGCACTTGGGTGCTGCCTTGTAGCGCACCACTATATGGTGCCTGTCTAAGTGGAGAGGGTTACACGTGAGACGACACGCAGGTTGGATTTTCCTTGTAATGATTTGCCTGGCGCTGGTACTCCATCCCCCAGCATCTATCGGTCAGACGTCTTATGGCACAGTAACGGGCACTGTGAGCGATGCAACCGGGGCCGCGATTCCGGGCGCTCAAGTCGCACTGGTGAACACTGATACTCGAGTGACCGCCACTCGCTTGACCAATGCCAGCGGTCTCTATGTTTTTGTCAACGTGGCTCCGGGCAACTATACCCTGAGCGTGGAAGCCAAGGGATTTTCAAAGGCCCAGGAGACGCCATTTGCGATCGGTGTAAACGACACGCAGACGCATGATATAGGCATGAAAGTCGGTAATCTCGCCGAGACAGTGGAGGTCACCGCGGCGGCTCCCATGCTTCAGCAAAGCACCTCCGAACTGGGAACCGTGGTCAACGAACAGGCCGTAAAAGACCTGCCTTTAAACGGACGCAACATTTCACAGTTGCTGACCCTCACTCCCGGCGCCACGCCCATCAGCACCGCGCAAGGCTCTACCGGCGGCACTGGATTCAATGCTCCCGTGGCCCTGCCGGGATCGTCGTTCGTGGAGCCCTCGATTAACGGGCAGTGGAACCGGTCCAATATGTATACCCTGGACGGCATCATCAACCACTGGTTTTTCGGCGCCAGTTGGGCGGTCCTGCCGATCATCGACGCCGTGCAGGAGTTCAAAGTGCAGTCGCACAATGACAAAGCCGAGAACGGCGGCGTCTTGGGCGGCGTGATGAATATCGTGTCGAAGTCCGGGACCAACGATCTGCATGGCGATGCGTGGTGGTTCGTGCGCAACAACGCATTCGATGCACGGAACCCGTTCACTGACGCGACCGCCAGTGGACCTACGCCTTTCCGTCAGAATCAGGCAGGCGCCACCATTGGCGGTCCGGTCTGGATCCCCAAGTTGTACCACGGCCGAAACAAAACGTTCTTCTTTTTCGGATATGAAGGCTGGCGGTATAGCCGGTCGGCGCAGAATACGTACTTCGTTCCGACGGACGCGGAACTGAACGGGGATTTCTCCCATTCTCTGCTAAACCAGGTTATCTACGACCCCAAAACGACGGTGCCCGATCCCAACAACGCGCAGGGCTTCATTCGCACACCCTTCAGCGGGAACGTGATTCCCCAAGACCGCATCGATACGTTTACCCAGAATTACATGAAGAGCTATCTGGACCGGCCCAATGCTTCGAGTCCGGGCTTCAACGTGATCAACAATCGTCCGCAGATTAGTGACGCCGACACCTTCATTGCCAAGATCGATCAGCAGTTCCGCGAGAAGGATACCGTGTTCTTCCGTTACACGCACATGAGCAACCCGCAGAACATCCCGGCGACAGAGAAGAACGGCCAGTTATTCCAGAACACGCCGGCCAACATCGGTGGTGGTTGGGTGCACCTCTTGGGTACCTCCGTGGTGTTCGACACGCGTATCGGATGGGTCCGCGAAGCACTGGATCAGGACCTGGCGAGTTCCGTGGGTAAAGGTCCCGCGGAGCAGGATGGCTGGGCCGGCATCGACTCGTTCGGTATGCCCGACTTCGGATTCCAATCGCCCTATGGGGGCACCGGCATCACCTTCCCGCGCCCGGAAACCGACTTGCAATGGATGTTCAGCGAGGGTGTCAGCCTGGTTAAGGGCAGGCACAATTTGAAGTTCGGCGGGTTGTACGTTTGGCAGAAACGGAACGCGCGCACTACGCAGCATGGCGTCAGCTTCAATAACGCCCAGACCGGCGATCCGGAAAACCCGGGCATTACCGGGAACTCGGTCGCTTCGGCGCTCCTCGGCTTGCCCGACCAATACACGATTCGCAACGAGACCTACATAGCGACGTGGCCGACGTGGGGCGTTTATGGACAGGACGAGTGGCGCTTGTCGCCTCACGTTACGTTGAACTTCGGCCTCCGTTACGACACCTATAACGTGGCACACCTGAATCCGGGCATGAACAACGGGTTCGATCCCGTCACCGGCAATTGGGAAATCGGCGGAGGAAAGCTTCCTCCTCCCTGCTCCACAGCCGGTAAAGCGCCTTGCATTCCGGGATCGGGCAATCTCTCAGACATCCCCGACGGAAATCATATCGAGGTGAGTAAGTACCCTTACCTGTATCATTCCGCAAAAGACGGTTTCCAGCCGCGCGTCGGCGTGGCCTGGCGCCTCAAAGACAAGACCGTCCTGCGCGCAGGCTACGGACTCACCTTCGATAGCTTCACGGGCGTCATGCAAACGTTCCAGCAATCCATCGGCACGTGGCCGGACAACCAGTTCGCACAGCCCACCTACAACGCCATTGGACAACCGTTGACCACGACCAAAGAGGCGAATCAGGCCGGCGGCGCCCCACTTCCGGCGCCTACGCCTTTTGGAAGCGCCGGTTGGTACGCCGATCCGAATCTGAAGAATGCATACGCTCACCAGTGGAACGTCGAGATCCAGCAACAGTTGACCGATGATCTGGCTTTATCCGCCGCATATGTCGGCAGCCGCACCTACCGTCTGGATCACAATGGCGCAGCAAATACAGCACTGGAACCTGGACCTGGCACGCCGGATGAAGTGAATGCGCGCAAGCCGTTTCCATGGCAAAGCAGCATTTTCATGAGCATCGACGATGGGCGCGCTTGGTACGACGCTCTCCAGGTCAAACTCAACAAACGCTTCTCCCATGGCTTCCAAGGCCTGGTGTCCTACACCTGGTCGAAGTCGCAGGATTATCAGAGCGGCTGGTTCGGAGCTGAAAATGGCATCGGCGGTGACTCTGCCATTCAGGATTACTACCACCCCGAAACCAGCAAGGGGCCGTCAGCTTATAACATCCCGCACTTTTTGTCGATCGCGGGTTTGTATGACCTGCCTTTCGGACGCGGCAAATCCATGCTGAACCACGGTACAGCGGCGGTCATATTGGGCGGCTGGCAATTCAACGTCATCGCCCAGTTCCGTTCGGGTCAGCCGTTCAATCTGGATGTTCCGGGTGACGTCGCTAATATCGGGAATAATGTCGCCTGGTGGAACTATGCACGCCCCAATCTGGTGGGCAATCCGTACCTCTCCAACCCGACCGAGGGGATGTGGTTCAACACCGCCGCCTTCGCCGTCCCCGTACTGTCTTATGGCAACTTCGGAAAGGACGTCCTTTACACCGCGCCCGTGCAGAATATCGACATCTCGCTATTCAAGAGATTCGAATTCACGGAACGCTATAAGGCCGAGTTGCGCATTGAAAGCTTCAACACTTTCAACATTATGAACCTTGGCGCGCCTGGCAGTACGCTGGGAAGCCCCACCTTCGGCATTATCACCAGCATCGCCGACGGCAAACAGCCGCGGCAATTGCAGTTCGGCATGAAGGTCTTGTTCTGACCCGGCTTGCTCCGCGCGGCTGATGATCTGACCGGGTCAGCCCGCGCCATACGGCAATGCGCACGATGGCATCTTGGGACGGCTTTTGTGAGGGCCAGTTTGCTTCGAACGCTCACAGGCGTGCGTTTCGGAGCACTCGGTGATTGAGAGCGCGACAGATAATCAGCCGCCTCACCCAGTCGTGGATGCCTAATGATTTCGAGAAAACTCGGGCCGCCAGGCAGGCTTGGCGCGGTGTCGGTTTCTCGAAATAATTAGACTTGCTCCGCGCCAGACACCGCGCACGGTTGGGCACCGTGATCTTCGGCGGTTTGAATGGAGGCGATCAAAACTCGACCTCACGGTCAGGCTAGCCTTGGGCCAGCTCTAGCAACCTGATCAATCGACGCACGCTCCAAAGCTAGACAGGCGTGCGTTTCGATGCATCCGGCTATGACGGACGCGCCCTATAATCGCGAATGGCATAGGCGTCGGAGCACCTAAAGATTTCGAGAAAAGCGGCGACAACCCAGTTCGGCGCAATCAGTCGATTTTCTCGAAATCATTAGCAATCTCAACGAGGAGGCCTAGCGCTCCTCAAGCGGGTTCATTTACGCCATTACCACCTGTCGATGCGTCCAATGGCGCGGCCTGCCGTGCTTTGAAGCAGTTTTCGCAGAAGTCACGATTTGAAAAAAGCGGCTGCGTACGGCTGTCAGCTCCTCGCTTGACCTGCCGCTCGCACAGGCTTAACGGTTCTGATCGCCTGCGTGGATCGCTGCAAGGGCTTTCGCAAGCGATCGACACACGCGCAATCCTCGGGCCGGAGTATATCGTATCCGCTGATAGAGTTCCGGCGCATACCGTAGAACCCAGGATTCTCCTCGACGCCGGTTCTTCAACACCGTTGGCACTCACGGCTAGAAGTTGACGGCTTCGTGCTGCAACGCAAATTATCGCCTACCGGCACCTACATGCAAGAAGCAGTAAATAAAGGGGGAACCGTGGAGGTGATCGCGTTCGGGTCGTTCGAGGGCGGTGAAATTCAGGATCGTCAAAGAATCGGGTTGAGAGAAACGCTGAAAGATAAGATACGCATGACAGTTGTGCTCCGGACATCCGCGAAGTCGTAGCGCTTTATGTCCTGAATCGGACATGCTCTAGCTGACCATCACCAAAGCGTTTCAGCGCTTCGCCAACCGGGCAGCAGCTCCGTTCACAGGCCTTCAGTTCCTTGGTTTACTTTCGCGGTCGGATTGACCTCCGTTATAATTGCGTTGCGAATGACTTCTGGCCTGGCAGTTCCTCGAATTGGGCAAAGCGAGCAAAATGGCGATTTAATGCTGCCGGCGGCACCGCAGCCAGCATACTTCGATGAGGCGCGGGAGACGTGGATACTCAGCCGGCACGGGGACGTCGCGGCGGCTCTAAACGAGCAATTCCTGAAGCCCGTGGGATATTCCGGCGATCTCGCGGCGGTCCGCGTTCGCACGCAGTCGGCGCTCTCGGCGGCAACGTTGAGGATGTGGCAATCCCGGATCGAGCCGTTGGCGTCCGGCGTTGCGAGCGCCTTAACCCCGGACTCTTCCGTAGACCTTGTCCATGATTTCGCCGCACCGTTGTGCGTGTCGATCGCGTGTATTGTTACAGGAGCCGCCGTAGACGACAAAGAACTCTTCGAGCTGGCGGCCGTCGTTTCGGCTGCCGCGGCGGATCCGTCCGATCCGCAGGCCAAGGCTGCTGCGGCGGCTGCTGGCCGGGAACTGGAGCGGCGTATCCCGGCGGAGTCGATTCCAATGGCCGCATCCGCGTTCGTGGCACTCGCGCACACGCTGCCCGCATTTCTCGCGAACGCCTGGCTCGCATTGCTGAGGCATCCAACGGAACTCGCACGATTGCAGGATGAGTCGGCCTTCGTACCGGGTGCGGTCGAGGAGTTAATGCGATACGCCGGTCTGGCTCGCACTCTGCGTCGGGTGGCTACTGCGGCAGTCGGCGTGGGCGACGCGAAGATCGCCGCCGGCCAGCGGGTAATGCTTCTGCTGAATTCCGCGAACCGTGATCCTGCCGTGTTTCCTCACCCCAACCGTCTGGACGTGAGCCGGCCGATCGCGAGACATTTTGCGTTTGGCGCCGGACCGCACTCCTGCCCGGCGGCCTCTCTGATCCGGATGGCTGCTGCCGCGGTTACCATGCCGCTCATTGGGCGTCTTGGACATGCGCAGGTACGCGAGCCGGTGGAGTGGCGTGGAGGAAGCGGCTTCCGTACGCCGGCGGCATTATGGGTGATCCCACAATCGGAAAGTGCCTGATTGGTCCGATGGTTTCTTAATAGAAACGCGTTTCCGGGCATCATACCCAATTGCGCCGATTCGTCAAGCCGACGGCCACTTCCGCAAACTAGCCAGAAGCGCACAAATGCACGCAGTGCATGCTTCGCAGGGTTCGGGCACTGGAGGTCCGGTTCAAGAAAAGCGGCTCTATGCGACTGTACTTCTGGAGCAGTATTCGATAGGGAAAATGAGCGAGCCTCGGGTGCGATAGAGATTTCGAGACAGCCGAAAGCATGCCTCGTAGCGCGAAAGGCGCTTAAGCGACATTCAAAGCATGGCCGCAAGCTTGAACACTGCGCCATATCCCAAGCCGCCTTCATAAGTAGTTCCGTACAGGTCACCTGCGGGGTCTTGAACCAGAACCGCCTGAGGATTGGCCCATCTTCACCTACAAAACTATGCAGTACCGACTCTCTGCCGTTAGGTTCCAGCTTGAACGAAACTCCGTCATTTGACGAGCCGCCATAGAACGTAGTGCCGTCGAGGTTGCCGGCCGCGTCTAGGATTAGACCAGCACAAGTACCTCCGGCGTCCGCTCCCGTGAAATCGTCTCGCACTGTTCCGTTCCTTTTTAGTCCAACTTGAATACCATTCCGTTACCGGTTGCGGGTGCCCTGAAAGCTGAGACAAAAAGTTAAGACACTGTTAGCCGTTCGCTGTAAATTCATTGTGCCCGATCCCGGAACGGTTTTAGGATGGGCTTGCCGGTGAAGCGGAGACGGGCAATGGTGGCGACCAACCCGATCAAGGAATAGCCGGCCGGAACTCATCGCGGACGATGCGAGTGAGCAGGGCGCGTAGTTCCTCCCGTCGCGTCCTTTACCGGGACCGGGGGGCCGACCAACGGGAGGCGGTACCCCCAACGCAGGTTGCGATGATTTTGGTTTTCCGACCACATCGGACCGATAGATTCCGCCATGCCTGAAAAAACGCATAGATTTCACGCCGATGCCCCCTTCGCGCGCTTGCGTAACTGCCGCTCGAATTCGGCTGGCGGGCGGTAATCTAGCGCCGAATGCAAGCGTTTCTGGTTGTACAGCTTCTCAAGGAAGTGGTCGATCGACGAACGTGCCTCGGCCAGGTCGCGGTACTCCTGGCGATACACCTCCTCGTATTTGAGCGTCTTCATAAATGACTCGCAAGCAGCATTGTCGTAAGGGTTTCCCTTCCGGCTCATGCTGATCGTGATGCCGCGCGTCTTCAGCAGGTCGGTATAATTCCGCGAAGCATATTGGACGCCGCGGTCAGAATGGTGGACGAGGCCGGGCGGCGGGTCGCGACTCTCCAGCGCCATAGCGAGTGCCGCCGTCGTCAACTTGTCCTCCAAAGTTCGATCCAGCGACCAGCCGATCACCCGCCGCGAGTACGCGTCCAAGATCACTGCTAGAAAAACGAACTCCAGTTCCAGCCGGATATACGTAATATCCGCCACCCAGAGCTGGTTGATCCCGGTCAGCACCATGTTGCCGGCCAGGTTGGGGTAAACCGGCCGGTCATGATCGGAGTTGGTGGTGACTAGGAACTTCCGCTTTCGCAGGCAGAGCAGATTGTCTTCACGCATCACGCGATAGACTCGATTTGGCCCCACCTGCCACCCGCGTCGGTGAAGTTCCTTCGTCATGCGCGGCCGCCCATAGCTAGGGAATTCCAGCGCGATCCGCTGGATGGCGTCTCGCAGATCGACGTCTCTATCTGCAGCAGCTGGCGTGGTCAGGAAGCGATAGTAGCCCGTCCGGCTCAGCTCGGCCAGGGCGCACATTTCCCCCACGCTCATGGCCGTTTCCCTCCGGACTTCTTCTTGGATGTTCCCGTAGATCGCGGCTTTCCAGTCAACGCCTGCAACATCCGCTGTTCCTCGATGCGTTGCAAGCATCCTCTTAAAAAATCGATCTCCAGCGTTTGCTGGCCGATCTTCCGCTCCAGCTTGGCTTGCTGAGTGTCATCCCAGCGCTTCTTCCCGAGCCCGGGAAAGGCGTTGCCCGGCCCGTCTCGGAACTCCCGGCGCCAGCGGTGCAACACGTTCGGGTTCACCTCGAATGCGCGGGCCACCTCCGTAATGCTGGCACCCGTTTCCAGCCGCTGGACGGCGGCCAATTTCATTTCACGCGTGAATGTTCGGCGAGACAATCCCATGACACAATTCTCCGTTTAATGAAAATTGTGTCTTAACTCGTTGTCTCAAAAATCGGGACAGCTCCAGGTCGATCCTTACTCAACGGTTGGGCGAGAACGAGCGCAAGGCAATGCCCTAGAGCCGACGAAAACGTTCGAGACGCACAACAAAGCCTGAAAGAGGTTTTTGGGATGGCCTCCGGATCCGGTCCCGCTTTCGGATCGGCGCCCGTGGGCCACTTCGCCGTCCGCGGTCCTAGTCGCCGCCAGGCCGGCAACTCCTGAGTGGAAGTCTCGCCACCATGAGTAAAAGCGAAGGAGCTGAAGCCGCCTAATACGCTGTGGTCAGTGGCGAGCGGTCACATCACCGATTACGACCTAGAGCGCTACCACCTCGGTACGGTGACCGAATCAGATGTAGCCGCACTGGAAGAGCATCTGTTAGCCTGCGCGTCTTGTCTGGACCGCGCTGAGAGCGTTGAGGAATATGTAGACACGATCCGCGCGGCAGTCCGAAAGCTGCCGGCGTCGGCGGGTTCCTAGCCGGGGTGGTTTATGATGCGAAATGACACGCACTGGTGTTTCTTCCGATGCATCGCGTACGGATCCCTGCAGGACAAGCCATTGACCTACGACAACAAAACACCCTGTAGTTTATGTGCGAGATCCGCGATCTTAAATGGTTTTCGAATGAACCCGCATACCACTGGCAAGCTCATCATCCCCTCGGCAGCTTCCTCACAATAAGCGCTAGTTAGGAGCACCTTTAGGCTCGGCTGCGCCATCGTGGCCTCCGCAAGTACTTCCTTGCTAGATACCCCGGGAATCTTCAGATCCAGCATGGTCAGGTCGATCTCGCCGCCTTTGGCCCGCAGAAAGTCGATGGCAGCCGATCCGCTGGCCACCTCGAATACTTCCCAACCCCGCTTGCGCAGCATCTTCGCAACTGCCAGCCGTAGCGGCTCTTCGTCTTCCACAACGAGAATGGTGGCTTTTCGCGTCGGTAACGCCGATTCTTCCGCATGAACAAATGGAGCATCGTCGGCGCTAGCCCCGGGTTCCATGCAGGGCAGAAGCACCTGAAAAGTAGTTCCTTTGCCTTCTTCGCTCGCAACCTGAATGGCCCCGTGGAGACTCCGCACGATCCCATGCACCACGGCCAGCCCCAGGCCGCGGCCTGAAAACTTGGTTGTGAAGAACGGATCGAAGATCTTAGCTTGCGTTTCAGGCGACATGCCGCAACCCGTGTCGGAGACTTCCAGTTGGACATAATCGCCAGCGGCTAACGGCTCCGCGATCTTCTCCACCTGCCCTAGCGCTACCAGCCGCGCGTTGACGCGGATAACTCCGTCGTGATCCCCGAGTGCCTCCGACGCATTGACCACCAGGTTCATCACAATCTGGCTGAGCTGTGCTCGCCGGGCACGCACCGGCGGCAGATCCTCGTTGAGATCGGTGACCAGGGCCGCGTGCCTGGGAACTGCGAGTTTGAGCAGCGCCATCATTCCCTGTACGGCTTTGGAGGCGTCCACCCCTTCCAGGATGTCCCTCTCTTCCCCGGCATAGATCATGAGTTGACGGACGATTTCAGAGCCTCGGATCGCTACGTCCCGGATTGAGGCGAGCTCTTCATCAGCCTGTGATCCTGGCCCAAGGTTCGCCATTGCCAGTTCCGTCTGAGCCAGTACCGCGCCCAGCAGGTTATTGAAGTCGTGGGCGATGCCGTTGGCCAGCGTCCGCAGACTCTCCAGCTTCTGCCTCGCGAATGACTCTTCCTGTTCGCGCCTGGCGTCGGTCACGTCCTGGAAGGTGCCGAACATGCGCTGCGGCGCGCCATCCTTGTCCAGCACCACTTCGGCAGTGCAGACCACCGTCCGCACTTCGCCGCTTGGCCGGACAATCCTGTACTCGATCACACTTGTCGCCTTTTTGCTCAGGGCGTCCCTTACCCATTCCTCCAACCTGTCTTTATCCGGAGGCGCTACCATGTGCAGAAACGTTTCGTAATTAGGCTCGTAGTCCTGCGTCTGGCCCATGATTCTGAAAACTTCCTCTGACCATGACGCCCGCTTCGTCTCCAGATCCCAAGTCCAATTTCCGACATGCGTCATCTGCTCGGCGATCTTGAGTCGTGCTTCACTCTCGCGCAGGCGTTCCGTCGCCTTCACTTGCTCGGTAACGTCCTGAGTTGCGCCGGCCAGACGCACCACTTCACCGTTATCGTTCTGTATGGCCTCCACGATCGAGCGGATGAACCGCAACTCGCCGTCCCGCCGGATGATCCGGAACTCTACGCCGAAGGGCGTATCAGTTGAACGCGTCTTCTCCATGGCTTCCCGAACGACTCCCCGATCGCTGGGGTGAACACAGCTTAGAAACGTCTGAAAGTCCGGCTGAACGTCTCTCGGCAACCCATAGATCCGATACCACTCATCCGACCGCCGGGTTGTTCCTGTTGCGACGTCCAGTTCCCAACTGCCCACTTTCGCGAGACGCTGCGAGTCCCTGAGCTGGGCGTGGTCGCTGCGCAACTGCTCTTCATTCCGCTTATGCCACGTTACGTCCACGCAGGATCCGATATATCCGGCGAACTCGCCTTCCCGATAGAAAGGCGTTCCGTGGTCCAGCACCCAGCGATACTCTCCGTCGGCACGCCTCAGCCGGTATTCCATCCGGAAGCTGTGCCGGGCGTTAAATGACGAAACGTACGTGGCCAGACACTGATCCAGATCCTCTGGATGTACACCATCAGCCCAACCGTTCCCGAGTTCCTGCTCCATGTTGCGTCCCGTAAATTCCAACCACGGTTTGTTGAAGAAATTGCAAAGTTTATCCAGCCCTGACATCCAGATCATCACGGGAGCGGAATCGGCTATGGTCCGGAATCGCTCTTCGCTTTCCCGCAGTGCGGATTCAGCGTGCTTCTTCTCGGTAATGTCGTGCACCGACCCGACCAGGTGGGTACACGCGCCCTGGCTGTTGCAAACCGGCGCGACTGTCACCTCGCCGGTCAACGGCCCATTGGGGTAATCCGACGCTTCCTCCCAAAACACGGTAGTCTTTTCTTCGATCGCCCGCCGGTACTTTCCGAGGACCATCGTCAGGGACGGCTCTGGGATGACTTCGTTCACTGTTTTGCCGATCACCGCTTCTCGGCTCAGTCCAGTGACTCTCAGAAAAGCGGTGTTCACAGAAACGAAGCGGAATCTACCTTCGGGTTCGACAGCCAAATAAAAAATGACATCTCGGACGGTGTCGTAGATCGAAGCCAGTTGTTGTTCCCATTCGCGCAACGCCTCCTCGACCTGCTCGCGCTCAGTGATCCCAGGCACAACAGCGGGTTCAGCGTGTCCCATTTCGTAGCGCGCGAGTCGGGTCTCGAGTTCCGCGATACGATCCAGGAGTTCAGATCGTGACGCTCCAGGGTTCATTATTCGAGACCTCCTTCTTTGAAGGAATCACCACAACATTCTTCCAGACTCAGTGTAGTCCCGTAGCTGGCTCCAGTGGCGTAGTTCTGAGATGTGATTTCGACAGGTTAGGCGGTCTCAGCCCCCTCGTCCCGGACCTATCGCCACGATCACCCTCCCGCTGAACGCGAGCAGATGACGGTCAAAAGGAAGACAAGCGCTACATCGTAGCGGTTGGCCTTGTGGCAGGCAAGTCCCAAGCCGTGATCGGCGCGGAGGCGGGCTGCCAGACCCAGTACGTGCGCCGTCTGGGCCGAGATCCGGCGACCGACCTCCTGATTCGCGAGTTGCTACTGCCTTATCGTCGCGAATTGGTCCGTTGTACAGCACTTGCAAGGTTGGATTTCAAAAAATAGCCACTCTTTACGGCTGTGTACCGCCACATCGGCGCAGTGCGCGCTGCATTGAATGCGCAACACGGCATCGGCGGTCTGGGCCGGTTCAAGTTAGGAGCTCTCTAGGACCTTCTTCCTCGCTGCCTCTACCAAATCCGCGGCCCAGGTGAACTCGAGCCCGATTTGGTACTTGACGCCTTGCGATCTGCAATACCGGACAGTGGCGCTCCCCATTAGACCGTAGGCCGGAGCCTGCACGTACACTGTGGTGCGCGAGCCAATTCGCTGACTGCATTCAATGCGGGCGCCGTGCGCAGAAAAATCCAGGCAGCTAGCCCGCAAAGTGCGAGTCTCTCCGGCTGCCATTTGCCAAGACACTTGAAGCAATCCCCCAGCGCGCGCCGATCTTCCCGGCGCGCGCCGTGGCCTCTCACTTTTTGCATAGGCATAGAACCTTTATGCTGCTGCGATTGTACTCCGATTCGCGTACAGTCGTATAGAGTCGCAGACAGGCGTGTGTTTGGAGGCTTTCTGTGGTTTCAGACGCGACCTATAAGCCACGTCGCAGGCGTCGCCGGCTCGCCTAAGGATTTCGAGAAACATTAACCCGGAAGGAACGGAATCCTCGGGTGGCAATTTCCAGCTCACACCACCATCGCGGCCAAGCGAAGAATGGAACGAAACGAATCTCTATAACCCCGGCGCTCAAGATTATTACGGGCCGGTGCTCAAAGACGGTGCACTGTATGGCACGACAATGGGACGGCGGCAGTCCCTGTAAGGGAAGCGTATACCAATTAGAACCTCCTGGGACTGTAGCCGTGCATCAGTTCCGAAGATGCAACACTCTCCTTTTAAGGAATGCCGGGATCGATGGTTTGCCGGGTTACCTTATCAGGCGTAAGTGGAGCGTCCGATAAAGATTCCCGGCGCGAATTGGTTTGCGCTCTCAGCCTGCGGAACCGATCCAGGGCTCGCTTTTGTTCCGCTAGGTTGCCTAGCGCCTTGTACACGATGGCGAGTTGGTACTGCGATACTTCGTTTTCCGAATTTCGACGGACTGCGGCATCGAGGTGCGGCAGCGCCTCGCGAGGCTGGTGCAATTCGATCAAGACACGAGCCAGCCCAATCTGCGCCTCTTCAAAATCAGGCTGTTGTTCTACCGCGCCGGCAAAGAATACGCGGGACTGCTCAAGTTGTCCACTCTTGCGGAGTATCTCACCGATTTCATATGCCGCGCTGGCGTTGGTGGGATCGGTCTTCAGTTCCTTTTCGAATTCCTGTAAAGCCTCCGCGGCCGAGCGATCGCTATTGCGAGACAAAAGCACACGCCCGATCCGGAAGTGAATGCCAGGTCGCGCCGGATCGCCTTCCAAGACCTTCCGGTACTCAAGAATTGCCAGATCATCCTGGCCTTGCACTTCATGTGCTTCGCCCGCAGCCTGATGCAGCCAAATAGAATCAGGAGCTACTCGCGCGAGTCGATGCATGGTCTCGTAGGCCAGGTCACCGTAGAGGTGCCCGGCGTGGTACATCAGTTCCGGATCATCGGGATACAATCGGCTGAGACGTAATGCCACATCTGCGGCTTTTTCCAATTCGTGCAAACCCTGATAGGTGCGTTCCAACTCCAATGCAATCAGACGGTGCATGCCCGCATCGGGTGGATGCTGAAATCCTTTTTCCAGCCCCTGTACAGCTTCGGCGTAACGGCCCATCTCAGAGAAGCACATGGCCAAAAGAATATCAACCCCGCCAATAACGGGCTTCAATACCAAGGCTTGGCTAAATGCAGGCGCGGCATGAACGAAGTCTCCCTGCATATAGCGCGCCAAGCCCAGTTGCGCATGGTTTTCGGCAATCTTCGGATCCAGTTTTACGAGCATCTCGTAGGTTCGAGCCGCAGCGTCAAAGCGCTTTGCAGTGAGCGCCTCTTCGCCTTCTTTTGCGAGACGTTCAACATCTACACGGGAGGCTATCTGCGAGAGCACCAAAGCCGGCAGCAGCACGCCTCCTAGGGAGAGCCGGCCGATGCGCTGCATCGATCTCGCAAGCTTAATTTGGAGATTCAATGGTCTGTCCCGTAACCGGTTTCCGCTGCACCTGCTGATAGATGGCGCTCACTGAAGCCGAGGCTTCTCGCAGTTTCCGAAAACGCGCAAATTCCTGATCAGCCAATGCCTGTTGTCCGAGTTTTCGGTATGTCTGTGCAAGCCGGAAATGAGCGACTTCGTTGTCCGGATCAATCCGCACCGCTTCTTGCAGAACTGGCAAGGCCCTGGCCGGCTCTCCCTGAAAGCTCCATATTTTTCCGACCGCAATCAGAGCATCAGAGAACTCGGGCCGCAATTCGGTTGCTCGCCTGTAATGTTTCAAGGCATCCCCAGGCTGTCGCCGTCGCCAGAAGATCTCGCCCAATTGATATTCGGATGGTGCATCGCCGGGCGATCCCTTCAGTTCGAGCTCGAATTCTTTTTGGGCAGAGAGCAGTGAAGCGTCGTCCTGCGACGCATTCATTAGAGCGAGACCGCGGGCGCGATGCCCACCTGCCAAATCGGAATTTTTCTCCAGAGCCGCGCTATATTGCTCAACCGCGTGCGGAAAATCGCCTTCGCTATCGAGCAGTTCGCCTGCCACTTGGTGGATGAGAGCGGAGTCGGGCGCCACCCGCACGAGTTGTGCCACCGCTTTGGCCGCCAATGCCGAATGTGCTCGATACGAAGTGTAAAGCACTTCGGGGCTGGAAGGAAATTCCCGCTCCAAAACGCGCAAGACTTCCAGGCTTTGATCCGGCTTGTCCAGCGCTTCACAGACCTGCAATAAAAGCAGTCCAGTCTCCTCCAAGAACTGGCGGTCGCCAGAAGCATCAAAGCTCTTCTGCAACATAGGAAAGGCCTCTTGCGAATGGCCGGCTCTCGCAAGGGTGATTCCCAGCAGGTTCGCCGCTTTTGACAATGAGGGCTTCAGCCTTAAGGCTTCGCGAAACTCATCCGTGGCTTCCGCATACCGGTGCTGCATGTAGAAAACAGTTCCAAGGTTGGCATGCGCCTCGGCGGCTGCGCCGTCTATTTGTATGATCTCCCGGAACTCATTGGCAGCTTCGTCGAGCCGGTGCTGTTGCATGGCAGCGCTGGCCCGCTGGAAGTGCTGGTGTATTTCTTCCCGACTGCTCTGTGCACTAACGAGGGCGGGGAGCATCCCCACACACACCCATAGCCGCACTTGCTTCACCACGCCAATCGTAACCCGAACTGCATGCGCCGCATCGGTCCGATGATGCCGAACCCTGACCCCGCGCCGGCTAAGCTGGTAATCTTGCCCGCCGTCGAGGAGTCCACAGTGGTGTCCGGAGCGCCCATGTTCGTCCGGTTGAAAAAATTATAGTTCTCCCAGCGGAACTGCAGCATCGTCATCTCACGATTCAACGGGCTCTTGAACGTGAATTCCTTCCAGAAAGACCAATCCGCTGAAACATAGCCCGGTCCGCGCATCGACGATCTTCCTGCATTCCCCCACCGGCAGCATGGGAAAGCCGTCGTAAAGGCCGCTGGGTTATACCAGTGGTCCCGCGACTGGCCGCCCGGAATGTCGTCCGTGCTGACCCCCGCCACCACATCCGGCCGTTGTCCGAAATCTCCGTTAAGATTGTCCTGCCTGCTGGAGTTAGGGGAAAGCGGAAATCCAGATTCCGCCGTGGTGATCCCATTGAATTTCCAACCTGCCAGCACAACTTTCTTGATGCCAGAAGCGTTCGCCCCTCGCTTCATACCCGGCCCGTACGGCACTTGCCACAAATGACTGACCGTGAGCACGCTCGCACGGTTGTACGTCGAGATACCCCAGGACCCCCTAGCGTCGTATGGATTGATAGACTGCTCGCCCCACCCGAATCCTCCAAGTTCGTGGTCCATGGCCTTTGCCCAGGTGTAACTGCTGCTGATGGAGTACCCGTTTGAGAATCGCTTCTCGGCGACGACCTGCAGAGCATTGTAAGCGGAACTCATGCAATTGCAGAGGTACGCAAAGGAATTTCCTTCACCAAATTTCCGATAATAAGGTCTGCGACTCAAGAGATCGCCAGGTCCGGCTGGAGCGGCGTTGATATTCGATCCCCAATCCAAATCTCGGCCAGCGTTACCCACATAGGCTACTGATAGCCGGAAGTCCTGCGCCAATCGCTGTTCGATCGTGAAGTTCCAGGAATCGACGTACTCCGTTTTCCAGTCGAAGGGCCGGGGTTTCAGTAAAGTGTCGGCCGGCGGCTTGAGATGGCCGGACTTCGGGAACACCGGCGGCGCAGCTGCAGGAGGACCTGTGTTGCCATCCAGTACAAAGATAGGTTGATAGATGTTGGTCTGGTTAATAGTCTGCTGCGCGATGATGGGATACGCGCTGGTCAGATGATAGAAGACCGCGTCGTAGTTGCCGCCGAAATAACTGCGGCCGAATCCCGTACGGATGACGGTACTTTTTGTGAGCTTGTAAGCTATGCCGAGTCGGGGTGAAAAGTCCGTCTTAGGGCTATAGACGTTAGCGCTCATCGAAACATCTCCAAGACCAGCCAGCAGCAGGTCGCCGCTGTCCGGATCCCAATTCACGATTCCGCCCTTCCGTCGCGGCTTCACCGGCTCGAAGTAGTCATACCGGATTCCAAAATTCATGGTCAGCTTGGGTGTCACTTTCCAGATGTCGTGCCCGTAGAATGCGAGCCGCGTCTGCCGTTCACCAGGGAATACGGTGAAGATGGCCCGGTCGAATTCGCAGGGCAAGCCCAATAGGAAAGTAGCCATACCCAACCCGGAACCGGCTACGTCCGGGCTGGCGGTGAGCGACTGGCAGAAGTTGAAATTACCGCGGGAACTTGCGTTCACCGAAAGAAAATCAAACCGATTGCGGCGAATGTCGGCGCCCCATCTGATCTGGTGCTGGCCTGCCATCTTCGACCAGTTATTCACAAATTGAAATGAAGTGGTGCGGTCCAGACGTGGTATTCCCACTCCGCTCTGGATGCCCATGTTCCACCCGCCCACGGGTCCCGCCACACCGATGCCGGCCAATCCACCGGTGAGTGGCGAGCCGGTATTGATTCCTGGAATTCCGACTTCGTCATCTGTCCTTAGGCCGGCGTCCGCCTGATATCCGTCCAGCCGAAACCGCGCAACTCCCACTCGAATTTCGGCCAGCAGGCTCGGGCTGAAGGTGTGGGTGTAATTCAGTGCCGCCTGCTGGCTGCGTGTGTCGGCTGTCTCAGGGCTCAAACCGCCTACCGCTGGTCCGCCGGCCACCGCTCCAAACAGCGGCGGGTTGTCGAGCAAGCTGCTCAAATATGTGTAGCGAATGAAGAATTTGTCCCTGTCGGAGATGTTCCAGTCGTATCGCACGTCAAACTGATCGGTATCGAACAAGGCCGTCCCACCTCCCGCATAATTTACGTCTGTACCTTGGCTGAGATTCGGCCCCGGCAGCAGTTGCAGCAGCTTCTGCGCAACCGGGCTGAACAAGCTCGGGCAGATCTTATTTGTAACTCCGTCACACGAAAAAGGGACGCGGCCAGTGCCGTCGGCATTTCCCGACCTCGGATCGAAGATCGGATTGGAGCCTGCGAGTGAGGAGAAATCTCCGTTCCGGAAAGCATCGTTCGGAACCGTAGCGGTCAGTGATGCGCCTTGCCGCGCGCGGGTGAATTGGTAATCGCCGAACAGGAACATCTTGTTCTTCTTCACGGGACCGCCGATGCCTCCACCTCCCTGGTTCCAGTTGAACGGCGGTGGACCGAAGCCCTTTCCGTCTTTGCCGGTCCCCGGAATCTTTTCAGTGAACGGATCCGCGGCGAAGGTAACTTTGTTGCGGTTGAACCAGAATGCCGAGCCGTGAATCTCGTTGGTTCCAGATTTCGTGACATACTGCGCCACCATACCCGCTGAGCTTCCATACTCCGGGTCGAAATCCGCGGTCGTCACTTTCATCTCGGCGACGGATTCCTGGTTCGGCACGATAATCTGAAATCCGCTGAACCCATACGCCGTGTCCGTAATGCCGTCAATTTGGTACTCACTATTGCCGAAGAACTGCCCGTTGACCATAGTGTTGTTGAACTCAGATGGGTTTTCGCCTTTGCCGATCTGGAAAAAATTCTTGACGACTCCGGGCACCAGGTCATACAACTCCGTTACGTTGCGGCCCACCACCGGCAGGCTCTCCACCTTCATTTCGTCCATGACCACGGCCACATCGGTCTTTTCGGTTTGAAGGATTGGCGGAGCACCGGTAACCGTGACTTGCTCAGTGACGGCTCCCAACCTGAGCTGCACATCCACCTCGACTTTGGAATCGACGTTCAACGCGATGTTTTCTTGCACGTATTTTTGGAAGCCCGGAGTCTCGACCGTGACGCTGTACACGCCGGGCGGTAGATTGGTGATGATGTACAGACCTGCAGCGTCGGTCGCTCGCTTGGTTGCAACCCCGGTGCGAACTTCGATGGCAGTAACAATAGCACCTGAAACGGGCGTTCTCGAGGGATCCATTACATACCCGGAAAGGACACCGCTAACCGCCTGACCAAAGGTCGAGGTTCCCGAAAGTGCTACCAGCACGGCGACTGCAGCCGATAAGAGGCTCCTTACTGTCATGGTCCCACTCCTTTCGCGATGCCGTATCAAACTCCGTTTAGATAAGACACGCTGCGAACCACGCGACGCAAGCCTCCCCGAGGGGGATCACACCCCGCTGGTCACAGCTTGTCACGGATGTGTATCAATAAAATGGATGCGTGTCAATCGGGGCTTGTCCCCTCTTCACGCCAGATCGGTGGTGTTCTCTATAACTCCGCGAGGCGGGGAAGGAAAGCCATAGAAGAGCCGGTTTTTTGAATTCAGACCGACTATGCGAGCTACTTCAAAGCACGGCAGGCCCGGCATTTGAAGGGCTCCAGCGCAGCGGGTGATGATTGCGTGAACGAGCGCTGCCAGGCTCAACGCTGCGGAAATCACCCGTTCGGGCACAGGAGTCCGCTGCGCGCTACGGAAATCATTAACCAATTTCGCGGGTTTCTCGACACCTTTACACTGTCCGTTCAACTCGGACGGTGCTCGGATGCTGCGCGCGGGTGATATCTGTCGCCCCCGCCAAAAGGGCGTGCTTCAAGACGCATCCATGTCGGCGTTTGGAACAAGGCAGGCCCAAGGTGCCGGAACGCAGCGCACAAACGGGCCACACTGAGTCAGTATGGCTGAGCGTCTGCAGTTCCTTCAGGAAGCATTTGGAAATTCCTCGGCGACTTGGCTCGATACCCTCGACGTGCGGGTCTCACCTGCAACATAGGGCGTTATACGGTGGCCAGATGGAGGCACCGGTATGCAAGCCAAGCCATCATGCCCGCCATGGGCATTCCGGCATCTTTAAACGCGGTTGTCCCGCAAACAGCCGTATAGAGCCACTTTTTTGAAATCGGACCTACTGCTCAAATCTTCCAAAGCACGGTATGCAGTGCATTTGGAGGCGTCGAACGGTGGCGAGGGCGTTAATGAGCCGGTTCCAAGGCTCAGGGCTGCGGAAATCGCCCGTTGCGGTACAGGAGGGAGAGCCATTCTCGGAGGCCATTCCGCGCTTACTCCTCCACGCACGTTTTATGATGAATTTGGAATCACTATCCCGCCAAAGGGAAGGTAGCAATAAAGACGACGCGGCCAACTCGGTGCGTCTCATATGCTTTGCGACGTAATCGTCGCGCGGGTCTTGCTGCAGTCGCAGGGTTGGAGCCCTGTGTTGAATGTGACCCGCTCGGCACACATACCCTGGCCGGGCTGGCCATCAATGCCGGTTGTTAACGCAGGATAGTGGCCAAGGGGGAGCCAGAAAGGGTGTGGCAAGTTCGGGTGGCCGCGCCCCGTTTTATTTCAGGTGGCATCCGGCGGGAACCGAGCAGGACAAGGCGCCGCCCACCTCAGGCTTTACGAAATCTTTACAATTTCATTGCGAATCATCCGACGGCTACGTATAGAATGACTCCAAGCCAGGGAGGCGAGTTGATGTCTAAGACAACGGGACGGCGCCTCATATGGCGTTGGTTACGAATGTCTGCGGATGCTTTAGCTGGCATGCTCACCTTCTGCTCCGGAGTGGGGTTGGCGCAGACAGCCATCGTCTTACCTTGCGGCGATTCGAGTGGTGTCCGATTCAATCTAGAGCCGCGGTTGAACCCTTTGCCCCAGAACGGCACCGCCGTCGATTTTCTGCCAGACGCCGGATTGGGTGGCTCCGACCTGATTGTCGGCGCAGCGAACGATATGCGTCTCCTAACCAGTGGCTTGGGAGGCGCGCCCGATTTCCGCGGCGTTTTCGGTGTGACCAGCCAAACCGGATTCTATGTCCATCGGAACGGTACAGATGCGAATCCGTGCTTGCCCGACTTGGAAGGAGGCATGGGGCCGATACCGCATCCGATTAGCGGAAAGCCGTTGGTTGGCGTCGGATATCCTGCGGTGGCAGCATACCCACCAGGCAAGAGCTTTTATCTTGTTGATACCCGTGTGGGAGAAGGTGAGGGTAGTGAGTCGGCTATAGGAGTGTTTCGCACGACTGCTAGCACCCTTTCCAATCCAAACATATGCCCCGATGGGACTCTCTCACAGAGCGAGTCGGCTCAGTGCTGGCCAATCCACACGTTGGTCGATCTGGGTATCACTTTCAACCAATTCAACTCCAGCCCTCACCTTGCCATAGATGAGCGTCCATTGGGTAGCGGGGTTGGAGCGGGCGATATTTATATTTCCGGAACCGAGTTCGGTCAAGGAGCGGGCGGGCAGTCCCACTCTTCGATCTTCATCGTCGCTTGCAAAAATGAACTCTCGGCGTGTTCGCCAGCCGTCACAATCAGTGGATCGGATTATGGGGACCTTTCGCACGTCGCGGTGCGCCGAGATGGCGGAGTGACGGCTACTTACACGGTACAGACCGGCGGTCTGTCGCCTGTCCCGGCACAGGTCGACATTAAATATGTTACCTGCGAGACCAGCGGAGCCCCGGCACCGCTGACCTGCTCACCGGCAACACTTATCTTGTCTGAGAAGCAGGCCATTCCATTCAGCGCGTTCGATCCACAGGGGCCGTTAGAAGCGAACAAGTTTGTACTGCACACCTTTCCGAAGCATATCCATCGCCAGGACTCCAACGGGACGGAGACTTACGTGGTTTGGGATCGATGCAAAGTATCTACTGCGGTTCCGTACCCCGGCCTGACTTTTGTTGGCAAGTGCCCGGACGCCGATATCCTAATGGCGGCGTCTTCCGACAACGGGCAAACCTGGCACTTTGGCGTACTGGATGCTGCGGCGGAGCATCAATTCCAGCCTTGGATTACTACGGATCGGACGACCAATGTTGTTCGGGTCGCGTACTATACTTCAACTGCGGATAGTCTCTTTGAACACCGGGCGCGGGTCGTAGTGCGCGGGATTCTTCCCGGGAATTCCACGCCCGATCCGCCAACTGCTGCGCAGGTGGTAACGAGTTTGCCGCTGGAACCTAATGCCGACCCGGTCATGCAAGGCATCTTTATAGGCCATTACATAGGCCTCTCGGTCCGCACCAGCCCTTCCGGAACGCGCGCTTACGTGCACTACACGCATACGGCTGTACCGGGTACGTATAACGGCATTTCGGATCCAGAGGAAAATAACCACTTGAGCCGAATCGATTATTGAAGTTGACCGGGAAGCGCATCAGCCGTAGGTTCAGCGCAGGAGTGCATCTCATGAAAATATATGCCGAGCGAGACTTCTTTGTTGGAGCAATTGCGTTCACGATCATGCTCCTGGCTCCGGTTCTCTGGACCGACGTTACTCATGTTTTGTTAGGTGCCGAGGAGCATGAGTCATCTGTAGCTCCAGAAACTGGCTCGCCGTCGATTCCAGATATCGGCCTTATCGGATTCCTGGCGTCTCCACGCGGGAGGATCTATGTCAAAACATTACGTCACCCCCTGATGGACGCGCTAGCTAAGCGTTTGGGCGAAACAGTAGTGTCACACTCCCAATCCGCCCTTCCGGCAAGCTTCTCAGAAACAACGGCACCGGCACTCAGCGCGGCGGATTCCGTAACTGCAGGCTGTGGCAGCGCCGCCGGTACACGGTTCAATCTCGAGCCGCGGGTGCCGCCGGCTGCGCTGCCGCAAAATGAGCCGGTTGTCGATTTTCTTCCTGCTGCTGGATTGAATGGAGGCGACTTGGTGGTGGGCAGCGCCAATGATATCCGGGGAACGTTTGCGGGCTTAGGAAACAGCGCCACTGGCTATTACGTGCACCGTGATGGAGCTAATCCAAATCCCTGTGCACCTGACTTCGAAGGCGGTCTGCCGTCGATTGCTGACCGGATCACGGGAGAAATCTTGCCCGGTGATGGCGATGTGGCGCTTGAGGCCGACCCGGCGCGGAGTGCAATTTTCATCGCCGACACCAGGCTGGGTCTGAGCGTATCCGCCATTGGACTGTTCCGTAGCACGGCGTCTAATCTAATTAATGCCGCTATATGCCCGTCCGGCACGCATGACGTAACGGCTGCGCGCACTTGTTGGCCGGTCAAGACCGAAGTCAACCCACGAGCCGATGGCTCGTTGAATATCTTTCCGCAACTTGCCATCGACCCGCGGCCAATTGGGAGCGGGACGGGGGCCGGAGATGTATACATCAGTAATATTCAGAGTTCGCTCGCAGGAGTGTTCACCGTATTAAGTGCTTGCAAGAACGACCTGTCCGCGTGCTCTCCCGCCACAGTGGTCAGCGGCGCCGATCTGAGCACACAGACCACGTACGTGCGGGTGCGGCCTAACATCGCCTCTAGTCCCACTAGTGCGATTACCGTAACTTACGTGAACCGGATCGAAGGGCCGCCCCCCAATTTTCTTCAAGCTCTGGATATCAAGTATGTAAGATGCACTCCGCAAGGCGCGCCGAATGCTCCATTGTGCTCACCAGCGGAACGAATCGTGCTTGAGACTCAGCCAGTGCCTTCGAAAGGCGGGGGGCTGGGAGGCGGCAGCCTGGCGGCGGCAAATTTTCAAATCACGAGTTTCCCGAAGCACGAGCACCGACGGGATGCGAACGGCATCGAGACTTACCTGGTATGGGACCGGTGCAAGGTGCAGAATATCCAGGGCGGCGACCTTTGTCCAGACGCAGACATCCGGCTGGCGGCTTCGGCGAATAACGGCACTAGCTGGAGTTTCGGTAGCGTAGATACGGGAACCGGAGATCAATACTTTCCCGCCATTCGCACGGACAGTGCTAACACAGTAAATATCGCTTACATGAGCGCGGAGGGAGATGCCATGAAGCATCGCGCGCAAGTCATTCTCCGACAAATTGCCCCCGGGTCGAGCACTCCGGACGCAGTAGGGGCCGCGCACGTTCTCACCTCCGTTCCCATGGATCCTTCCGGCGATTTCTTTTTTGGCGACGCGTACATTGGAAGTTATATTGGCGTAGCCGCGCGCGCGACGCCCTCGGGAAATCACGCCTATGTGCATTTCACGCACACCATCATCAACGGCGTGTATAACGGAGCCAGGGCGCCGGAACAGAACAACCACCTAAGCAGGTTTGAGTATTAGTGTGACGGATCATTGTGGCCGATTTCACGGCGCTGTTGCAAATGGCTCGGCAGAAAGTAAGACGACGCGTACCGGGCCGAGGCATGCAACGATGCCGAAGATGACGTGGGATGAGATGCATGGCGTAGTGCCCTCGATCACGTTGTCTTGGCCTTTTTGGTGGTGGGCTCTTTTTGCTCGCCAGATGTCCCCAGATGTCCAGTTTTGCATGCAGAACGTCGTCGGTACCAAGCCCTAGTTTTCAGCAAGATAGCCAAGAGCCGAAACACCACAGCGCGAGAGTTCCCTAACTCCGTCCGCTAAAGGGCTTGCTTGGACACGACGCCAGGCCTGACGGACAGACCGGGATTTCTCAAACTCATTAGGCAATCCGCGAAGGTCAATGAAAGTTTTCCACCAGCATAAGATCTGCCCGGGCCGAGTCCCATTGCGAGTAAAGCAACTTGCGTTCATCCGGTGAAAGCGCGAATCCCCAGGCCGGAATCCGTGGAAGAATCGTGACGACTACTTCCGTGCTACCTGAAAAGCTCGAATAATGAATCGTTGGCGGTTGCGCATTCGGAATGTAATAAATGCCTTTGCCGCCCAGCGCGAAATTGTTATTCAGAACCGACCGTAGCACCTGAGTCTCTCGTCCATCTTCCGGTGATACTCGCCAAAGGCTCTCATTAACTACTCCGTTACCTTTCAGGTAGTAGACCGTCCGGCCATCGGCGGATTCGACTGCTTCACGAGTAAAGCCCTGTTTCGTAACCTGGACCGCTGGTCCGCTGCGATCGGTAATCGGCCAGGGTACCTTCCAGAGCTGGTCCTCCCCACTGCGATGGGAACCGTAGTAAAGCCACTTGCCATCACGAGACCACTCCGAAAGGGACCATTCTAAAGCGTCTTCAATTGGCAGGCGTGTCGGCCTTCCACCTTCGGAGTTTATGACGTAGATGCTCGGAGTCCCGCCAGCATTCGATGTAAATGCGATCCGTGATCCATCTGGAGACCACCGTGGGTGCGCGGTGTGGTGCGGGGCTCCGAACGAGGTCAACCGAATGCTACCTGAGCCGTCTCTCTTACATACCCAGATTTCGAGGCTCCCTGACCGGTCGGAAGCGAAGGTTATTCGCTCGCCGTCAGGAGAATATCGAGGCTCATCGTCAAGACGCGTAGACGAAATCACTGGCACCGGAGCAGTCGCCAGCTGACGCCCAGTACTCAGCTCCATCTGCCATATGTTTACGTCAGACGATTTTTGGCTATATGCCATGCGGCCTTGCCGCGAGATAACGGGACAAGCCAAATGCTCTCCTGCAAATACTAACCTCCGCAACTTACCGGGCCGACTACCCGGCTGCAACAGTTCCAACCAATAGAGCCCGGGGTTGTGAACCGGGCCGCTGATAAGGACTAGGCCTTTTCCATCTGGAGCCCAGGCTGGATCGGACGTCGATTTGCCCACCGTCAGGCGGGTGGCGTCTTTCGAAGGCGATCCATCTCTGGTCACTTCAGCCAGAAACAGGTCGCAAGTGTCCCCTGCGTTGCATCGGGTGAAAGCGATTCCGCTGCCGTCCGGCGAGCTGGCAGGATTCTGGTCGCCGGGGATACCCATTGGTGGGGAGGTCACCCGTCGCTTCTCGCCAGTTTCTACGGATAGGCGAAATATTGCGGTGGGCCCTGAAAATGACTCTTGGTCGGCGACCAGCAGCGATTGGTTGTCCGCGGACCAACTCAACGCGCCGCCGAAGTACGAGCTGAGCTGTTCTTCGTCGTGGATTTCGCTCAACTTCCGCTCTGGGCCGCCTATAGCGGGCATGACAAAGATCCCGGTAGAGACAGCCGTTATCTTTCGCAGGAATGCGATGGAACGGCCGTCGGGGGACCATGCCGGCGCGAAGGAAGAACCGGGTGAATGCGTCAGGCGCGTAGCCTCATCTCCACCCATCTGCTTAATGTAAACGTCAAAGTTACTTTCTCCTACGTTCTCCGACGGACTCCACGCGAATGCCACATGGTTTCCATCCGGCGAGAAACTCGGCGAAGTCTCGAATCCGTGGTAAGACGTCAGTGGCACTGGGATGACCGCAAGTTCCGCTTTAGGACTTCCTCGCGTTAGCCAAGTCCCGACACCTGCACTAACACAAAGGACCGGAATTCCCCAAAGCCAGCGCCGCTTGGATTTTATACTGCTACGATAAGGAATCGCCACTGGTGGATCGGCCACCTCCGTGTCCGGTTGGGTTTCCGATTCCAAGAGATGCACGGGCGCGATGAAGCGGTATCCGCGGCGAGGTACGGTCTCGATGAAGCGGGGATTGTCGGCGGAGTCGCCCAGCGCCTGCCGGATCTTTTTAATCGCCGTGTTCAATCCTTCATCGAATGCAACAAACGTTTCCGCCGGCCAAAGCGTCCGTTGCAGGTCTTCGCGGCTTACCACTTCGCCCGCACGCTGAATTAGCGCCACCAAGACTTGTAAAGGTTGTTCCTGAAGTCTGAGAATGCGGCCGCGCTTACGAAGCCGAGCCGTCTGCATGTCGATTTCGAACACGCCGAAGCGAAACTGACGGACGGCTTTAGGCGGTTGGTGCACGGGCCTAAGACCTCTCGACCGGGATTGTAACACTTCCGCTGCGCTGATGTCGTATCGAGCCTAACCGGTCCGCACTCGGGCATCCAAGTACCTGATGTCGTAATAGAGCGCCTTCTGGAGGCCTGCTTGTTCCAAACGCCGACAGGCGTGCGATTCGAAGTATCCCCTTTTGGCAGGGGCGACACATAGTCAGCTCGCACGTGCACCACTCACCGGCCCCGGCGCCATCCTTTACCGTCTCGACCTGAAAGAATGGCAGATACTTCCATGCATGCCCGCTCCTCGGGGAAAGCGTTGTTCCTCCTGTTCGAATGGCATTTACGTATGCCGCAGCCTGCCCAGCGCGATCCACCCAAGACGAACAGATTAAGAGGTGCTCCTCTAATGCGGCAAGCTCGGCGCGCCCCTTCTGCTCCAAGCGCAGACAGGCGTGTGTTTGAGCTTTCTGTCGTTTCAGATGCGACTCATTATTCACAGAGTTCCGGTCAAAATTCCCTCCACGTCGGCGTATTAAATTGGAAGAGTAGCCTTTCCGCTGATGCTTCAGCGAAGAGCTACGCGAGCGAAATAGAGGAGGTTGGATGAGTCCCGAACATTCCCACACAATCGAGTTCATCGCTAATGAAGCGCTGGTGAACGTTCACGATATTGGCGAAACGACGCGTCTTCCCCGAATCGGAGAAGAAATTTCTCTGCCGGGGCCCGATGAAGACATCATTAACAAAACATACATTGTAAGGCGTATCGTTCATGTCTATGGCAAGGATGATACTGAAGTAGATCACCTAAGCGCGTATTTCAGAAAAGTGTCAATATATCTTGAGCGCGTAAGATAACCGAGTATACGTATAGATTACACGTTCTGCGCAACCTCCTCGGAAGAATCGTCATCTGCTCGGGTTGAGCGAGAGGGTGATGGCGGCGATGGGTTCCGGGACGAGACGCCTGAGACCGCCTATCTGATTATCGATTCAGGGCGGTTAATCAAGAAGATGGCAGGTGGGAACTCAGGCAGAAACACGTCCGGAATATCGAAATCCACATCGAATCGCTCAAGCCGCGGGAACTTTTCAATCTGCATGGCAGGGAATACTTATCTGCCGTTCGACCCGTTGGTCCCACAGATGACACCAGATGTCCACTTTTCTTAAATCTCGTCCTGGAACCGTGGGGCACGCCAAATGTCCGCTTCTCGCCTGTCCCATCCTGGCACCGCTGTGCCAATTCTCAATGGCTTAGCCCGGACGGACCAGCTCGCCGCATGTTCGGAAATGCCTAAAATACCTAGCTGGTATCGATTTTAGACTGGTTTCGAGCCAAATTACCGGCGGCAAGCCGCAGGAACGCCCGACCCGACAATTGCCGGACTCGACCGCGGAACCGAGTGATTCATCTTCCTGGAAAAGAGGAGATGCCCTTTATTGGGGGCACGGGCATCGGACACAACATCGATTTCTGGAGCCACGGAGTACTGCTTGGTACGGTGACGATAGTTCCGTTAACCAGATCATCGAAATCAGCCTTTAGTGGCCTGTTCGCCTAAATGAGGTTTGCGCACTCAGATTTGTCAGGTTAGGCCGAGTTGTTCGAGTCGGCCATGGCTGGCCGCCGTCACTATAGAGCGTCACAGGTTCCATACTGCCGCTGGGTAGCGCTGTCCAGAATTCAACGAACGGAGAGGCGGCATTCGGAAATTTGATTTGTCAATGCTGGGCCGGTTCGCCGAGCAATAGCAGCTCCGTGAAGATTCTAACATGGTGAAGGTACTCATTCCTTGCAGCGAGTTCCACCAGTTGTGCGCGCCTAACGGAATTGTCCCGGCTCGTTAAGAGGCCACTTTTTATGCCCCGCTAGAACCCGTCGAAGCTGCGCTTCGGCGGAGGCACACTAGCGACGTGCCGTCCTTAGCGTTTCGCACCAGTAATCTTCCGCTTTGCCTCGGGCTTTGGCGTCGTCACGGTTTCGGCACCGCTGGTCGGTACCCGGTTCAGCATTGCGCCCCCGAAATTGGCGAATGATTTCGGTACGGCCCCGAAGACTCCTGTGCGGTAAAGGGTCGATTTCCGCAGCCGTGGGGCTTGCAGGGCAGCCTGCGGTCCTCGAAGGGCGAGCATGATCGCACGCTGAAACAGTTTGGTTTGCTCACGAGCCGCGCCTGCCGGCGTCCATAGACTTATGCGAAATATGATGCTCGTAACGATCAGTGTGTTAGCAGTGTCGGTGACAGGCATGGCAATGGCAGCTTCAGAGAACGCCCCTCCAGCCCATCGTCTGAATTGGGTGAGGCTCTCTCCGGCCAACTCGCCGCCCGCGCGCGAGGGCATGGTGATGGCTTATGACTGGGTAAGCGGTAAACTCGTGATGTTCGGCGGGTTCTCGGATCAAGGCTACCTGAACGACACCTGGACATTCGACGGCGCCACCTGGACGAAACTTTCTCCGGCCATAGCTCCGCCGCCGCGCACGGCTTCATCAATGGCGTTTGATTACCCGAGTCGCAAACTGGTACTGTTCGGGGGATACAGCTTCGGCCATGGCTACTTCGGCGATACCTGGATTTTCGACGGCGCCACAGGTCAATGGAGCGCAACCAGTCCGACGTTGTCACCTACGGCGGTAACCAAGCCGATGGCATTCCCGGATCCCATCAGCGGAATGGTGGACGTTTTTGGGGGATTTGACGGCCGCTTCTATCAAGCCGGAACTTTCCAGTGGACTGGCACAACGTGGATTCAGTTGCATCCCGCGACTTCGCCTTCTGCACGGTCGGCGGGCGTGACCGCGTCGAATGCTGCAGCCAAGAACGTAGTGCTATATGGCGGCCTGGGGGATATGCGGCCGGATAATACGTGGACCTGGGACGGCCGGGATTGGACTCAGGAGTCGCCCGCCACGCAGCCGCCGCTCGTGTACGATGCCGGCGGCGCTTACCTCCCCGCGATCCAGGCTCCGATCATCTTTGGAGGTGCGGCCGGGTCGGTGAACCAGCGGACGACTTGGGAGTGGACCGGGACCGACTGGCTGCAAAAGCATCCGCAAACATCGCCTTCACCACGCCAGTTGTTCGGCATGGCGTTCGACGAGAAACTCGGCCACGTGATTCTCTTTGGAGGCGGAGGCAACAACCATTTCCTCAACGATACCTGGGAACTCGATATCGTGTCGGCGCAATAGGTGGCGTTACAGCCCGTATTCAATACGGTCTTATCAGCCGGCTCACTGCACCCGTCGCTGCTTACTGATCTTGAGAAAACCCGGGCCGCCTTGCGAAAAGCCACACGGGTGAAGTGTCCTGTACCGATCGCCCCGGTACCCGGGTCCGTAATCAACGCAAGCTGTGAATCATGGGCCGCGGTCAAACAACGATATGGCTATTTCCTCGGCAATATACTTTAGGTAGTGAGACCGATTCACCCGTGCCTCGTTAAACGGCGTTGGAAGAGGCCATCAGCAAGGCAGTACATTCGGCCAACTTAGTGCTGGCTGCGCAAGTAGCTGCCGTACAACGCGGATAGAAGTCGAGTTTCAGGACCAGTTTGCCGAGGCGAGGCATAGAAGGCGGGCCGCAAAGCATGCCGTGCTCGCACACGCCCGGGCATCCTCGATGCCTAATGATTTCGAAAAATTCGGGCCAGCCTGCCAGAGTTGGGCCGTGTCGTTTTCTCGAAATCATTTAACCGTCAGATTGGTTCCGAGGACCGTGACGGCCAGGCGACAAAAGTGGTCCCGCGGGATGCGGCGTTTGAGCATTCATTGCCGCGTAGCTGCGACTTCGCTGACCGCAGTCCAAACGAACCTGACGAAGTCGTATAGAGATTCTTCGTTCAAACGCTCTACATCGCTATGCCAGCCGTGCTGGGCGAACTCCGATTCTTCGAACCGCGGTCCCACCCCGTAGGCCTGCACTCCTTTGGCGCGCAGTTGGGCCAAGTCCGTAGCACCAGTGACCATGCCCGGAATGGTGATGGCGTTTGGGTACAATCGCCGTTGCGTCGCTTCCAGGGCGTGGAACATTTCCGTGTCCAGCCGACTGGGGGGCGCGGCGGGGCGGCCCGGGGCCGCCGGTACGATTTTCACGGCCGGGTCGGAGATGACTGCACCCATCGCGCCATAGAACGACTCTATATCTTCGTCCGGCAGGGCGCGTATGTCCAGCATGGCCTCCGCCTGGGAAGGAATCACGTTCTGGCTGAATCCGCCGCTGATCATGGTGGGCGAAATGGAGGTACGCAGGACCGAATACTTCCCGAGATCGTGCACGGCGAAATAATCCTGGCTGGCGGCGCTCTTCTGCGCGTCCATGAGCCCGTTGTAGCGCGCAGCCTCCTCAGGCGGGCTGATGGTGGCCAGGCGTTCGAAGAATGTGCGCGTGACGTCATTCAGGCGCATCGGCGTCTCCCATGCGCCTATTTTGCTAACCGCCGTGCTGAGGTGCACGATGGCGTTGTCCCTGCGCGGGCGTGAGCCATGGCCGGAGGTGCCCGTGACGACCAGTTTCGCGCGGCGCGGCACCTTCTCGGTAGCCGCAATCTCCACGAAGCGCACCCGTCCGTTTTCCACATGTACCGAGCCGCCCTCGGCCAGGGCGAATTCAGACTCTATATCCGGCCAGTGCTGCTCGATCAGGTATTCGATACCGACATTGAGCGGCCCGCTGGAACTCTCCTCACTGGCCTCGGCCGCGAAGATCACGTCCCGGTCGAGGGACACGTGCAGCCGACTTAGCTCTAGAATCAGCATCAGACCGGCCGTTACGCAGTCCTTATTGTCGGTGGTGCCGCGTCCCCAGATGAAACCATCCTTGAGGACCGCGCCGAAGGGGTCGACCGGCCACTTCTCGATTTGCACGCCGACTGTATCGGTGTGGCCCAGGAACAGAACCGGCCGCTTGCGGCCGTTGCCTTTGATTCTTACGATCAGATTGGCGCGCTTCGGATCCAGGGCGAATACCTGGCTGGCGATGCCTTCCCGGTCCAGCACACCCTTCAAGTAGTCGATCACCGTAGTCTCATTGCCTGGCGGCCCGCTATTGATGCGGACTATGGACTGGAAGTGGCGCAGGATTTCGGTCTTGGCCTTGGCCCAATCGACCTCGGGCGCGGCTGCCCGCAGGACCGAACCGAAAAGAATCAACTGCAATAACCTCCGGATCTGGACCATTGGGCTAGATTAGCAGGAACGTGCGCAGCAGCAATATAGAGAAACGGGCCACGGGGCGAGGCGACAGGACATGCCTCACATTTGCCCTCACGGGGTGCTTCTTGAGGGTAGGTCTTGTGCTTTCCGTGTGAATGGTGGGCCCGTGGCGACTCGAACGCCAGACCTTTACCGTGTCAAGGTAGCGTTCCGAATCGCCAATGATCGCAAACGCGCGGAAATTGCGCTGTTGATCTTCCTGATCTCCAACAGAAGAATCCGTAAGCTATAAGCCGTCCTGCACGGGATTAGCAGAGATCGGTGCGGAAATCCAGTTCCTCTGCTCTGGCCTGTTCCGGGCTCATATGCGTTAGATCTTTTCACATCGAGAGCGCTCTCGCTGAACTTGGCCACGCCGCAGTTCAGGACCTTCACCTCGCCACGCCGGGTGATAAGAATGTTCGCCCGCTTGATGGCCGTGGATGATTTTCTTGGCTGCTCAAAACCCGATTGTTAACTTCGAATCAGGATAGACATCGCCATGCAGCCAATCGCCATCACCCCCGTTTCTGCAAACTATGTCCGAAATCCGCGTAACCCCCGCCGCGTGCGCGAAGAGAGCAAACCCCTCGCCCTCCCGAGATCAAACGAATCCAGCCTGCATCCTCAGAACTCCACTCGCAGCGCCACCTGCATCACCCGCGGGTTCGTCAGCGTCTGCGTGTACACTCCAAAGTTGTTCGGCGAGTCCAGCCGGTTCCCGATCGACGCCACATCGAATCGCACGCTGTTGGTCACGTTAAATACGTCCCACCGTAGCCGCACCTTTACCCGCTCCACCGGCTGGAACACCTTCGAAAGCCCCGCGTCGATTCCGAAGTAGCCGTCCCCCCGCAATGGATTGCGCGTGCCGCTCTCGCCCGGCAAGTCGATGCGGAAAGCGTTGTACACCGCCTGAGGATTCACGAACGCGTTCGGACCGGTGCCCCGCTTCAGGTCCGACTTGCTCAACGGGCCCTGGAAAATCGCCCAGCCTTCGATGTCCCAGTTCGTCGGCCAGATCGAGCCTTCGTCCACAGTCCACGGCAACCCGCTCGTCCAGCGGAACAGACCGTTCAACTGCCATCCGCCGACGATCGCATTCACCACCGGATTCGCCGAACCAGCCCACCGCCGCCCCTTGCCGAACGGCAGTTCCGCGATCCAGTTCGCATTGATCTGATGCGTCGCGTCGAAATCCGAAAGCCCGCGCAGTTGCGATGGGTTCCACGTGTTGATAATCTGCGCTCCGTTGTTGCCGCCCGATGTCGGAATGCGCTCCGCCTGCGACGTCCAGTCGAATGACTTCGACCACGTATAGTTGAAGTCCCCCTGCAGCCCTCGGCTGAACCGCTTGTGCAGCGTCACCTGCAACGCGTTGTAGTCCGACTTGCCGATGTTGCGCCACGTGTACAGCGCCGAATACTGGTTGTGATAGAAACGGTACGAAGGGTAGCTGTGGCCCGGCACGTTCAGCCCCGCGCCCGTCTGGCTGTCCGGCAGGTCGAGGTTGAACAGCGCGTACGTCTCGTTCCCTACGTTGGTCAGGAACTGGTTGTACACTACCTGAGTGGCCGATTGGCCGCCGCCACCGAGCGGACCGAACAGGTTCTCCCAGTACGGAATCGGCTGCACGCTGCTCACCGGCACGCCTGCGTGCGCCATGTTGGAAAGCTGCGTTGCCGCCGTGAAGTAGTCCACTCCGCTCGTGGGATCCTTCAGGTTCAGAGGCATCGCCACGTCCTCCTGCTCCGGCAGACGCCGCGCGAAGTTGCCTACGTACGATAGGTCCAGCACCAGGTCCTTGCTCAACTCCCGCGAAATTGAAAAGTCGATGGCGTGCGAGTACGGCGTTTTCACCGCGCTGTCCACTCCCCAACTGATCGCGAAGGCATCTCCCGGAGGCGTGGCCGGAAAACCGCCTGGAGGAGCCGGTGGCAGCAGCCCGTCAGGAATATCGGTGATGCTGATGAACCGCGGTGCGGTGCTGACGCTCACCGTACCGGGCACGTTCGTCACCTGGCTCGACAATCCGTAAGACCCTGCCGAATCGTACGAATTCACCGTACCCGCGCCAAAGTGATTGTAGAAGATCGAGTATCCCGCGCGAATCGACGTCTGCCCCTTGGATCCCAGCAGCTTCGCCAGCCAGCCCTGCCCGAAATCGGGCGCCCATGCCACGGCCACCCGCGGCGCGAAGTCCTTATACTCGTAATTCCAGAAATCCGGCTTGCCGTTATAACGCCCGTTCGGCGCGAACGAGATCGCCGGAACGTTGATCGCCGCGCCGCCGGTCGCCCCCTGGTTCGCGCTGTCGTTCAACCAGCTCGTCAAACTCAGCGGCGTACACGAGCTGCCATTCGCTACGCACGGACCTACCTGCGTACCGTGCGACTCCGCCGGCGGTTGCAGCACAGTCCAACGCAAGCCGTACGTCAGCACCAGGTTCGGCGTCACCCGCCACGAATCCTGCGCGTACGATTCATACTCGTTCCAGCGGAACTCGCGCAGCAGAGGCGATCCAAAAGCCAGCGGCGTCCCGTTCTTGTCGTAGTTGTACACCGCGTTGCCTTCGGTCACGATCCCGACCTGGGTCATCAGAATGTCGTCGTATTGCAGCGAGAAGCTGTCGTCCACAGCCGGGAACCCATACAGCACGGGGTCGAATGGCACTCCTCGGTTAGCGATGCCGGAGTTGATGATCCATCCCAGGTTGATGTTCGCCGACGGAAACGAATTGTTATAGTTGCTTCGGAAATTGTCGATGAACCGGATATTCCCGCCGAACTGCATCGTATGCGCGCCCTTCGTCCACGAGAAATCGTCAGTCAGGTGATGCACCGGCACGTGGTAAACGCTCGAACGCGAAAACGCGATCGGCGAATCCAATCCCGCCAACGTAACCTGCGGCTGTTGCGATATGCCTTCGGTCTGGCCGCTTTGCCGCGTGAAGCCCCAGTGGAAAGTGTTCACCAGCGTCGGCGAGAGCACAGCCGTGTAGCCGGCTGCAAATCCACGGCTGTTGTTGAGCTGCGCCGTCGCCGGCGGCTGTCCCGGAAACTGCGGCGCGCCGCCCACGTTGTCGCCCTGCAGGTTCCCGCGCCAGAACAGCGTGTGCTTGCCGTCGGAGGTCAAGTGATAGTCGATGCGTGCGATATATGTGTTGAACGTGGCCTTCTGGTTCGCGGCGAACCGGAACCCCGACGTGTTGTATCCATCGCCGAGGGTCGGATCGTTTGGCAGCGGATAGCCCTGCAGCAGCGACTGCACTGCCTGGTCCTCACCGATCCCCAGCGGATCCATCTGACGGATCTGATCCGGCCTCAGCGTGGTGGTGCCGCCGTCCGCGTTCGGATAGGTCAGTAACCCGTTGCGCATATTCGCAGTGGGCACCGTGCGTGCCTGGCTCGACGACTCGCGGTCGCGTCGCCCCTCATAATTGAAAAAGAAGAACAGCCTGTTCTTCAGCATCGGCCCGCCCAGCGAGCCTCCGAATACGTTCCGGATCAGAGGCGAGCGCGCATTCGGCGTTCCCGACGCCAGTTCCGCGGCCTTCACGAAATAGTCGTTCGCCGCAAAATCCGTGTTCCGGTTGTACTCGTACAACGAGCCGTGGAACTGGTTCGTGCCGCTCTTGGTCACCAGCGCTACTTGTGCCCCCGAGGAGTGGCCCGCATCCGCATTGGCGTTGCTCGTCGTTACACGGAATTCTTCCACCGAATCCTGTGTGTTGCGCAGCACGCTTGTGAACGCATAACCGTTGTTCTGATCATTCACGTCCACGCCGTCCAGCGTCACGTTCGACTGATCGCTGCGCACTCCGTTCACCGATCCGCTTCGTGTGTCCGAGTCCTGGTTGACTCGATTGCCCAAATACACCACACCCGGCTGCAGGCTCAGCAGTTCCACTACGTTCCGCCCCTCAATCGGCAACTGCTCTACCTGTTTGTTGTCGAATACGTTCCCGATCGTTGCGTCCGTGGTGTTCACCATCGCCGCGCCGGTTCCCGTCACCTCAACCTGCTGCGTCGCTCCAGCCACTTGCAGCTGCATATCCGCGGTCGCCGGCAGGTTTACCTGCAGCGTCAGGTCTGGCCGCTCCATAGTCGCGAATCCCGGCGCCGAAATCGTCAGCATGTATGTGCCGGGCGGGAGTTGCGGCAACTCGTAAAAGCCCTCCTGGTTGGTCAATGTGGCGCGCGCAAGATTTGTATCGGTGCGGGTCACACGAACCTGTGCGTTCGGGACCGCCGCCCCGGACGGATCGGTGACGTGGCCCCTAACGGAAGTGGTGGCCTGCCCGAACGCATGCACGGCAATAGCTGTGAACAAGCAAAAAACCAACACGAATCGCGCCCGTATCGGGAGCATGGTTCCCTCTGTCACGAGAAGTTCGCCCAATCCCTTCCCCAGGGCATCTGGCTTCGAACGAGTATACATCTGCATCGCCTCCTTTCGTGAGGAATCTTCCCTAATCGCGTTCACGAAACAGGAGTTACACCGCGCGGCGCAGCTATCGGATCGCCCGCGCGCGACGGTCGAAGGCTTTCTCAGGCGGTTTTCAACCTGTTCTCGCCAAACACTAGAAGAACGTCTCCCTGCAAAAGTCGCTTTCTATCGGCGTGGATCAAACGCAGCGGAACTTCGATGGTATCCGCAGCAGGTCGATGCCTGGGGGAGTCCCAGGGTTCAGGTACCGTTGCGAAGATGACCATCTCGCGCGTTCATTGAGTCGGACCTGGAAGCCCCGAAGAGGCGAGTAGCGCACCGGCTCGCGCAGTTTCGGCAATGGCTTTTCGCAAGGCGGCCCGGGTTTTCTCGAAATCATTAAGCATCGACGGGAGCAGTGAGCCGACTGATTATATGGCACGCCTGCGAAAAGGGGTATGCTCCGAAATGCACGCCTGTCGGCGTTTGGAACAAACCCCCCGGAAGGCGCTCTATAACGACATCAGCTTCGCGAGGCAGGAGATGCGCGCAACGATATGACGAGTCTCGGCATAAGAGTTTTTACGATAGTCTTACATCTTAAAGACACGAGATGAGTCGTCTTTCGCTAAGCTGTTAGTGGTACCACCAACTTACAATTGTGTTTAGGAGATAGAAACAATGATTAGAAACGTTAGCACACTCACGGCAACCGCCTTGGCAATTATGGCTTTCGCACTCACTTCCAGCGACGCCAAGGCGCAGAGCTTCACCGGCAATTATCCGGTGCTCGAGACCCAGGTGAAGGGCGGCGTCGCTGGCAACATCCCAGGCAGCAACGCAAATTACTGCCTGGAACTGGCCGACGATGGCAGCTTCGGCCGGCCACACAGCGGCACGGCCACGCTGGGGGGATTCAATGGCGGCTCGCTTACCGGAGGGGAGTTTTACGTGATCGGCAAGATGATCTTTGTAAACTTCGTAGTAGGCTCGAACACGGGTCAGGCTGCGGGCTTGGTGTTATTCGCTCCCGTCAACCCCAGCAACGGCACGATCGGCACGGGCATTCTCGCGCTGACCGGCGGAGTGCCGTCCTCCGGTTTGGCGACCGTCGGCGTCAAGAACGGCTGCTGAAAATCGTCAGGACGCCCGCATTGGAATTCACTATACGACATTGTGTGGAATCGCTCTAGATTAGCGATTGTGTTAAGCAATTCTTTCATAAGCATCTCCGAACGATGTGACGACGCTTGGACACGGGGGCGTTGTAGATAAGACGAAACAGAACATCCGCCTTGAGTGCCTTTACAATTACGGACATGAATTTGGACGGCAAAGTTGCTGTGGTGACCGGCGCGACCAAAGGGGTCGGCCGAGGTATTGCGCGCGAGCTCGCCCTGCGCGGCGCGCGCGTCTTCGTTACCGGCCGTTCCGCATCGGATCGCCAGCCTCTCGATGAGGGCATCACAGGCATTTGCTGCGACCATCGAATCGAAACGCAGGTCGAAGCCGCCTTCGAGCGGATCGTTCGAGAGGCTCAGGCTATCGATGTCTTAGTGAACAACGTCTGGGGCGGCTACGAGCGCATGATCGAGAACGGCGAATTCAGTTGGCCCAAGCCATTCTGGGAACAGCCCCTCTGGCGCTGGGACGCAATGTTTAATGCAGGCGTTCGTGCGCATTACCAGGCCAGTCAGCTTGCCTCGCCAGGCATGATTGCGCAACGGAGCGGGCTGATCGTCAACATCTCGTTTTGGGCTGCACAGAAACATATCGGCAATGTCGCATATGGAGTTTCCAAAGCTGCGACGGACAAGATGACGGCCGACATGGCGGCCGAACTGAAGCCCCATGGTGTCGCAGCCGTTTCGCTCTACCCCGGGCTCGTGCGGACGGAAAAGGTAATGGAAGCGGCCCCGTATCTCGACTTGAGTAATTCCGAATCGCCGGAATTCATTGGGCGTGCCGTCGCCGCACTCGCGGCCGATTCTGATATCCTCCGCTACACGGGGAGAGTTCTGGTGGCAGCGGCTCTGGCGAAAGAGTACGGCTTCACCGACATCGACGGCAAAACCCCACGGCCTCTGAGATTGGCCGATGTCTAACTAACAGCGAGTCTTGTATATCGAACACGCGGATCCGGTAGCGATCCTGCGTGTCATCTCGTCGCTGTGGTCGTTTGAAACGCGGTTCTGCGAGAACGGCCGGCCCGGAATCCGCCGGCATCCGGCCGGTTATCACGAATATTGGCTGGACCGCTCAGATCCGCTTCTGAACACGATTCTGCCGGGCACAGGTGTTTCACTGGTGGTGAACTTTGGAGATTATGGGTGGCCGGCCGGTCCTTGGCGACGTCCTCATTCCTGCCGCGGCTGTTCTCCCTGGGCGCGCCGGCGGCAAGACGCAGGCGGGGCACGGCGCGCGGGCCATCCACGTTCGCCGCGCCGCGCCCTCCACGTGCGCATTCGCACGGATTTTCCGCCCGGCCCTCCGCGTGCACCTCACTGGGCAATGTCTGGATTCGTCCGAGTTCGAGGGGCTCGCGAACACAACCTGAAGAACGTTGACCTGGAGATCCCGCGCGACGCGCTCGTCGTCTTCACCGGAGTGTCGGGCTCCGGCAAGTCTTCGCTGGCTTTCGGCACGCTCTACGCTGAGGCGCAGCGGCGGTATCTGGAATCCGTCTCGCCGTACGCGCGCCGCCTCTTCCATCAGATGAGCGTCCCTGAGGTCGACGAGGTCGAGGGCCTCCCTCCCGCCGTCGCGCTCCAGCAGCAGCGCGGCGGTCCGACCGCACGTTCCTCGGTGGGCACCGTCACCACTCTGTCCAATCTCTTGCGGATGCTCTATTCCCGCGCGGGGACCTACCCGCCGGGGCAGTCCCAAGTGCACGGCGACGAGTTCTCGCCGAATACGCCGCAGGGCGCCTGCCCCAAGTGCCACGGGATCGGCCGAATCTACGACGCCACCGAGCGTTCGATGGTCCCCGACGATTCCTTGACCATCCGGCAGCGCGCCATCGCGGCATGGCCTCCCGCGTGGCACGGTCAGAACCTCCGCGACATCCTCGTGAGTCTGGGCTACGACGTCGATCGCCCTTGGCGCGACCTGCCGCGGGAGGACCGCCACTGGATCCTCTTCACCGAAGAGCACCCGACTGTGCCGGTCTACGCCGGATTCACCCCGGCGGAGACCCGGCGCGCGTTGAAGCTTAAAGAGCCACCGAGCTATCAGGGCACCTTTACCGGCGCGCGCCAGTACCTGCTCCAGACCTTCGCCACCACCGAGAGCCCAACGATTAAAAAGCGGGTCAAGCGCTATCTGATCAGCGCCGAATGCCCACTCTGCCGCGGGAAACGCCTGCGTCCGGAAGCGCTGGCAGTGACCTTTGCCGGTCTGGACATCGCCGATCTGTCGCGCCTCCCGCTACTGCGGATGGCGCCCCTCCTCCGTGACGCGCCCGAGAGGACGAAGGTCATGAAGCAGCATCCCGAACGAGCCATCGTGGCTCAGCGCATCGTCGAGGACCTGCTTTCGCGCATCCAAGTGCTGGTCGACCTCGGTCTCGGCTACCTCTCGCCCGATCGTAGTACGCCGACTCTTTCGCCCGGCGAACTCCAGCGGCTCCGCCTCGCGACGCAGGTCCGCTCCAACCTCTTCGGCGTCGTCTATGTGCTCGACGAACCGTCGGCCGGGCTGCACCCCGCCGACACTCAGGCGCTCCTCCGCGCCTTCGAGCAACTTCGGGCCGCCGGCAACTCTCTCTTCGTGATCGAGCACGAGATGGACGTGATGCGCGCCGCCGATTGGATCGTGGAGATCGGGCCCGGCGCGGGAGAGCACGGCGGCCGCGTCCTCTACTCCGGCCCTCTCGACGGGCTGCAATCGGTGGAGGAATCGCAGACCCGGCGGTACCTCTTCGGCGAGCAGCGCATCCCGGCCCGGAAGCCGCGCACCTCGCGCGGCTGGCTCGAACTGCAGGGCGTCACGCGCCACAACGTGCGCGGCCTCGACGTCCGCATCCCGCTCGGCGTCCTGACGACCGTCTCCGGCGTTTCGGGCTCGGGAAAGTCGAGCCTTGTCAGCCAGGCGCTCGTCGAACTGGCCTCCGAACGCTTAGGCGCCGCGGCTCCCTCCGACGAACCCGAGGAGTTGTCGATCGAGGATGCGCCGTCCGCGTCCACCGGCGGCCGCATCGTAGCGGGAATGGAGCGACTCCACCGGTTGGTGGTCGTCGACCAGCGGCCGATCGGACGCACGCCCCGCTCTAACCTCGCCACGTACACCGGGCTCTTCGACCCGGTGCGCAAGCTCTTAGCCGCGACCCCACAGGCGCGCCGCCGCCGCTATAATGCCGGCCGCTTCTCATTTAACGTCGCGAAGGGACGCTGCGAAACGTGCGAGGGCGAAGGCTTCGTCATGGTCGAGTTGCTGTTCCTGCCGAGCGTCTATACGCCATGTCCTGCGTGTCACGGCGCGCGCTACAACCCCGACACGCTCGAGATCCGCTACTGCGGCCGTTCCATCGCCGACGTCCTGGCGATGAATGTCGACACCGCCTGGGAGTTTTTCCGCGACCAGGAGCCGGTCTTTCGGCCGTTGACCGTCCTGCGGGAAGTGGGTCTCGGATACTTGCGCCTCGGCCAGCCGGCGACGGAGCTATCCGGCGGCGAAGCGCAGCGCATCAAGCTCGCGACCGAGCTCCAGCGGGCGCAGCGCGGGAACGCGCTTTATGTTCTCGACGAGCCCACTACCGGCCTCCATCCCACCGACGTGGATCGGCTCATGACGCAATTGGACGCGCTCGTCGACGCCGGGAACACGGTCATCGTGGTGGAGCACGACATGCGGGTCGTCGCGGGCAGCGACTGGGTGATCGACGTCGGCCCGGGGGCGGGAGAAGACGGCGGAACCGTGGTCGCGCAGGGGACGCCCGAAGTCGTGGCCCGCGCCCGGCGCAGCCGCACCGCGCCGTTCCTCGCGGAGTTCCTCGCGCGTTACGTCGATGACTTGGCGCGACCGGCGTGAAGGCGCGATCGGGAACTTGGACCTTGGCAGTGTGGGGGAGGCGACTGCGACTATAATCCGGCAAAATGCCGGATTACCGCGGCTGGCCAACATTTCGCCCAAACAGAACCGGGATACTTCGACGACGCCAAAATGCAAGGCCTTTGGAAGAGCATGAGCGCCAAGCAGCGGGCTCGATGGCTAAATGGCCAGAATTCCGGGGCCGAGCCCGCCTACACTGAAGTAGACTGTCCCCTAGGGATCGCGAATGCCCAACCTTCCGGACGAATTCGGGCCCACCGAGTCCATCGTTAGGCCGAGTACCGATCACGACCTTATCGGACGATATCGCCTGATCCAGAAGATCGGTGAGGGTGGCATGGGCGAGGTCTGGCTGGCCGAGCAGACGGAACCGGTGCGCCGTCGTGTGGCCCTGAAGCTGATCAAGCGAGGGATGGACGGCCGAGAAGTCATTGCGCGCTTTGAATCGGAACGGCAGGCCCTCGCACTTATGGATCATCCGGCGATTTCCAAGGTTCTGGACGCCGGTTCAGCGGAAGATGGCCGTCCGTATTTCGTAATGCAGTACATACCAGGACTGCCCATTACGAGGTACTGCGACAAACATAGACTCACGAATGCCGATCGTCTTCATCTTTTCACTCTGGCTTGCGAAGGGGTACAGCATGCCCATCAGAAGGCGGTGATCCATCGCGATTTGAAGCCGTCAAATATCCTCGTTACCGACGTGGATGGTACGCCGATGCCGGTCATCATTGACTTCGGGATTGCCAAGGCTACCGCGCGGGGCCTGACTGATCAGTCGCTGCTCACCCGTGTGGGGACCCTGATCGGCACACCGGAATATATGAGCCCGGAGCAGGCGGATTCGGGTGGCGAGGATATCGACACCCGAACAGATGTGTACTCGTTGGGTGTAGTTCTGTACGAACTGCTCACCGGGATGCTGCCCTTCGATCGAAAACAATTCGAAAGCTCCGCGCTGCATGAGGTCCTCCGCATGCTGCGCGAACAGGATCCGCTACGGCCGAGCGCGAGATTCAAGACCTTGGGTCCGGATGCAGTTTCCCAGGCTGTCAACCGGAGAACTGACCCGGTAAACTTGCTACGGCAGCTTCGCGGCGATCTCGATTCGATTGTAATGAAAGCGCTGGAAAAAGACCGTGCGCGGCGCTATGGATCACCTTCGGAGCTAGCGGACGATATCCGGCGATATCGGACCTACCAGCCGGTCCGAGCCAGACCCCCCAGTTTTCGGTATCGATTTGACAAATTTGTGCGTCGCAACAGGATCGCGGTCAGTGCCGTCACCGCGGTTCTCCTGATGCTGATTGTGCTGGTCGTTGCAATGGCTGTGCAGGGCCTGCGGATTACGCGAGAGCGCGATCGCGCCAACCGTGAGGCCGAGGCATCCAAGCGGGTTGTGGAGTTCATGACCAGCATGTTCAAGGTCTCGTCCCCTGGCGAAGCCCGCGGCAATACCGTGACCGCACGCGAAATCCTCGATAAGGCCTCGAAAGATCTTTCCAGCACAGTGGGATCCGAAGCTTGGAATTCACGTGACTTGAAGTCGC
>JADMIO012784835.1_pt1 | contig 42452 bp, 66 predicted proteins | sample 8958161 | NCBI WGS metagenome assembly JADMIO01 (sample SAMN16585339, study PRJNA669376) | soil metagenome | isolation source: Crop rotation soil | place: USA: Cullars Rotation, Alabama | collected 2011 | reverse complement strand
CGCGACAACTTGTCCACGTGGAATTCTAAGCTTAGGATCCCAATGTGCTGGAAAGCTTCAGAGGACCATACAAGACACTGGCACGCTTGAAAGATTTAGTACGCCAAGAACGCTGTCCGCTGTGTGAAATAAAACTCACCTCGAAGTTCCACACTGACTGTCCGTACGCCCAAGATATCCACAGTTCTGCACAACCTATAGACAAGCCTTCAGAAAATACTCACACTGACTCTAATGGCTGACTCTAGCGATCCGTTTTCACTCAATGTTATCGGCGTAACCGATTTGGTGCAGAACCATACCAACAAAGTCACGCGTGGTGGAGGCTTTTCTCCTGAAGGTGTTACAGGTGAGAAGGTAGAGGGACTTGACCTCGATATGAACGACGAGGAGTTGTTGAAGCTCCGTGATGAATGGGAGAAGGCATACGCCCCTCACGAAGCGAAGATGAAGGTGATCTTTGCTCGCAACAAAGAATCTTATTTAGGTAAGAAAGCAGATGGACAGTGGCTTGCAGGAGAAGGAACCATTACGGCAAACCTTCAGTTTGAAGCAGAGGAAACCTTCCTTGCCGCCGCTCTTGCAAAGAACCCTGAACCAGTTGTCTACACGGACAACACTCCTGAAGGAAATACCGTAGCGAATTCGGTAAAGACGATGCTTCAGTTTCATGCGGACCAGCTCGCACTTAGACGCAAACTCACCCTCATGGTGCGTCAGTGGTCTATCTACCACCTAGGCGTTCTCAAGCATGGCTGGAATCCCAAGATCAATGACGTCGATATTCAAAACAGAAAGATACAGGACTTCATCTTTGACCCTAATGGCTATGTAGACGCTTACGGAGACTTTGTAGGCTACTTGGGAGAGCGTGTTACGGTTACGGCAGAAAAGCTGATCGAACTCTTTCCTGATGCCAAGCAGGAGATCATGCTTGAAACTGATGGCAAGCTTGGGACGCTCTGTACTTATACCGAATGGTGGACCGATGAGTTTAGCTTTACGACCTACCAGGAGAAGGTGCTCGAAAAGCACAAGAATCAATACTTTAAATATCCTGAACCACAGACCGGCATTCTTGGTGAACCGTTGGTAGACCCATTGACGGGTGAGCCAGTCATGACGAAGCCGCGTAACCATTTTGCGTCTCCTAAGAAGCCGTACACTTTCCTGTCGGTCTTCTCGCTCCAAGAGCAGCCTCATGACATCACGGGCCTCATTGAGCAGAACATCCCGAATCAGAATCGTATCACGAAAGGTGATGACCAGATTGACGCCAACATTGAACGTCAGAACAACTCGGACATCTTCTCTGAAGCTAACTTTAACCAAGAGACAGCCAAGCAAGCAGCGAACGCTAAGCGTAAAGGCAACCCAATTCTCATTCCTGAAGGTGGCCCAATAGACCAGGCAATCAGAACACTGGACGCCCGTGCAGTACCTGACGCCTTCTTTAAGCAGCTTGAGAATCACAAGAACGATCTGCGTACCTCATGGGGTATTCAGGGCATTACCGCGCAACCTGCAGACGAAGACCAGACCGCTCGAGGCATGATCCTCAATCAGGCGCACGATACCTCGCGCATTGGAGGCGGTATCGGAGACGCGATTGAACAGGTAGCTGATAACACCTTTAACTGGCTCACCCAGCTTTACTACGTCTTCTACGACGAACAGCATTTTGCTGCGGTCATGGGTAATGCGAAGGCAGTCGAGTACATCACTCTTTCTGCCGCTGATCTTGATAGACAACTTATCGTGTCGGTCTCTCCTGACTCAATGAAGCCAAAGGATGAGATTACGCAGATGAATCTCGCCCAGGCTCTCTTTGATAAAGGTGCTATTGGACCAAAGACACTCCTTAAGATGGTGGACTTCCCAGATGTAGATGCTGCGGCTGCTGATGGTGTGCTATGGAAGATCGACCCTATGGCTTACTTCCAGTTGAACTTCCCTGAATATGCAGCACGTCTCCAAGAAGCCCAACAAGCTAAAGCACAGCAAGACATGATGAACCAGGCGCAAGGCGCAGGTCTTAAAGCTCAAGCGGAGAATGGTGCCCTTCCTCCTGAAGGCATTACCGAACCACCCCCAGAGACGGGCGTGAGTGAAGCCCCTGCTAATCCAGGGCTCGCTCAAGTACCACTTCCACCAATTCCTAAATAGCTATGCACAGAAAGTCTATACAGTCGTACAAATATCTCTCACACTAAAATCATGATGAATGCAAAAGTATCAGCACTACAGAAAGCTATGGGCGGCATGAAGAGTGGCATCCAAAAGGCTCTTTCAAAGACCTATACCTATGCGAAACCAGAGGTAGTCAAAAAAGAGGCGGGTGCTGCGCTACAGAAGATTCAGAAGACTGAACCTGCGTTTAGAGGCGGTTTGATTAAAAGAAAAGGGCCACGCTACTAGTATGGATAAGGTAAAGAAAGTAATGCACGAATATAAAGAGGGAGAACTTCATTCTGGCTCAAAACGTGGACCTACAGTCACGAGTCGTAAACAGGCCATTGCTATTGCCCTGTCGGAAGCTCGCAAGTCGAAGTCCAAGGCTTTAAAGAAAAAACTATCATGAAAGACAATCTCGAAAGACCAATAAAGAAGATGCTCGATATGAATGACTCTAAAGGGGTTAAGGCTGGTCATGAGACTGACTACCAAAGAGCACGTCGTCAGAGAATGGACGTGAAAAAACATGGCATTACAGGGTCTACTCCTTCAGATGCCGCTAGGAGAATTAAGGATCATGCGGCGGCGAAGTCCAAAGCTCTTGGGAAGAAGATTGAGAAAAAGGCGTGGCACCACAAGATGCCTCTTCTTAGGGAGAATATAGATAAGTAGTCTCCACGGGTTAATCCTCCCGTTATCAAAAGGACTCGGTATAAAGTCGCCGAACCAAACGTACTTGTAACCAACTAAAATTTCCCTGAAAAGGGTACTCACATGCCAAATGAACAAGAACAGTTTTTGAAGGAGCTAGAAGTGAACGAGACTCAAGGCCCTTTCGAAGCGCCACTGAATCCTGAAACAGAGACGAAAGTCGAAGAGAAGGAGGAAGAAGTGCCAGAAAGTATTAAGAATCGTCAACATCGCAGATTAGAGGCTAAACTACGCGAAGAACGAGAATCAAACATCGCTCTTGCCGCCAGGTTGGAAGCTCTGTCCGAGGCGAGAAAATTTGCAGAAGGTACTGCACAGTCTTCGTTTGAAGAGAAGGCAGCACGCATCTATGGCAACGCTACACCTGAAAACGCAGCAGCCACAGAACTGCTCATTACTGCCCTTAAGGAAGCCAAAGAGGACGCTAAACGCGAAGCTCTAGAAGCGCTCCGAGAGGAACATCGTCTCGCCCAAGAAGAGGAGAAGAAAGAGACAGGTCGTCTCGACTCTATGCTTGAAGAGATAGAGGACGAACATGGCATTGATCTCTCTACTCCACAATCTGCTGAACTCCGTAAAGGATTCTTCAAGATGTTGGAAAAGCTCTCTCCGAAAGACTCTGATGGCAACATCATTCAGTATGCCGACCATCACGCAGTCTGGGAGGAACTCCAATCGAAGCTCTCCAAAAAAACTGATACCAAAGCCAAAGACCTAGCTTCCCGTTCTATGGTCCGTAGCGGTGCGAACGTAGAATCAAATCTATCCCAAAGCACTGAAGAAAAATGGCTAAGAGAAAACGGGCTTATATAACTTTAGAATTACAAAACTATGCCTCCTGGCGTAAACGTAACAACAACGACGAACCAGTATCTTGCCCCTTTTTGGGTAGATCAGGTGCTTCGTGATAACTACTTCTTCGGCAAGATCATGCAGAAGACCAAGAAGTGGAACGGTGCTCAAATGCTCTTTCCGATCAAGTATCAGAAGGGTGTTGCATCGGTAGCCTTCAATGGTTTCGATCTCTTGCCTATTACCCAGCAACCAGTGTCGGTCAACATGACCTTCTACCCTACGTTCATTGCAACTAACGTAGCACTTGCTGGTTCTGATCTCTCTATCAACTCAACTCCGATGCAGACGTTGAACTTGATGAAAGTCACTATGGAATCTCGCGCGCAAGATGCCGCAGACGACGTAGGTAACTTCCTTCAGGGCGATGGCTCATCCTTCGGTGGCAAAGCTCCAAATGGTCTTGCTAACACTGTCGATAACGGAACTGTTGCTTCAACCTATGGCGGACTTGCTCGCGCAACCTACACAGGTCTTAACTCAACAGTGACTGCTTCAGGTGGACCAATCTCACTCGTGAAGGTTCGTACTCTCTGGAATGCCATCTCTGATGGTCCAGTAGTACCTGACTTCATTGTGACTGACTACACCACATGGGGTTACTTCGAACAACTCCAGACTTCTTATCAGCGCAATAATCAGGACTTCTCTCCAGCAATGCGAACGGTTGCCCAGACATCTGGCTACACGGAACAGCGCTGGGACGGCATGATTATCTCCCGCGACAAGAAGATCACGACTGGATACTTCTACATGCTTAACCTCGAACAGACTATGCACTGGTACGGGCTTAAGTGGTGGGAAGGAGACAAGGTTTCTCCTAAAGCTAAGGACATTCAGGGCAACGTCTACGAAGACAAGCTCTATGCTCCTGGAGATGCCTTCACTTGGACAGGCATGATTAAGGCCTACAACCAAGGAACAGTAAACGGCTTCATGATTCTCGGCGGTCAGCTTATTTGTACAGCTCCGTTCCGTAACGGCGTACTCACAGGCATCACCGGTGTGTAACAACGCAATAAATTAAAAATTATGCAATTAGCAAACACAGCATATCCAGAGTTCAGAAACGGTACGATGAAGTGGCTTGCATCTGAAGTGCTTGACGCAGGGCCATTCCCACGCATCGGAAATGTTTGGTATGTAGATGCGGTCAACGGCTCTGATACTGCCAACAACGGCACGACCCAGAATTCAGCCTTTGCAACGCTCTACGCTGCTCACAATGCTGCGACGACGAATAACTACGACGTTATTATCGTTGCTCCATCTGGTGCAGCGTCTGGTTCAGGAACAAACGAATCAGTGTACGGTGCTTGGACATTCTCTAAGTCACTCATCACGGTTGTTGGTTCTTCAGCCCCAACTGCTATTTCCCCTCGATCTCGTATCTTGTGGAATACCGCAGGTCAATCTACATCGTCAGCACTTCTTACGGTTTCAGGCGCAGGAAATACGTTTATTAACCTTCAGTTTGGCTCGTTTGTTGATAACAACATTCTGGTCACGGTGACAGGTTCACGAAACTTCTTCCAAGGCGTTCACTTTGCTGGTATCGGCGACGATACTACAGGTGATGACACCGCAGCACGCTCACTCATCCTTTCGGGAGCAGGTGAATGTCGCTTTATCGACTGCACAATTGGTCTTGATACCGTAACTCGTTCAACAACGAACGCATCACTTGAACTCACGGGTTCATGTGATCGCAATCGTTTCGAGAACTGTCTCTTCCCAGCGTACTGCGACAACGCAGGACCAGTCTTCGTCAAAGCAACAACAGGCAACTGTTACCAGCGCTTTGTGATCTTTGATCGCTGCATCTTCATCAATGCAGTTGATGGAAGCTCAACCACCATGACTGCGGGCATTACTAACGCAGGAACCGGCAACGGAACCTTCTTTATGAGGGACTGTTGGATGCGAGGTGCAACCGACACTTGTGGAACGTCATACACCAACGTGTATGTCACGAACCCTACGGTCAACACTGCGAATCAGACCTTCCCAATAATTGCCGCAACATAGTCTATGGCTAAGAAAAAGGAAGAAGAGAAAGTAGAAGTTCAGGAAGAAGTAGCAGAAGAAGCGAAGGCAGCTCCGGTTAACGAAGACGCCTTTGTCTCTCACAACGACTACGATCCTGCATAACTATGCCGCCTACTGTATCGGCTCACTACTTCGGGATTGAGAGGATACGTAGGGAATTAGTAACAATTAAACAACGTAACAATGTCTAGAATTTCTCAACGCGGCGCAACTGGTCCTTTGGCCCTCGTCGCAAACGGAGCATTCCAAACGTCAACTGACACAAACCTCGAAACTCTTTTGGGTACTCGCTGGGACTTGCAGGATGGACGTGAAGTGATGCTCGTACAGGCTGGTGCAGCAACTACTGTTGCCCCAGGTAAGGTGTATCAAAACGCAGCGAACATCGCTGACCACACCAACTGTGCAATCACCGCCTTTACTGCGTATTCTGCAAACGGCAACGTCCCTGCAAAAGTAACAGTAACGCTCGGTGCTACTGCAGTAACAGCTAACCAGTACGCAGGTGGTTTTCTTTCGGTATCAGACGGTACTGGAGAAGGACAGATCATGCGTATTGCAAGTCACCCAGCAGCTAATGCGTCAGCAAGTCTTGTTGTCACTCTTGAAGAGGGACCACTTACTGCACTTGTAGCAGCTGACTCTGAAGTATCGCTTTCTCCTGCAATCGGTAATGGTGTGATTATCACCCCAACTACGACACAGACAAGTGCCGCAGTTGGTCTTGGTATCTACGCTATCGCTGCTTCTGCTTACGGATTCCTTCTTACGAAAGGTATCGGTAATGCACTTGCTGACTCAACAAACCCAGTTATCGGTGATGCCATTGGCGCATCGCACGCAACTTCTGGTGCAGTTGGTTCAGTCTCGTACGCAGGAAACGTGCTTACCTCGAGCGTTATCGGTGTTGCACTCGTCACGGGTGTTTCGACCGAATATCGTCCGGTGTATATCAATCTCTAGTTTCTTCACTCTGCTGCACTTCGGTGCAGTGGGGACGAGGACATTAGCTGCCTCGACTCTGAATAAGAGTTAAATATCCTTGAATAAAGGTAACAACATGGACCACGACAACATAATGAAGCATGAGACGATTCTGCCAGCAGACTTTGATGGAACATTTAAGTTCACCAATAGTTGGCCAGATCGAGAGTTTATCGGAGTGTGGGGTAAGAAGGAGTATCACTTCCCTGCCAACAGCACCTCACCGATGATAATGCCCGACCATTCTCCATTGGAGATTCAGAACATTCGCAAGAAGTTCGCAAAAGATTGGGCAGAACAAGACTTCTTCTTGAATGCAGAACAGTACAAGCGTCTCACCGCGCAAGAACGAACCGCTGAAGGTGTCGCTAAACTCAACTCAATACACCAGGCAGGAACGTACACGCTCGATGACCTTAAGGAGGGCATTCAGAAGTGTCTGAAGCCCCTTGAATCGTCAAAAGCATTTGTATCAGTCACCGAATCAGTGCCGCTTGAGTCAAAATTGAGCAGAAATGAGGACGGTGAACTCAATACAATGGCCGTTAACCAGCGCACCTCCCTCAAGGAACGCGCTCTGGCAGGAAAAGGACTTCCTACTGAATAACATGGGTATAAAACTACTTACCAAGTCAGAGATTACCCAGGCAAAGGCCAAAGATCGTGCCTTGGAAGTAGAAGAAGGTAAAAAGTTAGCCAAGCGAGTTGATGATCTTCGAGAATTAAGTGCCGCAGAAGAAGCTTCGCTCACCACGTTTCGTCTAAAGACTGTTGCCGCTATACAGGAGCAGATTTCTGAAGAAATGCAGAAGCGGGACTCACTTAAACGAGAGGTAGAGCAGCTTCAGGCGCAATGTGCCGAAGCTCTGCTACCGCTTAAAGAGCGTTCAGACGAGCTAGAAGCCCTCCAAGCGGCTCTATCGGAGCAAGAAGATACACTTAAGGTGGCTGAATTCAAGCTTAACGTGCAGGTTTCTGCTTTAAATGAGCGTGAAAAGGCTCTTGTGGTGATTGAAACAGCTACTAGAAAGGCTCTTAAAGAGGCACAACAGGCCCTAGAAACAGCTCAAAACAAAGAGAAACAGGCACGAGAACGCGATCTAGAGGCTATTACCAGGCTCGAAAAGTCGACCAGGGAAGCTTTGAAGAAAGCAGAAGTACTAGCCGAAAAGGAGTCACTTCTAGCTCAAAGAGAGGAGAAAGTTCTGATTCAAGAAGAAGTGCTGCGCACGAAAGAGCTTGATTTAGCAAAAGAATGGTCACTCCTTCAGGATCGTAAAAAGATGGTCGAGAAACATATCAATAGTAAGCACTAATCATGGCAAACCCAGAAACAGTAACCGCAATGACCCAAGTAGGCACAATGCCGCGCGATGACAACGATTCGGCGGTTCCTACGTTAGGGATGCGTCAGTCTAAAAGCATCACTTTCGCTGCCGCAACTACAGGCGCAGTAGGTACAACTACCCTCTTTACCGTTACAGGCACAGTGGCCATTAACGTTATCGGCTTTTGTACGACTGACCTTACTGGTTCAGGCACTATAGAGGTGGGTGTTGCCGGTAATACGGCGGTGCTCTGTGACCAGCAGTCAGCCACGGCTATTGATAACCATGAAGTCTGGTATGACGATGTGCTTGCTGTCGGAGGAAACGTATATGGAACCTGGCATGTCATTAACCAGGACGTGATTCAGACCATTGCCTCAAACACAGTCACGGCGGGTGTTCTTAACTACTACTGCACTTATGTACCCCTATCTGATGGGGCGCATGTAGTCGCGGCATAACATGGCTTCAGAGAACGCATTCATCGACGGCAATATGGTCCCAACCAAGTTAGCGGTACTCAATACCGACACTACGCAAGGGACTAATTTGGTGCGTTTGAGGATTGATGGAACGAGTGGGGGCATTATGCAGAACACAACAGCGACAATTTCCTTTACTATGGTACCTGTGGACCCCAGAGATCAAAATTATAAAACCGTTTGGCTTTTTCAAGGTACAGATGGACTTACCTACCCAGCCGTAGGTACAGCAGACGGAGAACTTCTTGTAGACGAACTATAAAATGGCAAGTACCGACGCACCACGCGATAGTAACTTTGTACCAGCAGCCCTTTTTGAAATAGACGGCTCAAATCGTGAATTTATGCCTGGTCAGATTGACGAGGCTACAGGACGTATCCTGACTACCGCAGCAGGAGGTTCAGGAACTGTTACGTCCGTTTCAGTTGTAACCGCGAATGGCTTTGCGGGAACTGTAGCGAACGCAACGACAACTCCTGCGATTACACTCACCACTACGATTAACTCTCCTGTCCTTGCAGGAAACGGCACGGCGATTGCAGCAGCTACGACTACTGGCTCTGGTTCGACGGTAGTACTTCAAGATACCCCAACGCTTACGACCCCAAACATTGGTGCAGCCACAGGAACCTCTCTTTCAGTTAGTGGTATTTTGCGCTCGCAGACGTCTTTAGTACTTGAAGAGACAGGAGCAGGAACTGACACGATCACGATTCAGGCTCCTTCTTCAATTGCAGCTTCATACACGCTTACGCTTCCAGTAGACGACGGAAACTCTGGTGAGGTACTTTCGACCGACGGTAACGGTGTTCTTTCGTGGGTATCGGCTGGCGGGGTTCCAACGACGATCACCGTAGCCAACGAAGCAACAGATACCTCATGTTTTGTTGCCTTCTTTACTGCTGCCACAGGTGATCTCGGTCCAAAAACAAACGCAGGACTGACTTTCAATTCAAATACGGCTCTTCTTACTGCCACATTGATGGCAGCTACCACGTCGCTTACTACAGCGACAGTGCGTGCGTCCAGCAACGACTCTGGTTCTCTCGGTGCTTCAGGAACAGCGTTTTCTGACCTCTTCTTGGCTGATGGAGGCGTTATTAACTGGAACGCAGGCAACGCAACTATCACGCACTCGACAGGACTACTCACTACTAACGTCCCAGTAACGATTACGGGAGTAGCCACGGCAGACGGTTTTGCGCCGACATCTTCAACAGCTACCGGCAACCGCATGTACTTGCCAGCAGCAAATACACTCGGCTTTGCAATTAACGGATCAGGAGAAGTACAACTTACAGCTACAGCACTCTCGCCAGTAGCAGACGGTGGTAACTCTCTTGGAACTACTGCACTCGGTTGGCAAAACCTGTTTGGAAATACTGGCTTTGTTTTGAATATTGAAAACGGAGATTGGGTGGCTACGCACACATCTGGCATTCTCACCGTGGGCACGGGTGATCTTCGAGTCACTACAGCAGGTACAAACTCTGCCTCGGTAGTAACAGTAGGGGGTACACAAACGCTTACGGCAAAAACACTTACGTCTCCAACGATTAACGCTGCAACACTAAACGGTGTAATTCAACTTACCGAAAGTACTTCTATCGCCCTTGATGCTGCACAAACAGATCAAACCTGGACAGGTATTACTCGTGCAGGGACCGCAGGGGCGACGCTTGCTTTTGGTCAACTTTGCTACTTGGCTGTGGCAGACTCTCGTTGGGAATTAGCAGATGCAGACGCACTGGCGACTGCTGGAAATGTTCTCTTAGGTATGTGTGTGCTTGCGGCTGCCGCAGATGGAGACCCAACAACGATGCTTCTGTATGGAAATATCCAGGCCGCTTCTCAATTCCCAACCATGACTGTGGGTGCGGGTGTGTATGTCGGAGAAACAGCAGGTGCAGTACAGGTTGCAATTCCGACAGGTGCAGACAACATCATTCGTGTTGTTGGTTTTGCGTTGACGGCTGACGAACTGATGTTTAATCCTTCACAAGATTGGCAGGTAACGGTGGCATAAACCTATGGCCTTTCCTACCAAATCACTTGATCTCGAACAGTCTTCAAGCCAATACGCACTCATTTCGGATGCGTCACAAACTGGTTTGGATATTACAGGGAACTTCACTATTGAAGTATGGGTAAAGTTGGAAGCCCTACCCTCTACAGGGGGTGCAGACTTTGCCGTTGTGAACAAATTGGCCAATTCAGCTATCGGTGGTTATCGTCTGAACATAACCGCGGCAGACAAAGTTTTGTGTTCGTTCATTAACGCTTCGGACCAAGTATCTCAAGTCCAAACAACCAGTGCTGCGTTTGATGGTGGGGACGTGGGGGTGTGGCGACACTTAGCTGTTTCAGTGACTGTGGCGTCAGGTTCAGCTGGGATCATCGTTTATAAAGACGGTTCTTCTCTTTCGACCACAAGCGACTCAAATGCTGCCACAACTGTAGGCAACAATACCAAGAATTTCAGTGTTGGAGCTTCTAATACTGATACAACTCCGGCACAGTTTTTCGACGGAAAAATGGTGTTGATGCGTGTATGGAGTTCGGCGCGCACACAAGGTCAGATTACTGGCAATTGGTGTACGGTCCTTGGAGCCACGACTGGCTTACAAGCAGAGTGGACGTTTGATAACGTCTATACCGACGATTCGGGTAACAGTAATACACTTACACCAACAAATAGCCCTGTGTTTTCTTCTGATGTCCCTGCTTTGTGTGCGGTGGTTGGACCAGCCAATCTGAAGTCATTGGACGGGAACCTGAAGGCAAATATCAAAAGCTTCGATGGCAATTTAATAGCAAACATTAAAAGCATAGACGGTAACGCATAACTTATGCACGAATTTGATTCAATTACAGGCTTTCTTTGGACAGCACTCGGCGCTGTAGGCGGTGTGGTTAAAGTTATTCTTGATCTTTTGGATCGTCAGCAACTCCCCACACCGTGGGGCATTTTCTGGTTGCTTATGGCAAATGCGTTTGTGTCAGGTTTTTCAGGCTTTATGGGAGCTGTTGTTATGTCTGGCATAACTGCAAACGATAATTACCACGTCGTTGCAGCCGGAGTAGCGGGGTACATGGGGGTGCGTGCGTTGGAGCTTCTATCATCTTGGTATAAAGAAAGAGTGGCAATACAAAACTAATGGCTTATCACATCGAAAAAGAAGAGGGAGGAGTACAGGCACTGGTTTTTGACGGGTGGGAAGAAGGCGTGGCCACTTCACCTCACAAGGGAGTGGCCAATCTCCTCGGTGTTGATATTTCTACCGAACCAGGAGAAGTAATGGTTTCGTACCGCCGTGCCCAGTCGTCGCAGACGCCACTTCTTTCTGGGACTCTTACTTTTTCAGGTACTGACACCCTTAACTCTGGCGACCCTCGTTTGTTGTCAGGGTCTTGGATTACCGTATCAGGCAGTTCTATTGGCGGTCTTTCAAATGGTAACTACTATGTCATTACCGCAAACTCAACGCTGATTCAGCTGTCAACCACCTTCTCACAAAGTGCTGCTTCAGTTATAAGTGGATATTCAGCAGGGTCAGCTACCTGGACCGCACTCGATGACATGGATGCGCCTGTCGCTTCCGCGATAGAAACCTATCACAACAGTTCAGGCGTGCAGTATCGCTACTATGTGCTTGATGCCAGCGGCCGTGTGTGGGTACACGATTCTGCAACCCTTACAGGAGGTATCTCTACACCTAATTGGTTTTTACCGAATCTTCAAGCGGTGGGAACCTACTATTCAGGTCAAACGAGCGCAGCAAACGGAGGTATCGCTGTACTAAATGGGATTGTACTTATTTTTGTAGGAGGAAAGATTTTTGGGAAACCCTCGGTGCGACTTTCTGATAATTGGGCCCAATTTTCTGCTGGTGCTCTTATGAGCTTGAAGAACAGTGTTAATCCCCACTTTGCTTACGTTGGCCACCAGGGTGCCGCCTACTACACGGATGGAAATTATCTTGGTTCAATCTTTCCAAATTCTTCTCTTGGCACGTCGGTTTCTATCCCAAACATTCAATCATTCTGTAGCTTTACAGCAGTTACGACCACGGGAACGATTACTACGGTCTTGAGTGGTTCAATACCCGCAACAGCCACAGGAGGTTCAACCAACCGCATACCGGCCTTCTTCTTTGTTGGAGTAGGCGGCACACAACCAACAAACCTATCTGCTGGAACGAAGTACTACATTGACTACACCCCCGGCCTTTCGGCTGCTGGAACGTTTGAAGTGTATTCAACAGCTACAGGAGGAATGGCAATTGATATTGCGGCAGGAGCGGCGGGGACACAGTATTTCAATACGTTCTATCCGTTTTCTAGTGACGGAAACACGGTCATGACGTTCACGCCACAACGTCTTAATCTCCCAACATTTGAAATTGCTACGTCGATAACCGAATTAGGGAATCAAGTCATTATTGGCACACAGTCGAACATTCTTTATCCGTGGAACCAGGTAGACCCAACTCCAGGGGACGTGATTCCTCTCCCAGAAAACAATGTCGCGTGGCTACTTACGGTAAATAACGTGGCCTATGTGTTTGCTGGAAATAAGGGAAATATTTACATCACGAACGGTTCTAGTGTTTCGTTAGCGCTTACCTTCCCTGACTACGTCACGGGATTGGTAGAGCCGTACTACATATGGGGTGGTGTTATGTATCTTCGCGGACGTGTGTGGTTTTCGATTCAAGACCAAACTGCATCTCATACGGGCCAAGCGGGAGGCATTTGGTCTTTCGTGCCGTCGCAGAACTACTGGCCTGGTCAGGACACAGGCTATTCCCTTCGCATGGACAACTATTCTTTGAATGGCAACAGTCCGTCACTGAACGGTCGATCTGCTCTGCTCATACCGGATCAAAACCAACAAGCACGAGGTCCACAGTATTGGAACGTAAATATCTCAAGCGTTACGAGTCCTTCGTATATTATTTACTCATCTGACACCACAACTAGCACCAAAGCGGTTATTCAAACGGAGCTGGTTCCTGTTGGAACTCTTCTTAACAAGAAAAGCTTCTCTCAAATCGAGTATAAGCTTGCCACTCCGATGGTCGCGGGGGAGTCAGTGGCTTTGTACTACCGATTTAATCTCACTGATTCATTTACAGCACTTCCGACCCTAACCGCAGAGGCAGCGACTGATCTATCTGGGTACTACACCGTGGACTTCCAATCGGTGCAGTGGATTCAACTTCAGGCGATTCTAACTCCGGCGACAAGCAGTTCAAGCTTTGTACGCCTCTCTCAAATTCGAGCACGCTAATATGGACGAACAAGATATCAGAAGAATAGCCAAACAGGTATACGACGAACAGGCCACGTCAGACCAATTTGCTGTGCCAGCAGTTCCTGTTCACTACCACAATAATATTGATGCTCCTGCTTTTCCGTTCCTTAACCTGCGAGATGTACCAAAATCCTACTACCTCAAGGCAAACAAAGCAGTTGTCGTAAATGAGACAGAGACAGGGCTTACTTTTGGAGCGTTAGTCGGCGTAACGAATTACTACACAGTCGCAAAGACAACGAACGGAACGACCGCCGTTGACGTGTTTGATTCAGCGGGTGCGCCATACCCCATAGTAGTTACTGGAGTGTTTCTTGTTTCCCAAGATACCACCGCAGGTAACATCACCTTAAAACAGGCGGCAAATACTGTGGTAACGATAGCGAAGGGCACCGTGTCTGGAACCCTGGTGGGTGGGGTGTCTCTTGCAAACACTACTTACGCGCAGGGGGATGCCTGTACCATCGTGTCGAGTTCTGCTGGTAATGCAACGGTATTTATTACATTCACAACCTAAAGGTGCTACGCTAACTTTATGAAGACATTTTCTACATTATCGTCCCTCTTCACCACACTTTCGCAGAACACGTCTACTGCAAACGTGGCTCTTGGTAAGCAACTGATAAATGACCAGCACCGTTACTTAATACAAAAGTATTTCGACAATGAGAGCGTCTACAGCACCGTAACGATTGGCGCAGAAGACCTCACGACAACCGCAGTTATGGCTGCTGGCGATACCTCTGCAACGCTCGCCGCTAGCTGGACGAGTATTACCTGTCAGCAGCTTGTGGTCTTTTCAAACTCTGACCAGCGCACGGTTACTTTCACACAGGGCTCAACCAACATCTTCTGGCAGACGGGCCTCACTGATTCTGCGACAACAGCAATCTCTACTATTGGCGTACAGTCCTACCCTATTCCTGCAAACGTATCGAAGATTAAAAACGATACGATTACGGTAGGCCAGTTGGTCTATACGCCAGCTCCCGTACAGTCTATTCAAGAGTGGACGATGTTGAATGCACTTCCCTACACGTCAGACATTCCGAACTACTTCTTTATCTACAACAATCAAGTAAACTTCTGGCCGATTCCTTCAACGTCAGGAAACCTCATTACGTTTAACTACAAAGCCCGTGTATCAGACATGACCTATACGGACTATTCAACGGGTACAGTTGCAATCGCAGCAGGAAGCAATTCAGTAACAGGAACAACGACTTCATGGAACACTACAGGAACCTACCCACTGAACGTTGATCTTTCGTACGCGAATCTGGCTATCAAAGTAGACCCACCAAAAGGCGACGGCCTCTGGTATCCGATTCAGCGATTTACCTCTGATACAGCACTGTTGCTCAACCTGCCTATCGTGAACGCTCCTGTTACGTCAGGTGATACGTATACGATCGGACAGCTTCCACTCCTTCAGGAGGACTTCCAAGATATGTTGGTGTACGGAGCACTCAAGGTGTACTTCACCTCTATTGTGAAAGATGCCGACAAGTTTAAGTTGTATGACTCGCTCTATGAACAGAAGCTACAACTCATGGAAGCATATCTTTCTGACAAGTCCGTCAACGTGGACCTTGGTCCTGGCGTGGTTCCTAACAATCCCAACTTGTATTACTGGGGTAACGGTAGTTCAATTTAAAATACTGGTATGGCAATCAATAACACACTCTCGTCAATCTATGCTCCGATGTCACAAAGCACATCGGCCCTCCCTAAGAAAACCACTCAAGGTGTGCTCTCTCCATCTGCCCAAAACTTACTGGTTCAGAAACCAGTTACCCTCACTGCGGCTCCACAAACTACACCAAAACCAGCTCCTGTGCAGTCCACCTATGCCGCTGCACCGACGTACCAGTCATCTACTCCGGTCAAAGGACTCATCACTCCCGATACTTCTAGTCTCAATAAGCAGCTCGGTGATATTCAGAGTGGTCTTGTGGCTTTGCAGGGCAATTTAAATAAGCCGCTTGCAGGAACGAATCCGAACTTTTACCAAAATGTAGTGGGCGAACTTGCACAATCTGGTGATAGAAACCAAGCGATTGCAGATCGAGCAGCAGCCATTGGTGAAACCGCAGGGCGTGAGTATGCCCGCATAGGCCAGGAAGGTGCGCGTGCGGAGACTGGCTATTTGACTACAGGTACAACACCTGTCGCCCAAGGTAATGCGGCCGTAACTGCTCAAACAACTGCTGCACAACAGCAAGCAATTGCAGCAGGTGAACAGGCTGCTCTTGCAGGTAACGCACAGGCTCTAACAGCTCAAGGACAAACCCAGTCAGCACTTAATCAAGCTGCGGGTCTCGCTCAACCTCAAGTAACCGCGTTTGGTCAGACCAGCTTTAATCCTCTTAATGGGCAATTCGCAGGAGGAGGAAGCTTGCCACCAGAAGTCATGCGGCAGTACGCACAAATGGCAGCGTCAGGACAAATCGCAGCGGTTCCATCATTTATTACTTCAAATCCAGTCCTTAACGCACAGCTCAATGCTGCTGCACAGCAAATCAACCCCGCTTACAACCCCATTACGTCAGGTGCTCAAGGCCAGGTACTTGCATCGCTTCCTCAAATGCAGGCGGCTAATAATGCGGCTGAAGGTATCAAGGGCAAGATTATTTCGTACCTTCAAGCTAATCCTACGCTTAACCAGAACACGCTTGCGGTGGGTAACTTGGCGCAGCAATGGCTTCAAGGTAAGCAACTTAGCGATCCTAAGTATCAAACACTCTTTAACTACCTTAATGAGTACACCAACACGCTCACACCTATTCTTGGTGTAGGCGGTGACTCGACGAATCTCAAGACAGAGATTGCTCAAGGCTTTATTAACGCAGCGGCGTCAGGTCAGAGCATTAGTGAAGTGCTCAATAACATTTCACAACTTGCTGAAGGAAAGATTCAAGACCTTCAGGCAGGTGCGCTTGGTGGAGGTGTAGTCAGCAACCCACAAACGCAATCGACTAACGTTTCAAATAATTCAGGATGGGGTTGGAACCCATAACTATGTCTCCTACGGAACAAGTAGACAAAGATGCACTTACTCTCACCCGTGCTATTGGTTTAGCTGAAAGCGGCACAGGAGGTAAACCAAACTACAATGCAGTAGGTAAATCTGGTGAACATGGTGCATATCAGTGGATGCCAGGAAACTACGAGGCCGCTGCCAAGGAGGCAGGTCTTAATCCTGCTGACTTCTCTCCTGAAAGCCAGGATAAAGTGGCCTACTATCAGGTAAAGAAGTACAAGGACAAAGGTTTCCAGCCGTGGGAGATTGCTTCTTTGTGGAACAGCGGCAAGCCAGATAACTGGCAGAACCATTCGGGTATCAACGCCCAAGGTGTCCAGTACGATACTCCTAAATACGTCAGCCAGGTAAAACAAAACTATCTCTCCCTTTCACAAGGAGGTACGGGATTGGATTCGACAAAAACACCCCCGCCACAAGAAGAGGAGGGGTATTCGCTGATCCCTAATGTCGGCAAGATTGGTCAAGAAGTCCAGAGCAATATCGGTCAGCGTATTTCTGACTTTTCAGGAGGTATTTCCACAGCTCTTCAGGGTGGCCCTAATGCAGCAGGACACTTGGTTTCTGGGGTACTTCAAGCGGGCGGTGCTGTAGCAGGAGGACTAGGGGACGTAGTAAATGCTGGCCTCCAACTCATTCCTGGTGTTCAGGCAGCAGAAAAAGCCCTTGGACAGGGTGTCAAAAGTCTCACACAAACAAAGACAGGTCAGGACGTTGTGGGTGCGTATAACGAGTTTGCACAGACACATCCTGAACTTGCCAAAGATATTGGTGCAGGAGTAAATATCCTTTCAGCGATTCCACTGCTACGCGGATTGAGTGTTGCCAAGACTGCGATAGGAGACGCTACTGTATCTGCGTTTAAAAATAAGTTGACTACCGCGGCAGGAGATGAGATTCGTGGCAGTCTTTCACCTCTAAGTAAAGCGACTAAGTCACTTACTCGTGCAGAGGCACGAGGCCTTGATCCTGTTGGCACCATTACGTCAGACACCAAATTCATGCCTAAGGTTGTTGAAGGGCCAAATGGGTATGTTTATGATTCTGCTCCTGGATACACAGCATTAGGCAGCGCTATTGCCAAAGATGAGAAGGCTCTCCAAGAACTTCTTGCGACCAGAACAAAGCCTGGGGCAGTTGTTGGCGTGCCTCTTGCAGAAGTGCGTAAACAGATGGTCAAGGACATTGCCAAAGAGTATGAGGGGAGCGGTGGATATAAGCCAGCAGTAAAAGCAGTTAATGACTACCTGGATTCATACGAAGAGAGTATCGGCGGCAGAAAGTTTATTACACTCAATGATTTAAATGCAATGAAGCGTGATGTGCGTGAACACGTCAACTTTGATAGTGCAGGTTCAAATCGTCTGAAATTAAATATGAAATGGGTCAGTCTCTAATGAAGCAAGTAGAAGATATTGGTGCAGCAAACGGTATTACGGGTATCAAGGAAATTAACGCACAAATGGCTCCGAAGCTTGAGGCACAAAAAATCCTCCAAGCGATGAATAACAAGCGCGTGAAGGTTTCTGGTGGCTCTACAGGGAGAGAAGTCGTTGCCGATATTGCAGGAGCCGCAGGTGAAGTAGGAGGTAGTGCACTGGGACTTCCGTTTGCAGGAACACTGGGCGCTCGAGGACTTTCGCGCTCTATCTTGAAGGCTTCTCCGAAGACAGCGCTAACGAAATTAAGTCGCCCCACTCGTACCACAGGAGGGACAGTGAAAGGGCTACTGCAATTACCGCTAGGAGTGGCTGGTTCAACTGCAACGCTGCCAAGAAAATAACAAGGCAAAAGATTATCATAGAGTTACTTCTTTAGTTATGTTTCCTATAGTGAGCTTGAACGTGTGTGTGCCTTCATAGACTCCGGTACCAGAGCTGCGAATTACGACTGACTTGTCGTCTTGAGGTGAGAAGGTGATGTACGCACCATTTTTGTTCTCAAGATTTCCTGAACTCAATTTGATATGGCCATCCTGCATGAATATGTAGGTTGTCTGCATATCTAGGTCACAGCCAGTCGAGTATGAACCTTTCAGAGAAACCATATAGGCACTGTCTCCTGCGGGAGTTGTAGTTCCTGTAAGCGAAAGTACTGGTTGTTCACTGCACGTCGGTACAGTTTCTGGTGAAACGTCGGCAGGCTTGAGTTCTATAGGCGTACCTGCATTTTTCACGAGTGGGTCAGGTTGAATAGGCATTTGATTACTAAACGGTATCACAATAATCGTAGGCCGCGGAGTACCGACCTTTTCTAGGTAATCGTCTTGCGGTGTAGCCACAGCTTCAGGAGCGTCAGACTCGTCTACAGAAGGGGTCTGTAGCGTGCTAGGAGCCTCTGTGACAAGAGGAGAGGGGTTTATATAGGTAATCCCAGGGGCTGAAAATAGACCCCCTAAAATCACGATAATGATGCCTGTTAGATAATTCATAACTAGTAGTATACAGGATACCCCAATTTTTGTCAAGTAGTTAATTAGCTCTTTATCCCCACCGAAACCATTGATGAAGATGCCATGTAGGGTGAATTATTACGGTATACGATGCAACGAAAAGAATACTCTCGAATCTTCAAAGAACCAGCAATCCTTATTGAGATGTTGAATTTACGAAGAGAAGGCTGGAGCTATTCTGCACTAGGGCGGTTGTATTCGTGTGACCACACTTCTATACGCCATTGGTGCATCACATTTGGATTAGGGACAGAAGTTATCGTGGTAACGCACACGGGACAGATACCAGGAGCGAGGAGAGTATTCAAGGTAAAGCCAGAACCAACAAAAGACGACAAAGAGTGGCAGGAGGATTTTGACGGACAGCGTATCGCACGAGGAAAGGACTATGAAGACTACCTAGAGGAGCAACACCACGAAGTAGTCGAGAAAGAACTTTTTAAACCAGGAGATTGGAACACACGCCCAGCAATGATTTCAGTGAAACTATGAACAGACTCGAGCTTTTTTATCCAGCGAAACCTTTCTATCAGACTCAAGCCTGGGGTATCTACAACCCAGCGTATTCCCAGTTTGCGTTTGATTTACATAACGGTGTAGATTTCCTTCCTGCAACTGACTCAAAGCTCTATATGCCTGTAAAGGCAAAGTTGGTTGAAAAAGACTATATCCCAAATGGGTCAGGCAACTTTGTACGGTTTAAAACGACCGAAAAGTGGAACATTGAAGGTGTGGATTGTTACCTTGGCTTTGTGATGATGCATTTGAAGTACTTACCAGACTACCCTGTAGGCACAGTGCTTGATCTGGGTGATCTGGTAGGGACTGCAAACAATACTGGTTTTTCTACTGGCCCACACACGCATTTTGCACCCTATAGACTTGGAGATAACGATGAACGACTGGACACCTCGCCGACCGCTCTCCGAGCTAATCAAACTTTTAACCCGGAACCCTACTGGAATGGTAGGTATGCCGTCAGCATGAATAACGCCTTGAACAAGGCTCTTAGGGACGCGCTGGTGGCATTAGCGGGACTTTATCAACAACTTATAGGAAAGAAATGATTAATGATTTTTTAGGCATTGCTATTGTGGGTGCCGTGTTGTCTCTCGCATATGACTACTTTAAGGCCTGGTTTGGTCTAGAAAGCTTGGGTAATAAGCTGGCTATGATCGTCCTTGCTTTGGTGGTAGGAGGTCTCTATTGGTATCTTCAAGGCACGGAATACTACCAAGCTGTGTTGGGCATCTTGGGAGCTGCTTCAACGGTGTACGCACTGAAGAAGTAGTGGATAACTGACTGGCGTAAAGCTGCATATATGGGCTAGAATTGACCCTGTAAGGGGTCTTTTCTGTACGGCAGTCTGGTTCCTGGGTGTCGCCCAGCTTCCAGTGAGATACGATTGTATTCCTCTAAACTAACTTTTGAACCAGACAATTGCTTCAGCAATTTTAGCCACGTTCTCGATTCCGTTAGTCCTCGGTCCACAACAATTAACTTACACAGCCCCTCCAAAAGAGGAGTCTTTGACGTTGCCGCAACAGGCCCAGATAGTAGCAAAGGAGTACGGTGTTTCGTATGAAGTTATGGACGCCATCATAGACAATGAGTCTAAATGGAACCCCGACGCTGTAGGGGATAACGGAGAATCGTGTGGTCTTGTACAGATTCACTTACCCGACCACCCAGGGATTACCTGTGACCAAGCAAGGGAGCCGCTGTTTGCCTTACGCTTTCTGGCTTCTGAAATAAAGGCTGGACGTGAATGGAAATGGACAAGCTGTTCATGTGTGCAATTCGTCAAAGCGATGGGAGTGAAAGTAAAGGGAGACGCTTCGGCCATAGCTCCAAATGGACCGCCTACTATCGGGGGTTTGGTCCTGTTTGATTACAATGGTGTTGGACATGTTGCCCTAATAGAGAGTTTCACTAGTACCGGAATACATGTGAAGGAGGCGAACTTTGAGAAGTGTCGGGTAACTGAACGGGATGTGTCATTTGATGATCCCCATGTTCGTGGCTACTGGATTCCTTAGAGGCTAACAGTGCGTGAAGTAGGGTGGCATAGACAATTAAGTCTTCGAGAGTATCGAAGGCACTTTCGTAGTTCACTTCTTTCTTTCCTGTAACTTTCCCAGCTCTGGCTACTTTATTGGCAATCTGCACAAGAATAGCTTGTTCGGTGGTGACTCCTGCAACCATCCCCGTCACTTCAAAGTTAAAGAAAGCTGACGCGTCTCCTGTGTAGTCGGTGTTTTTCTTCCCAGTAGTTCCAAGAAGCTTGGTATAGAGTCTTTCAATATGGGCGAGCATTTCTGGTCTAGTCATATTATTTAAATCGTTTACTGTTAGGTATTTTCTGTTCTAACTTCACCCAATATTCTGCGGTTATACCACGTCGCGGGTGTACGAAGGCACACCACTGTGTTGGGTGGCCTATGGCAGCTAGCTGTTCCTGCGCGTAGGTGTTAGAACTCTCTGTAGAGCCGTTACAGCGCATTTCCCTGCGGTTAAGCGTTTGCATGGTGGGTGTATGCCAATGAGCTATATTGAGGAAGTCCCACGGCTCATCTATTGAGTCAATCCAGCCCCATGCCTTCTTGGCCGAGCCATAGAACGGGAAGCCGCCAAACCCTCCTCTGATTTGATCCCCGTGTGCCAGGAGAAAACCCCAGTCGAATACTCGATCTACCGCAAACCAGTTTCTTTCCCCGTGTCCTTCAGGGATATTCCAAGTAACTCTTGGCTCGTTCCTAAGCATGAGTCTCACGATCTGGTAGAGAAGACGATCCATGTTTGTTTCAGGATTACTGTCTCCCATTCCTAATCGGACCTGTCCGTGGTTGCCGATGACTCCCGTGACATGAACAGTCTCAAAGAACGTCAGTAAATCTAAGATCAACTGACAAAGTATGCGTGGGCCGTTCACTCCTACTTGTCTGTAAAGACCCGAATCAATCAAATGTGCTTGAGAGGGAAAAATACCTTCTCCCTCAACAATATCTCCAATCAACTGCAAGTGACATTTGCGTACTGGATGTTCAGTGTTTTGAATTTGGGCTAGCCGTACTACGGTTTCTCCAAGTGTCTTGATACGCTTTTCACATACGTCACTGTTGTAAGTTGGAGTTACCTTTCCTAACTGCCAGTCGCTTGCCATCACTACACAAATCTCTTCAGTGCTTTCTCTCCATGCTTTAGTATTTTGGTCTAATCTCCGTGCTTTAGGTGGTTCTATTTGAATCTCCTCTACAGCCTGAAAGACTGCGCTCTGTAGGGCGGCAACATACTCGAGAGTCTTGTTCTTTGTTTCTTCTTTTTGTCTAAGTACCTTATTGAGCTGGTCTTTTACCTTTGTTAGTTGCTTACTTTCTTTAGGTGTCATGGACACGACTGGAACTTTAGGTTCGGAGAAACGAAGCTGCATACGTTTAGCCCTACCCTCTAGGGTAGCCACAGTAATGTTCAGGCGTGCAGCAAGTTCTCGGTTGGGAGTAGTTCCGTATAGGCGGCGTATGGCGTCATTTAACGCCTCTTTTTTCATATAGCTTTTTGTGTAGTTTTAAACTCTCGATCTTAATAATGTTCTTACGCATGATCTTCATTCGTCCTTCTGAATTCTTGTTTTTCTCATCCCACGAACGGGCTACTATAAAAAGCGATCCTTTTTCCTCAACAAAAAACCCCACAGTCTGTGCGGGGGTGACACTACGATCATATTCCTCACTAGGAGCCCATTGATTATCCTCCTCGGCATCGAGCCAGGTGACTAGTACTAGCTCATGAAGGAGTATCTTCATGACTTTAGAATGAGGTCAAGCGGGACACTTGACAAGACACCACATGTGTATAAACACAAAAGGCCCATATCGCCTGGGCCTAGCGTGCATTACAAGAAACAGCTTAATTGTCCTGGCTAGAGAGCAAAAGATCAAGGACCTCATTGGGCTGGCCTTCCAGGGTAGGGAGGGTAAAGTCCCAACAAGTCACAAGCTGGTTAATTACCACTTGTTCAGAACGGCAAACCACGTCCTTAAACGTTGGTATTTTATTAAAAAAGCCCTGTAAACGGGCTAGCTTTTCGTTATAGGTCATAGTCTGTGCTCCTTTAGACACCCTCTTATAGCATATCAAATGACCAAAAACAAAGGGCTCCAACGCGGAGCCCGAGGTTCAGGACTCGAAAGTCCCAGGGGGACGAGGCCGTAGGAAGAACACAGGTTTCCAAACCTTGCCTTCCCCGAACGCTTCGGCTTGTACGAGATCGACGTACTGTTCGCCCTGATGGAAGGAGGCAACAACCGTTGCGTTCCTTGCCAAGAGTGCGTGGCCTTGCGGGACGATAAAGCAGTCCTTCTGGGCCTTAGCGACCTTTGAGCCGAGCGCTGTGCTCGTTTCAAAAGCGACGCCGACCGTTTCCGTCGATGCTTTGGTCTTGCAGGCGAACCCACCCAAACCAAAGACGTCTGCTTGTGCGCTTGAGCCACCGAGAGCCAAAGCTAACAAGATAAGCGCGAGTAACAGTTTCATGGCACCTCCTTTAGAAGTTGGGTATGAATGGCTTTTCAGAGAACCAGAAGTTCTCCCAAACCATTGATACCAGGATGCAGACGATCGCGCAGTCGCAGAAGAAGTGAGCGCCTTTCAGTGCGATGAGTGTGGATACTTGATCCTTCTCTTTCACAGCGAAGATGGCGAACTCTGCCGAGACTGACGCGCACTTCATAAAAAAGCGCGGTAGCATTGTTCCTCCCTACGGGAACCAGGATGGATACTGGGTCATGTAGTTCGGCTCGAAATGTACAAACGCACGAAGTCAGGGGCGCGTTTGGTTGTTTCGTACTTCGCTACCTCGTTCTGCGTGAATTCAGGGCGTGGCTGCACCTGATACCTCCACGAGAAGGCGAGGTTGAAGAGGTCCTGGAGCGTCAAGGTCGAATCCTGGCAGTAGGTTAACGGACTCAACATACTCACCTCCATTGTCTCGGTAACACTTGAGCGAACAACATGCCCGTCCTTGTGTCACATAGTTGGCATACTCCACATTCGGAGCACGCTTACCGCAAAAACACTTCATTTGACACCTCTCAATGAACTGGTCAGGAGGGCACATCGCAGTGCCGTAGCATGGGGACGCTTGGGGACGGGGGATTGCTACCCACTTGGCTCCTGTTCCATCTTCAGAATATTCTCATCTCAAATTATTTAAAGGAGATTTCCACCGTTTCTACAAATACAACACAAAAACCACCCGTGAAGAGTGGCTTTGTGCTCAACGATTGCGATTAACAGCTTCGACACATTGCTGTGCCGACAGGTAGAATCACGGGAGGTTATATACGCCTTTCGGCAGGTATCTTATTGACTATTCGATACACTCCAACGATTCCACCTGTCGATTCGGCTGATGTGCCGAGCACGACATTCTGCTAGGGTTTCCCCTAAACAAAATGTCCCGCTCGACTCACCAATGCTTGAGCCTTAAATAAAGCTTATACCACCAAGGCTGGGCGTGCCACCAATTTATATGGTCCATAAGCTTTTTATAGTCCTCTTCTTTCCATCTAAATTCAATCATGATTCTTATTTAGTGGTTCACCAATGCTCTATATGCGGTACCTAAGCAGGAGTCAATCTGCTTTTAATTATTTAACTGGATTACCTATACCTTGCTGCTGGTTTTTCTCCCACTGTTCAGTGGTGAACCCAAGTGTCCACCCAGAACCGAAGTTCCAGATTTCCCTTCTCACAATATCTTTCACTGCCTTTCTCTGTACTGGGTCACTTATCGCGGCGTCCACAATGGTGAGCATTTGCCCTTCAAGGCGACTAATTTCACCCGCGTCTAGTCTCACTGCTGTTATATCTGGACCTAACTCTGCACTTTTAACTGGTTTTACTAACATGACTTTTGACTTAACTTTGACTCCTGCTTGGACACAACGTACACATATCTCCCAGGCACAGAGGAGAAGTCTTCAGTTTTAGCGGCCGCCTAACCGAAAGGGACTTTCGTCCGCTTCTCCTCTCTACCAATGAGCTGTCATGGTTCTACAAAATTATATCAGACTTAACTTCATTTCCCCAAACCTTCCAGTTTCTCACTTTCTCTCTAGCAAAAAGCTCTATTCCTGTACCAGATACCTCCTCAATCATCTTTCTAAATTCATCTGGTTTTTCCGAATGTCTACCGCGTTTATAGTGAAACCATGTTGTGTCTATACGTTTCCTAGCTTTTAAGGTTCCTCGCCTACAAAACAACAAATGCTCTGTAGTTTGAATATACGTTCCTCCGAGTCCTATACCATGAGGTGGCTTGGTCCAAGTAAGGACACACGATACTTTAAATCCCCATGCTTCAGCTACATCGTAAGACTCTTTTAGATACTTGTTTATCGTCCATAGATACAGGTGAGAATCTTTCTCTGCAATATCTTTTACACGGAGAGCTTTAATTTCCTCTATGCTCATCGTCGGGTAAATCAAATCACGGCTTTTTCCTGAGCTGGCCCAGGGTGGGCCAGCCTTCACATCCCACGGGGGGTCTGCATAGATCACGCTGAATTTCTCCATTACCTAATTTCAGCATGAAATCAGTATGAGGCACAACAGTTTATCCACTATTTCAAGGTACGGTATTCAATGGTTTTTCCTGTCTTTTCAGCAACTTCTATACCTATCTTCATCCCTCCTGACATTCCTAAATCCGTATACACGGCTACCAAATCAGCCTTCTGGCCCCACGCAAAACCTGCTTCCATGCCCTGTTTACGCTCTTCTGGAACCGTGTCGTCTAATACCTGCGTATAGAACAAATGTGAGGCGTATGGGGCTTCTCCGCGCTTCAGGGAGTCTTTAATGCACTCTTTAAGGTAGGCTGTGTTTCTTTCCACGTCTCCCGAATAGGGACTTTCTATGACGACGAGTTTCATACTACTTCTCCTCCTTAGTGGGTAAGCGATCGATGCCGCAGCGGATACAGAAGTTTGTTCTTTCATTCAAAACATTACCTTCCCCAGCTTTGACTGACCGATATTGAGTGAGAAACTTATGCCCCCACAACCAGCACAGAAATGTTCCTGTTCTCATACTTCTAGTTAGAGTCTTGTAATTTTATTTCCTAGCGCGATCGAATATAGGCATCCAGTTGTTCGCCTTCTCGGTTTCTAGGCCACTTGCAAGCTCGGAAATGTGATTAACTAGAAAGTTGACCGCCATGTCCCTTCCCTCCTGTTGACCTCTCTTCTCGGCCATCTGGAGTTCTTGTTCGAAGAAACCATTGAGCACCTTCATACTTTCATCGTCTAACAAATTTCCCACATTCGTATCCCATCCGTACCAGGTTCCATCGTCTTCTTCACTTGCCACATGACTGGACAACCACTTTTTCAATACATCTCGCAACCGTTCCTGCCAAGTTTGTTCTTTCGGAATTTCTGGTGTCGAAGCATGAAGTTCGGACAGACGTTCCATGTCTTCGTTGTAACTGTCTTTCGGTGCAGTGTTTGGTGGGTTATCTACCCCACAATCACAAATACCATACGGGCCAGGACAAACACCGTCTGTATGAATCACCATACATCTTACGTTTGCCATGCAACCTTGTTTGTGTTCTTTCATATCTACTCTTCTGATGAGGTAAGGGCTTGTAAGGGCACTTGTTATATTTTCGCATCTGCCATAAGCAGTCCGCGCTTCCTAGACTTTGAATACACTCGGCTTGCGCCTACTCTATCGCTGTCTCCACGCGCGTTGTGCGCCAACGCTTGAACAAGAATGTTCTTTGCCGCGTTTATATCGCGGTCATGTGCAGTTCCGCACTGCGGGCAGACCCACTCTCGTATGTCGAGAGGGAGGCTATCCGTAATGAAGAAACAGTTACTACACGTCTTTGACGATGGGTAAAATCTATCTATCTCAACCACCTTTCCACCGCGCCATTCAGCTTTGTATTTGAGCATTCGCACAAAACTACCCCAGGACATCTCTGAAATAGAGCGAGCCAGCTTACGATTTTTGAGCAGGCTCCTCACGGGTAGTGTCTCTACTCCAATTAGTTTTGGGCTCTCCTTTAAGATCGAGTCAGATATTTGATGGGTGTGGTTGAACCTTTTGTTTCCAAGTTTATGGTAGGCTCTCGCCAGTTCAGTCTGAGTCTTTAGATAGCGTTTGCTTCCTATCTCCTGTCTACTCAATTTTTTGTGCAGGACAGCAATCTTCTGATGAGCTTCGTACCCATATTTCTTGGCATCGTAAGTTTTACCATCACTTGTAGTTGCCAAAGCTTTAATACCAAGGTCAATGCCAATTTCATGGTTTGATGGGATTGGCACTTGAATATCCTCCTGAACAAATATTGTTGCGTACCAGTACGTATTAGATACGCGACACACCACAAGCGTGCCCAGCCTACTTCCTGTTGGCGGAATGGTTCCTCGATATTTCAAACGCAAACCTTGCTGAATTTGAAGCCTCCCGTCTATGAACCGCCATGCTAGATGCTTTTGGAATGACTGTCTGGTCTCATAATCCCTTTTCAGCTTGGGCTTGTTTGCCTCTTTCCTGTAGAAACTCCTGTAGGCCTTATCTAGACGTCTCAGGACCTGTGAAAGCGGTTCTAGCTGAATGCCTTGTAATTCGGGAGCTGTCTTACGAAGCTGCGTCAATTCGCGCGACATATCATTAAGCTTGAAGACCCCCTTCCCTTCGTAGAATTGAGCATCCCGCTTAGTCAGAAAGTAATTCCATACAAACTTACAACCAAAGAGTATCCGCTCAAGCTCCTTCTCTTGGGCCTGATTGGGGTACAGTTTGACTTTGTAAGCTTTGTGAACGTTCATATACTTCTATTTCCTATTGTTGGGGGTGAGCTAGTAGTTACCAAACATATTTTTCTGTGTATCCAACCAGAGCATGAAGGCCTCCTTGCCAGTGTCAGACATCCATTCCTGGAATGCCGCAGCATCCATGTCACTCACGAAAGAAAGAAGCACCTCATGTTCTTGAATTTCTCGCTTTATTTCAGTTGGTATTTCAAACTTTGGCTCGTACATATCTCTCTACGTTATTAAGACTTGGGTAAGGTGGGCTTTTTCTTTGGGAGGAAGATGAGGTGTACGACAGTGTAAGGTCTTTCTGGGCCTACAAACTCTATTTCACCCTTCCACCATCCTGAATTTGGGTTATCTTTTTGATCGTTCACCACACTCAGCTTTCCGAGCTTTCCCTTGATTGTGTATTCGTGAGGACCGTTACCACCACTCCAAACGATACTCACCTTGGAACCAATAGGAAGACTGTCTACCTCTGATTGATTTAGTGGCTTCTTCACTACTGATTTCTTTTTGGTCATGAGAATGGTGCGAATTTGAATGTATAACCACTTAATGTATTGCCCCAACCGTTTAAGACGTTAGAGATGCGCTGATGTTTTATTCCCAGTTTGCGGCTAGCCTCTCTAATAGAAGGGAATCTAGCAATTTCCTTACCTTCAAGATCAACCTGTACGATCGCTGAACCACGCTTTCTCTGTAATCCAGTAGCAAAGGAGTGTTGAATATTCTCTTTAGCCGTACACCATTCGAGGTTCTCTACCCTATTGTCGGTCTTTACACCATTTTTGTGATTCACTTGCGGGAGATTCTTCGGGTTTTCCAACCAGGTTTCTGCCACGAGTCTGTGAATAGATTGCTGTATTGCTTTTTCGCCTGGCAGATTTAAATCCGCCCTTAAGTAACCGTTGGGCATCTTGTGTGGTCTTAAAATTCGGCCTCTGAAATGAAATTTAGGGTAACTGTATACCTGACCCTCTCTATTCACGGCATACAGACCAGCGAACCGTGGAATATCCTTAAATCCGTCTGGTTTAGAATCAAGCCAAGCAGCGTTAGAAGCAGTAAAGGAGAGAACGAGTGCGCCTGTTTCTAGAAGCTTGTCTACCGTTGCCCGCTCCCGTTCTGTTGCTCTCTCTGTGAGCTTATATAGCTTTGTCATTTACTGATTCTTAGCCCAAGCGGTAGCGCGAAGTACGGAAGTCATCACTCTTGCCGGAGTGAGCTTGAACGAATTTGCAGTCTCCTTGAGAGATTTTGTCTTCAAAAAAGTCGTCATGATTCTTTTGTCATTGTCAGAAGGTTCTTTGACTATTGATCGACGCATCTTGCCCTCTTCGTACATATCTTCAAGCTCACTCATAGCTTTATCTGACATAACTCGTGCAAGGATATTTCTCTGAAACCATTTTATTTTCTTCATATTTGTGGATTATATTTGTGTAACTAGATACAAGATAATTGCCCCAGTAATCAAGAAACTAAGATCAACCATTCGGACCGGAAATGCTCTTCGTGGGTTTAGAACCCCTATCGTGGCGACCACGATGAGAAAGACAATCAATAACTTAACTAGTGCCAGTGCCATACCATTAGTTAAACCATCTGGCTATTTCGAATACATTTGAACCTACCCAGAGAACCCCAATCAGTGCGAAGATAAGGATGAGCATGAATGAGAGCGCCTCGCGCAGATCGCGGTTACGCATTTTTCTTCGTAAAACTCTCAAGTCTTCGAACCGTTGTCTTAGCTCATCGACCTCCCGTTCTGAAACAACATCGGGTTTCTTTTTCATATTTTCTTTAAGGACTTGTAACTTAATCTCATAAGATCACTCACGCTTTTGACACCTCGTGTTCTGTACAGCTTCACGTCACTTCGGATTTCTTTTGCTTCCTCCCTCGTAACTCGAACCGTCAACAGCACACTCCGTTTTTCCCCAACAGGTTTTTTGTGCATGAGTCTATGATAGCACCGCGCTTCGCTTTTGCAAGGAAAGTTATCAACACCCTACAAAGCCTCTAATTTGGCTCTAATTTCGGCTATTTTTTGGACGTATTCTGCTCTATTCCACTCTTTCATTAGGTGCATATGTTTATTGAAATATCGCTGCTTGAGAGCATCCATGGTGGCTTGTCCGTAACGTTCCACAAAACCCCGTTCATAGCCAATTAAGTGGCCTTCATCGAGACCGTTACAGCGACCGCATTCTGCGTTGATATTCGATTCATCAAATAAAAGTGCGAAACCGCAGTTGCCCGCAGGGGCATAGTGGCCCGCTTGGAGATCGCTAATTGAAAACACCTGCTTACCACACGAGATACAGGTGCCATATTTTTGTAAGTCTCGTGTACGGATGTACAGTGACAGCCAGTACCAGTACACACCTTTCTCAATCGGGTTTTTATAGCGAAGGTGGGACTTCTGGTAGTTTTCGGGAAGTCCGTAGGTTTCAAGCACTGACTTTGCCGTGACTTTTGGTTTGCGTTTCGTCTTTAGTGACTTCTTACGAAGTGGAGTCTTACGAAGGAGAGCTGTCCTTTTCATAAAGCGTTCCAAGTATTCCAAAGTGCGACTAAAAAATACTTCGAGGCATGACCAGCAATATCCATCTCATGGTAGCCTGTTCCATTGTCTTTTATTTTACTGTCGTCTTTCACCCGAAACCATACATGCCAACCTCCTTGGTGAAGCCTTTCTGCTTTTATCTTAACCACTTCTACCCTGTGTTTTTTGTATTTAGTCATCTCTAGTGAATTACCCTCCCGCAACTGCTGCACCGTTGAACAGTTTTCGGATGAGCACATTCTGGTTTCTCGGGTGCGTTGAGCGCAAGCAGTTTATTCACTGTCGCTCCTACACCAAGTTGTGTTTCGAGAAGCTTCTCCCAGCTGCCAGGTTCCATATCAAAGATTTCTTTTGCTTTCCACAATGACCGTTCACCCATCTTAATGCGCTTCATGCGTGGGTCCTTGCACAGCTCACGGATAAGTTCTGTAGGAGAAGATTCAAACTCGCTGATTATCTTGCCCACATTCCACGCTTGCTGAATACGCATTTCGTTGATGCCTTTTCCTAGTTCGATAACGGCAGCTTCAATCTCTTCTGCAACCGCATTGACAGTTTCTGTTGAAAGTTCATTCATAGTTTTGCGACAGCCTCTTTAATCACATCTAGTAAAACCAACAAGGAAACTTTTTCCCTTGAATTTATATCAATGTCCGAACCCGCAACACTGCTTAGCTTTTCGTTCAGGATGTCTACGAGCGCACAAATCTTTTGTACTTCCATTTTTAGGTAGTTAGTTTTTTAATGGCGTCTCTAAAAGAGAGGTTGTGTAACTTCATCGTTACATCTATTGCATCACCTCCTTGGTTACACGCAAAGCACCAAACCTTGTTTTCCTGTGGATAAAGGTACAAAGAGGGGTGAGTGTCTTTGTGCCAGATACATACGGCTTTCCTATTTTGAAACTTGAGCAACGTATCAATCGGAATCGCTTTAGCTTTTTCTGTGTCCGTGTCGCCAACAGGCATAGGCCTGGAACCTCTAAAATTGAGTTTTGCGGGGGGTTTGGGTACCACATGCGACTCTCGTATCAATTTCATAAAATCTTCACGCGTAGAGCCTTGTAGGAAGTCAGTCACATCTTTCGAGGAGGACGGCAGGGTAACGAGTCTACTGCCAGGCAGTTTCCAGTGTACTTTCTGTGCAGCTTCTGTCCCTACAGGGTCAGAGTCGTAACAAACGAAAACAAGTGTCGGCAATTCTCCAACCCACTCATCGCGCCACGCTCCTGCTCCTCCTGTGCTAGACACAGCTGGGATATTTTCACTGCACAACCGTGCAGCATCTAATTCACCTTCACACAGAACACACCAGTTTTCTTTGAGAACGCCTAAACCAAACAAGGCCACAGAAGCACCTGAATCATAAAAGTATTTCTTCTCTGGGAAGGTACGGTACTTGTTAAAAAGAAATTTTCCTTCCTTGTTTTTTACTGGGATTATTATTTTATCGTCGTCACTATCGAGGCCAAGTAAAGAAATTGCTGCATCTGTTATTCCTCGAGCATTCAAGAATTTTTTTCCAGCGTCGGTCATATATCGTTGAACTCTTCGCTGGTTTGAATGTTGGTATCCCACACCTCTTCGTAAAAGTCTTTGCCATTAAACTTGAATTGACGATAACCGGTTCTTCCTTCGCGTCTGTTTTCGGCAACCCACAGTAACGTTTCGTTCGTTCTTTCTGGTGCGCGTGTTTTTGTCCCCTCAACTTTTGTTTCGGTAGTTTTTCTCCACAAGATCAACACCGTGTCGGCGATTTGTTTAAATGCTGATGTGTCCTTGATGTCATCTGGCTGTGGTATGTCCTGAAACTTAACTTTCTTAACGTGGGCAATCAGAATTACGATTACCTGCCAACGGATGCAGAAGTCTTTGAGCTTCAGCAATAAATCTTTTACCGCTTCGTCAGTACGTTGGTTATATCCGTACTCTTTCTGAAGCCAATCTACGTTGTCGATGAGGAATACTCGTGAACCTTTTTTCACCATTGCTTCCAGTGCCCTTTTTTCAAACCACTCGTACTTGTTATCGACGTTTGCAAGTGGCGTGACGAAGTACGGAATTTTTTGACCTCTGGATTTCATCTGACGGATTATTTCTTTTGGCGACTGTTCAAACAGGAAACACGCTGGCTGTTCCTGTTCCATGTTACCAATTAGCTGCAACGCAAATGTTGTCTTTCCTGTTTTCTCTTGCGCCGATAGGACAATCAACTGCTCGTAGGTGAAACCTCCTGTAAGTTCGTCCAGGCCGATAAAACCACTGTTGATTTTTTTCTGCGGCGGCTCGCTCTCCATCATTTCTGCCAACTCGTATGACGACACCATACGGTCTTCACCACGGTAGTTCTCCCACAGACCTTTGATACGGCCAAGTTGTTCATCACGGTCAACAGCAGGAAGTTTCTTTGCCGCTGCCTCCGCCTGTTTGAGGAATGTATCTATATCGTTCATACGTTTTGTCTTCTTTGGTACGCAAACAAGTTCGACCACTTTGCCTCAAGGGTGTTCGGTGAAGTTATCACTGGGCAGTATTTGTCGTCTTTGTGTTCCTTGTGAAACTTCAGTGCTTTAGCAACTTCTTCAACCCCAGGCTTCTTCAAGAGTCTTCGTGCTGCCTCTATCTCGGTCTTATTCACTACCCACCTTGGAGGAATAGTGGGACCGAATAGCCGATAGATGGCGAAGTAGTCTGGCTCATGACGTGGCTGCTTTGCCTCGACAGCCTCCTGGTAATCCTCATCCAACTGCACCGATGCTTCTTCGTAGTTCTTTTTCCAGGCCATAGTCCTTTTCCCTTTAGGATGAATTAAATTCTCACTCCCTGTATTTATTTCTTTTGTAATAGTTTCTTTTGTGGTCCGATCTACCGGAACGGTTGAAATCCGCTTTTCCGGAACAGTTCCGGTTTTCCGTAATGAGTGGTCTGGAATCGAAAAATCCTTATTTATAGCCAACATTTGCTTGTTACCGTTCCGGTTTTGCGTAACTATTCCGGTTTTCCGTAACTGTTGAAGGGCTTCGCTCACCCTGTTTTTGGGCAAATTGGTTATTTTTGAGATTTGCGAAAGCGCTATCCAGTCTATTTTTTTGTTATGACCGTAGGTCTTACGTACGATTGCCATAAGCACTCTCCATGCGTGTCCTCCCATCTGTACCTTAGCCAACTTCTCAAGGAGCTGGTTTGCAACCTTTGTATAGCCATTTTCAAGTTGGATGTTTTCTTTAGCCATACAAAAAAGCCACTTTCTTCGAATCGAGCTTGCGTGGGGAATCCACAACCCCGACTCGATCCGAAGAAAAAGGCTTTAATGTTCTTGTGGATTTTTTCATAGATACCCTACTTAAGCAAGATCGTAGGTACCTTCATTATCCGTTCACACAAAAAACCCCACAAGGGGCTTTCTGATAAAACTGTGGAGAACTTTTTATTGCTCGTAGTTTTGGAGGATGCTGTCAAGTAATAGACACTCACCACGAGTCATTTCTGTCTTGTTTAAAAGCCAGTCGTGCTGTTTTTCGCTGTTGGGAAGTGTGGCAGCTTTTATGACCGGTAGGTCTTTTAAGACAATTTCTTTGTCGCTGTTCATCGGTGCAGTTATTAGTCAATTTCTAAATCTTCAAGCTCTTCTTCATCTTCGATTACTACAATGGGTTCTTTGTCTTCAGGATAGTTTATGATGTAGTTCATGCCTTAATCGTGTTACCGAGCTTCCCTTGAGGAAGGTGTTCTCTCGTTTTTTCTGTGAATAAATCTTCGTGGTAGATGTTTGACCACTGTTTGCCAATCACTTCGTTCACCACGGCAACTGCATGTACGTCATCGTCAGCAAGCACTTCGACCCATCCATCTTTGAACGGTGATTGTTGGCCGAAGGTGAGATAGTACTTTTCTTTCATGGTTAGAAGGGAATGTCGTCAGGATTAGGCGCGTCTTGTGTGTAGGCAGAGTCATCGAATGCAGCAAGTGGGTCAGCAGTTTTTTCTCCGAATTTAGGTTTGATATTTGCTTCGGTGTATTTCACTAGGAACTTACGAGCTTTTGCGAAGTAAATCTTCCAGTCGTCTGAATTCTTTTCGTCACCTTCTGGTTCAGGAAATCCGTGCAGGTTCTTCTTGTTCACTTTGTCGAAGAAGAAGTTTTCAATCTTGTTGTCAGCTCCCTGCATGATGGTGACTCCTTTACGAAGTTTCTCTTTGTCGTCAGTGAAGGCATAGGGCTTGAACCAAAGAGATTTTGAGAAGTCCACGTTTGGCAACTTCTTCATCACGTCTTCTCCGAATGGAGAGGCTGTGGGAACCGACAAAATGATGTCTTCCTTTCCCCCTTCACTGAAGGTAAGTAAGAGGTTAGTGCCGTAGTCTCCGTCGATAAAATCCACACCTGTGATGCGTGCGCGGATAGAGTTAAAGACAAGCTCCCACTTCTTTCCAGTGAGCCCATCCGAGGTTTCGTACTCCCGCAACACAGCTCCGTCGGTGCCTTCAGCCACTTTCTGTCGGATTGTACCGTCTGAAAAGATACTGACGTAATTACCTTTCTTTTCTACTTCGAGCATGATTATTTTTTATTAGCTGCACGCTTTTTAAACTTCTTCAAACACTGAATCGTATACTCCTGAAACGGGTTAAGGTTTTCGTATTCTGCAGAGAGCATACTTCCTCCATCTGTCATGTAACGATCGACGATCTTACTAAACTCAAGTTCCGGCACTCCTGGTTTCTCTTTCTTGCTGTTCCAGTACTCTTTCGATGCACTGTTGTGCAGTTCCACAGCGTCAGCAATTTCAACAACTTCATCTTCAAGCTCGATGTAGCCGTATTGCTCTGTTGGGATTCGGACGGTTGCTTTCATCTAAAACGGTGTTACCCACGGATAAGAACCATATTCGTCTACCCATTTCATGTACTGGGTGTATTTGCGCCACTGGGTGTCAGTACCCATCCATTCAGGTTCTTTGTATTCGTCAACGCCACAAAGAATCAATCCTGCCCGTTCAGCGCACTGGATTACTTTTGCTTCAGTTTCCATAGAGCATTGATCTTAGTGTTGTTTCGTCTGACTCGTCTTTCAGCTCCTGATCCTTGCTGATTTGTTTCCACTCCGTCTCAAGAGTGTCGGCCAGCGTATACCATTCCTGCTCACGCAGCTTCTGAATGAATCCTGTGATTTCCTCGTAGTCACCGCGCCCAATTACTTCAAGCCCCTCTTCGTAGAGGTGTTCTTGGGTGAGGTCGTGCATAAAGTCTGACATATAAATTTTTGTTTCTTTGTAATGACCTTATTATAGCATCGCGCTTCGGTATTGCCAACGAGTGCAAGGGGTAGGGTGTTGATAACTTTTTTGCCCCAAAACAAGCCCCTTGGTAGCCTGTAAGTACTTATGAAGAAAATAAATACGGCACAGCCGATCAATACGTTAGCTGGGGTGCAGTACAAAGACGCGAGTGGGAATCCCGTCACACTCGGTATGGTGATTGCGGAAAGTATGGCTGCCGAGACGACCGGAGGCAAGATGAAGATTTACGCACTCGCTACGGCAGCATACTCGGGCAAAACAATGGAGGTAGACGATGCTGACCTGGCGCTTATCAAACGTGTGCTCGAAACCACCAACGTTTTTAACAGCGCCATCATTAATGGTCAGGCATTACTTATGCTTGAAGAAGTGAAATAGCATGGATACACAACAGCCAGACAAAGAACGCACCGAGGCCTTTTTGAAGGAATACGGCGAGCTGCGAGACAGGCATAAGATGGACTTCATCGCTTACCCTGTGTTCGTACCGAATCAAGAACGCAACACGTTCGAGCTTATGATTCAACCGCAGGTGGTCGATATCGGCGAGCAACCTATTAAATCTCCGTTCGTACCCGAATGAAACTCATCCAACGTCTCAAGAACCTGTGGGAGTTGAGCAACTACCGCGTAGGCGAATCGAGGGTGCTAGGAGATTTAGGAGAAACGAAAAAGGAGTTGGTGTTGAAACGAGATACTGCACCGAAGCGCAGACAAGCCACAATTGTAGAACTTAATCCTGTAGATTACTTTCCCAATGCTGAAACCGATAAATAACCACATCCTCATAGAACCGATTCCACACACCGAGTTTATCTCCTCTCTCAAGGAGACCTATGAAGAGATCGGACTCGTGATTGATGCTGACCCAAACATTCCGCTAGCGCTTAAAGCAGGAGACAAGGTGTACTTCGATGCCTACCTTGCCGCCAAGTTTCCAAAGACTGAAGACACTTACTATTGGCTCGTAAAGTACGAAGACGTGCGGGCAGTAGATTTCCAAGAGTAACTATGCTTTCCCGTCGCTATCAAAACTCGGTCTGTAAAAACAACTACCTGCACGATTTTAGGCAGGTGAAACAAAATCAGCACGGATTTGTGGAGAGGTGCCAGAAATGTAAGAAGCAGGTGTTCTTTTCTTGGACCACTCCTAACCACGTTTTCTTGAGTTACCACATACGTTCGACCTTGCAGAAACATGACCTGTTATTCGCTAGAGAGTACCCACATCTCGTATGAAAGATAATTTATATGTAGCCGACGAAGGACGCTTGAAGCTCATAAGCGGTATACGCAAAGCGGCCGCCGCAGTGGGGGGCACGATGGGTACAGGTGGTCACAATGCGATCATTGAAGTGATTGAACGCCCTGGTCACATGGTGACGAACGACGGTATCACCATTCTTGAGTCCATCATGTTTGCTGACCCTCTTGAGGATATGGGTCGCAAGATACTGCTTGAAGCTGTCTCAAGGTCAAATAAAGCGTCTGGCGATGGGTCTAGTACCTGTTGTGTGTTGACCGCGGCTATCCTTGAAGAAGGACTAATGCACTTGGGGAAGGAATCAGCAATGGAGATTAAGCGCTCTCTCGAGGAATGTGTGTCTGTGATTGAAGAGTCTATTAACGCCCAGAAGCGTGAAATCACAGTCAATGAGGTAGGACAGGTGGCCAGCATATCAGCAGAAGATGAGAAGATCGGAGCAATGATCCAAGAGATTTACCAACAGATAGGAAAGGATGGAATTATCCAGTGGGATATCTCGAAGACTTATGACGACCACTACACAATTGGTACAGGTATTACCGTTGAGGGTGCGGGCTTTGTGAGTCCGTACATGGCAGACATAGACGAAAAGACGGGCCAGTTTCTTGGAGTCGCTAAGTGGACTAAGCCCTACATTCTTCTCACCAAACAAAAGATCACCTCTAGTTCTGATTTCAACAAACTCTTTCACGAGCTATTTACCAAAGAGATAAAAGAGGTGGTTGTCTTTTGTGATGAGTATGAGGCAAATGTGGTCGTGGATTTGATAAGAACACGCGCAGAAAAGGGCTTTAAGACATTGCTCATTAAGATGCCTGTCCTTTGGAAAGACTGGTGGTATGAGGATTTAGCACACGCAACAGGCGCGACAGTCATTGATCCTATCCTTGGTGTGTCATTTAAAACCATGACTATGGGACATCTAGGACAAATAGGACATATCACTGTCTCTAAGGAAGCAACATACCTAGACGGTATCAAAGATGTGTCACTGCACATCAGTGCATTGGAAGCAGACGGAAGTGATGATGCCAAGTTGCGTATCGCTCGCCTCAACACCAAGACCGCGAGGTATTTTGTTGGTGCTGCCAGTGATTCAGCATTGAGCTACAAGCGTCTCAAGGTCGAAGATGCGATCAGTGCGGCATGGCAAGCATTACAGAATGGAGTGGTGGCGGGCGGGGGGGTCGCGTTAGCCTATGCCAGTGACGATCTCCCTTCCTCTGTCGGCGAACGTATTTTGATTCACGCACTTAAAGCCCCTATGAAGCAAATTCTTGAAAATGCAGGAATCACTTACGACACGGAACTTTTGTCTGATAGTTTTACTGGATTTGATACCAGGACACGACAAGAGGTTAATATGTTTGAGTCGGGCATCGTTGATCCAGCGAATGTGGTATTGAATGCAGTCAAAAATGCCATTAGTGTCGCTGCATCGGTGCTCACTGCCCTAGTGGTAATTCAGTTCCCACGGCCAGACATCACTGAACAACTGATTCAAGCCATTATGACTAGAAACCCCATGCAATGAGACAGGAAGTTATCTCACAAGAAGCTCTAATTGATCGCCTCAAGGTAAACGGCATAGCCATTACCGAAGACTCTATGCGACGGGCCGAGCAAGCTCTCTACGATCAGGCGTGTAAGAAGTGCTTCAAGGAACAAAAGCGTAACGGCTCAAAGTATTGCCAGAGTTGTAGTGACGAGTATAAAAAACAATCATGATTATTCACGGCAAATGTGAAACATGTAAGGACAAGCGCTGGTTCATCCGTAAGCGCAAAGTTCCTACGCCTATAGGCACCTATGCGATCAGTCAGAAGAAGATGTGTGGAAAGTGCTTCAAAGCTGTAAAGACAGTGTTAAAATCAAACTAATGGAAGAGATCGAATACAACCCTCACAAGAATCCCAAAGCCATCTCGCTCATTCAGCAAGAGGATGGTAACTGGATAGGCACTGCACAGAAGTACAGTCAGGTTATTACCGTACGTGAAGGAAAGCCCGAAGACTGCTTAGTTAAACTCATTACCCATGACGGCGGGACGCCCAACTAAACTAACTCCTGAACTCGTAGCATTGGCATCTACGTATCTAGAGCAGTGCCGAGATGCTATTAAGTTCACTGACAAAGACGCTATTTCGTATGTAGAGGTAGAGCTTCCTTCGGCTGTGGGCATGGCTCGTTTTCTAGGTATTCATAAGGACACACTATACGCATGGTGTAAAGGAGAAGACGATCTCTCAAAAGAAATTTCCGACTACTTAAGAGAGGTAGAAGATGAACAAGAAAAAAGGCTTATTTCTAGCGGTTTAGGAGGATTGTATAACACTAAGATTGCTTCGATGCTCCTCTCTCGTAAAGGCTATGCAGAGAAGACAGAGACTGATGTGACTACTAAGGGTGAGTCTTTAAATGAGAATGGTGATGAGATAAAAGCCCGCGCTAAAGCATTCGATGAATGGTACAAAACACAACTACGCCAGGGATGAGGATGCCTCTATTCATAGGTGGATTGCTGATAATCACCTAAAGACAGAAACGGGCGAAGAGCTTGATTTTAATAAGTACTTCTTTCTATACGACATCTACCGAGACGAATCCCCACTGATCTGTTGCATGAAGGCCGCACAGATTGGCTTTACAACCTACGAGATACTCAAGACGGCCCACGAGTGTAAGAACGACAAGATAGACATTCTTTATGTGCTCCCTACCGCAGACGACGTAAAGCGTTTCTCGGGTGGTAAGACCAATAAGATCATTGCGTGGAATCCCGTCCTCCAAAGCTGGACGAAAGATAAGGACTCTGTAGAGCAAAAGCAGTTCGGCAGTAACACGGTCTACTACCAGGGTTCATGGACCGAGCGCGCAGCCTTGATGATTACTGCTAAGAAACTTGTAGTAGACGAATACGATAGATGTAAGCAAGACATCGTCGAGCAGTATGATTCACGTCTCCAGTCTATTGCGAACCCTAAGAAGGCCTTCTTTTCGAACCCTTCTATTCCTGACTTTGGTATTAGCAAGTTCTACGCGCAGTCAGACCAAAAGAAATGGCACATTACCCACTCCTGTGGGCAGACGTATGTGATGGACGAAGGATGTATCGACTACAAAAAAGAGATATACCGCTGTCCGCACTGCCAGCTAGAGATACAGGATAGAGAACGCCAGTTTGGCGAATGGCGCGCCATCGCAGAAGGTAAATGGTCTGGCTACTGGATTCCTCTCTGGATAGCACCCTGGATGCCCGCCTCAAAGATAGCTGAAATGAAACGTGAGAAGACAGGCGAATACTTCGCTAACTTCGTAGCAGGACTTCCGTATTTGGGCGGTGGCGACAAAGTAATGGCCTCTACCATCATTGGTTGCCTCTCACCAGAGGTGAACACCCACGAAGACAGGGTAATTATCGGCGTGGATACCGGCCTTCCTATTCACATCGTCTGTGCAAACAAGCAGGGCTACTTCTACTATGACAAGCTCTCTGATCCCCTTACAGGCAAAGACCCTTACAAGGAACTCGAAGGACTGCTCAACAGATGGCCGAAGTCCATTATCATTGCAGACCAGGGTGGTGACTTGATTGGTATCAGGAGCCTCCAGGCAAAGTATCCAGGCCGCGTATTCCTCGTGTGGTATCGGAAAGATAAGAAAGATATTGATCTCATTAAGTGGGGGGAAGACAGCGAGTACGGCAAAGTTACAGCTGACCGCAATCGTCTCATTCAGCTTTTCATAGAGGAGATGCAAGACAAGCGCATCACCTTTAATGGCTCGGAAAGTGAATGGCAGGAATACATCGTCCATTGGCTTAATATCTATCGTGTGTGGGAGGAGAATGCCTTAGGCGTCAAAGAGTTTAGATGGGAACGCCAAGGACCTGATCACTGGATGCACTGCTCTATTTACTGCCGCATTGGCCTCTCTCGCTTCACCCAGACGATGGCTAAGGTAGTGGGCGCTAACCCTTTTGAAGGCATTCCACGAGGACGCATCGTCACCCCACAAGGAGAAACGACCTTTCTTTCTCCTGAAGCCTTTGAACATAAAGTAAACCTATGAGTGAACTCCGAGACTTCAGAGGACCATACAAGACACTGGCACGCTTGAAAGATTTAGTACGCCAAGAACGCTGTCCGCTGTGTGAAATAAAACTCACCTCGAAGTTCCACACTGACTGTCCGTACGCCCAAGATATCCACAGTTCTGCACAACCTATAGACAAGCCTTCAGAAAATACTCACACTGACTCTAATGGCTGACTCTAGCGATCCGTTTTCACTCAATGTTATCGGCGTAACCGATTTGGTGCAGAACCATACCAACAAAGTCACGCGTGGTGGAGGCTTTTCTCCTGAAGGTGTTACAGGTGAGAAGGTAGAGGGACTTGACCTCGATATGAACGACGAGGAGTTGTTGAAGCTCCGTGATGAATGGGAGAAGGCATACGCCCCTCACGAAGCGAAGATGAAGGTGATCTTTGCTCGCAACAAAGAATCTTATTTAGGTAAGAAAGCAGATGGACAGTGGCTTGCAGGAGAAGGAACCATTACGGCAAACCTTCAGTTTGAAGCAGAGGAAACCTTCCTTGCCGCCGCTCTTGCAAAGAACCCTGAACCAGTTGTCTACACGGACAACACTCCTGAAGGAAATACCGTAGCGAATTCGGTAAAGACGATGCTTCAGTTTCATGCGGACCAGCTCGCACTTAGACGCAAACTCACCCTCATGGTGCGTCAGTGGTCTATCTACCACCTAGGCGTTCTCAAGCATGGCTGGAATCCCAAGATCAATGACGTCGATATTCAAAACAGAAAGATACAGGACTTCATCTTTGACCCTAATGGCTATGTAGACGCTTACGGAGACTTTGTAGGCTACTTGGGAGAGCGTGTTACGGTTACGGCAGAAAAGCTGATCGAACTCTTTCCTGATGCCAAGCAGGAGATCATGCTTGAAACTGATGGCAAGCTTGGGACGCTCTGTACTTATACCGAATGGTGGACCGATGAGTTTAGCTTTACGACTTTCCAGCACAGTGGGATCCGAAGCTTGGAATTCACGTGACTTGAAGTCGCGGC
>JADMIO011081438.1_pt1 | contig 42454 bp, 52 predicted proteins | sample 8958161 | NCBI WGS metagenome assembly JADMIO01 (sample SAMN16585339, study PRJNA669376) | soil metagenome | isolation source: Crop rotation soil | place: USA: Cullars Rotation, Alabama | collected 2011 | reverse complement strand
GCCGCGACTTCAAGTCACGTGAATTCCAAGCTTCGGATCCCACTGTGCTGGAAAGCTGGACTCGTCGATGAACGCGGCGGCGAGACCGAGGGCGACCTTGCGGGTGCTCGGCCCCAACTTTTCGATGGCGGCGTTCAGCTTCAGCTGGGCGGTGTAGGCGGCCTCACTGCCGTACTTGGCGATGCCCTCACTCTTAGTCAGGCCCTCAGTGGCCCTGGCCTGCCGGTCCTTGGCATCTGCGGCCCGGTCATGGGCATCGGTGACCCGGTCCGTGGCATCCTGCACCCGGTCCGAGGCATCCTTGACTTTTTCGTTGATGTCGTCGCGCAGCCGGTCGTTCTTGGTCTGCGTGTCCTTGAGATCTTCCTGACTTTTCAGGTAGTTGAAGTAGGCCTGCTGCTGGTCCAGCACCGTGGCGCTGGAGTCCACGAGGGACTGTTCGTACGCCAGCTTGGCCTGCTTCACGTTCAGGACAGCGCCCTGCTCGTTGAGGTTGGCCCGGCTCAGCTCAAGGTTCAGATCTTCCAGGGAGCGCTTGGCGTCCCGGCGGGCGTTAGTCAACCCACGCTGAGCCCGGTCCTCGTCTCGGGAGGCCTTCGCCAGATCGCGACCCGCGGCGCCCACGGCCCGGTTGGCGGCAGCCAGATCGCGGGCATTCTGCCCAGCGGCCCGTGAGTTCGTGGCGGTGGCCTCAGCGGCGGCTTCCTGCGCCTTGCCGTACAGGTCAAGGACGTTGGCGAGGGGCTTGATCGCCACGACCAGCGCGATGACACCGGTGGCTGCAGCGGTGAACAGACCCGGCAGCGCCGCCGAGGTACCAGCGAGCTGCACCAGGGCGTTAGCGCTCGCCAGGGCACCGGCAGCCAAGGACCCGAGGCCGGCGACCAGCGGGCCCAGAGCAGCGACCCCGGCGAGGATGAGCGTGCGTGCGCTGAGCAGGTGCTTACCCAGAGGGGCGAACGCTCGTGCGACACCGTCAGCGAGGTCGCTGGCGGCCTTGCTGGTGCTCCCGAAGAGCCCACCACCACCGGTAGCACGCTCGTTGTCGCCTGCCGCCGCACTGAACGACCGTCGGATTCGGCGTACAGGGTTCTCAGCCTGGTCGTCGGTCTGCTTGAACTCGTCGAAGAAGGACCGGCCGGCGCCCTGACCGAACTCCTTGAAGTCACGCAGGGCGCCACGGATCGTGGGCCGCCGGGACCGGGTGGTGTTAGTCGCCCGTGCCTGGCGCTCCTCTTCGAGCCGGGCACGGCGAGCTTCGTCGTTCTGGGAGCGGCGGATCCTCTCGGCGGCGAGGTTGTCGGCACGATCTGCGGCCCGAGTGGCGCGCTGGGCTGCGGCGACCTTGAGCAGGTCCGAGACGATCCGCGAGTTGCGGGACTGGGCTGCATTGGCAGCGGCCTGCTCGGTGTCCTGCTCGATCCGGAGGTTGCGCAGCTTCTCCCGGTGCAGAGTCTCGTCGGCGGTCTTCTGCTTCTTGGCGTTGGTCGCCTTGAGGTTGCCGAGAGTCTCCTCAGCCTTCGCGTCCGCGCGGGCGGCCTTCTGACGGTCCTCAGCAGACTTGGCCGCAGCTGTGGCGGCCTTCTGGGTGGCAGCCTCGGAGTCGGCGGTCGCCTTGGCGGCAGCTGTCGCGGCCTTCTGGGTGGCAGCTTCGGAGTCAGCAGCGGCTTTCGCAGCGGCGGCTGCCGCACGGATCTTGGCCGCCGCGGCGGTGGCCTGGGCGGTCTCGCGACGGGCAGCCTGAGTCTCGGTCTCCGGACCCTCGACCGGACCGGACGACGGAGTACCGGCCTTCGCGCCTCGCTTCTTGCCCACCGCGTCGTCGATGGAGTCCTGCAAGAACTTGGCGTCAACGCCGATCCGAGCGGAGTGCTTGCGGTTGCGCTTGAGGCACTCGTCGATGCTGTGGTGCAGGTGCGCGCAGTCGACGTCGACCCGCACCTTGGAGTTCTTGCCCCGAGGACGGCGCGGGGTACTCGGAGCGCTCGGAGCGTCCGGGTCGGTGGCGTCAGTGAGCGGCTCCCCCACCGTGGCGGGGATGCGGTACCGCGAGCTGCTGATCGCGGTGGGGGTAGCGGCTGGCCCGATGGAGGTCTGATTGCCGGCCTCGATTGCCAGCTGCTCGTCTGCGGCCTCGGAGGCGCGCTTCGCCCGACGGGCGGTGTTGTACCGCTCACGGCGCTCAGCCAGCAGGCGTGCACTGCGGGCGCTGGCTGACTCCTGCGGCTCCGGTGCCGGGTCGGGGGCAGCGGCGGGCTCTTCCGCGACCTGCTTGGCTGCCTTGCTGGCGGCCGGCTTGCGGACACGCTTCGCCTTGACCTGCCGGTCGACTTCCTGCTCAACGGCGATCTCGGTGGAGATGATCTCGTCGGCGAGGACCGCGGCCTCGGCGCGCACGGCGGTCTGATCCACGGGCCGCTTGGTGCGGATCTTGCGGGAGACCTTCGCCGGGTCCATGGGGGTGAGCAGCCCAGGCGGCGCCTGCGGGGCAACGGGTGCCTCGGGGGCGGGCAGGATCTCCCGAGTGCGGGTCTGCCCGGCGAGGAACCGGGACTCGGCTACCGCGTTGAGGGCGTCGACCTCGGCGAGCTTGCGCTTGTAGACCTCGACGGCCTTGGCGTGCTCCAGCAGCGCCTTGGAATGCTTTTCGAGCAGGGCGAGACGCTTCTCAAGACTCTTACGTTCGGTCTCGCCCTGCGCCGATGTGGTCTTGTCGAGGTCCTCATTGGCCTTACGGCGGCGCTTAACGGCCTCCGTTGCCTGATCGCTGGACTTCGCGGCTTCCTTATTGCCGCTGGTCTGCTGCGCTTCGAGGGACTTCAGTTCTGCCCTGAGGCGGGCGATTTCCGGAGCGAGGTCGTCGGCGTCGACAGTGATGCGTAGAACGAGTTCGCGTTCGTTGTCGCTCACCGATACGACCCGCCCTTCGTGCTATCCCCGCCCAGCCCAGCGCTGCGGACTTCCGAAACTCGACATGAACCGTTCGTAGGTGCCCACGTTCGGCTCAGGCCGCTTTTGCGGAGTGGTGCTGTCGTCGTCTTTCTTTGTGCTGTTCTTGACGCCGATGTTCAGCGCTTCGGTCAGCAGTTGGTTCTCGCCTTCGCCATTCACGGTGGCCGCCACGAAAGCCGCGAGAGTCCGGGTTTGCCAGATCACCCACTGATCCCGCTGGTAGCGCTTGTAGAAGCGGCGCTCTTGGATGCCCGCGACACACTGGCGGAGACGCGTGATGCTGAGGTCGAGGAGGACTTCGTCCGTCCACCCGTACTCCGAGGAGAGGAGATCGAAGGCCCGTGAGAATCCACCGAGGAGGCTGAAGTCGATTCCGTCTGGTTCAGGGACTGGTTCGGCGTCTTCTGAATCTGGCCGGTCTTCACCGCGAGGTTGAACATCGCGGCTAGGCGTTTTCCCAGTGCCTGAATGTCGGCGGCCTCCCGTCGGACGACAGCCTCGATGATCGTGACGAGATCGTCCAGTTCGGGGTTGTCGAGTTCCTCATCGAACCGGGTCCACAGGGTGAGGTTGCGCTCAGCGTCCTGCTTATTCAGGTCCCGACGCTCGATCAGACCGACCGGCTTACCCATCGACCGTACGAAATCAATGGTCTGATCCTCAGCCTCCGGGATCGACAGCAACGTCACCGTGATCAGCCGGGACGTGAACTCGGATGCGTCAAGCCCGTCGGTGTCGAAGAGCCCGGCACTCTGCATCTGCGGCATCGCACCCTGCGTGATGATGCGCAGCAGCTTGAAGAACTGCCGGGACCTCAACCGTTCCAGCTGGATCTGAAGTCCGGAAGTCAGGGTTACCTGCTCCGGGATGGGGTCCAAAGAATCGAGTTCCGCCATTTTCGCCTCCAAGGGCTCCTAGACGTGAATGAGCTGGATCAGACCGCGGGGCGGTTGATGATCCGACCGATAGCGCGCTTGGTGAGGGTGTTGCCGGCCTCGTCCTTGTCGGACATGGTGGCCCGGCCGGTGTAGTTGAGAAGCAGACCCGACTTGTAGGCGGGACCGTCGATGTTGATCGGCCCGAACTGCACCTTGTAAAGGACGAAGTCCAAGGTCCGGACAAGACCGTCCTTGTCCCGAGCGGGCACCCGGATCAGCATCGGGGCCGGCGGCGAGTTCAGAGACGTTTCGTCCCACAGGTCGATCGAGTGAACATCGGCCGGGGAAACACCAGTCGAGGTGATCGTGGAACCGGACAGCTGAGCCATCGTCTCGAAGGTCAGGTAACCCGCCTGCACAGTGACAGTCGCGAAGTTGAACCAGAACCAGCTGGAGAGAACGGCGTCATCACCGGTGTTGTCGTAGTTGCCGGTGTCCACAGCAATGGACCCGGTACGCACACCATAGATATCGAAGCTGTCGACACCATCACCGATGATGTCCTCGGCTGCGGTAACGCCATCAAGAATCGCGGCGTGCGTAAGGGAAAAACCTTCAACAGTCTTGCTGGTCACGTTGACACACCCTTTTCACGGCGCGGACGGGTCACGTGACTAATCGGACGGACCTATGAAGGGCCCTGCACTACAGCTTCGGTACGGCTACCGTTTCGACGAGTTCACCGATGAAGTTGTAACGGTGGAAGATTCGGGTGGGTTCCGCCTTGCGCCGGCTGCAGTCCGAACAGGAGAACTCGATGAGATTCGCCGATTCGAGGTATCGCGCGCTCTCTTCCCCGAGCCGTAGTTTCGTGAACAGACGCTGAGGGCCGACCGGGCAGCGGACCTCGACGACGGCCGGGCTCACCGGGACTTCCGTTCACGGGCCTGTTCCTGGGCGACACGGGCGGTGTGCAGCAGACGCTGCCCGCGGCCGGGGACCTTCTCGGCGATGGCGTAGAACAACCGGTCGAGGACCTTGTCCCAGCCACACATGTCGGGGATCAGGTTCGCTGCCTGCTCACCCTTGCGCCGGGCCTCGCCCCTGTTGCGGACGACGTGCAGCATGGCGTCCTTCAGCTCGGTGAGGGCCTCGCGGTTGTCCCGGTCGCCGGGGAAGATCGCCTGCATGCCGTCGTCGATCGGGTAGCCGATGGTCGAGCTGAGCCACTGCGTGGCGCCACGGCCGCGACTGGCGATAACGGTGCCGCCGGTGGACAGGAACTGCAGCGCCGGGGTGCTCTGCGACCCGGTGCACCGCGGAACGATCATGACGTGCTGCTCGGCGTAGAAGTCGGCGACGACATCCTGCGACCAGTACCCGGTGTGGTACTCGATCCCCGGGGCCAGGGTCTTGTTGTAGAGCAGTTCGTCGCCCCAGACGTGCAGCTCGACGTCGGCGAAGTCCTCGGGGTATTCGGCGCGCAGGTCAGCGAACGCCCGTACCGCGCTCTGGTGGCTCAGGGTGTGAGAGCTGACGCAGAAGCTGAGCCCGCTGTCCCAATCCCGGGCCGCCGCCGGCCAGTCCTTGGTCCGGTAGCCAGCGTGCACAGTGGCGTGTGCCTTCTTGGCATAGTCGTGGCTCAGCCGCTCAGTGCTCAGCGTGTCGTAGCCGACGATGAGGTCATACTCGTCGAGGTACACCTCATCGAAGTCGTGCATGGCGGTCCAGGCCACACTGACCGCGTCAGTCTTGTCAGTTGGGCGGATGCCCAGCTCGGTCGGCTCGGTCATGTGCAGCAGCAGGTCGTAGGAGTCAAGGGGCTGCTGGACGAGCAGGACCGCGACCTCAGCGGGCAGCGGAGCGCACACCCGCAGGGGCTCTACGTGGACCTCAGCGCCCCGCTTGAGCAGAGTCTGGATCAGACCGAGAACGTCACCCTCGTACGGGTCCAGATCACCGCGGACACAGACCCTCATCCCTGGGTCACCGCATACGCCACGACCAGGCGCAGCGACCCGTCCCCGTCCGGTACCGCATACACCGTGGGCTCGCTCAGACGCACACAAGCGATAGTCCGTACCGTTCCCCACATCTGCTCCCCGCCCTGGGGCCGGTGCAGATGCCAGTCGATGGTCTCGTACGCGTGCTCGATGCGCCGGTTCGCCTCACCCGGGTCGATGACGTTGCCGCGGACTTCCCGGAAGGGATCCACCCACACCTCAAGAGTCAGGCGAGGGAACCGCAACGTGTTGTGCAGGTTCGGACCGGCCCACCCACCGTCGCGGTAGAGCATCGCCGCGGTGGACTGGGAGCCTTCCATCCCAGCCCACATGTTGTACTGCAGCAGCAGGGGCGCTCCGGTGTTCTGATCGGTGCCCAGCACCGCCGCGACGTCCGGTTGAGCCAGCAGATACTTCGCACAGCCCTGCACCAGGTCGTCCGTGTTGACCGGGGTCACCATCGGCTCTTGCCTCTCCGTGATCCCTTGGACCGCTTCTTGAACTTCGCCTGCCGGCCGTCACCGTCGAGGAAGTCCGCGATCGCTTCCTCCACACCCCTGAACGCCGTCCGGGTGTCCAGCGTGAAGAACCGGTGGAGAGTCCCCGGCGGTTGGCGGCGCACACCCTCGCGGGCGTTCTCGTATACCGCGTAGCGCACCGGGTTGATCGGTCCCTGCGAGGACCCGCCGTAGGTGATGGTTCCCCGCCACCGGTACGCCGTCGGATACGTCCGCCGCTTCCCGGACAGCTTCAGTGACCCGGTGATGACGTGGACCTTCGCCTGGGTCTCCTGGAACAGTTGCTCCAGGCGGCCATCCAGCTTCGCGAGCGTGGTGGCGTCCAGGCCCTTGCCGAGGCGGCTCAGCTCCGCGTCGACGTCCCGGAGGTCGTAGCTGTACTTGAGCTTGCTCACGGGGCCACCACCACGGGGAAGCCATTCTGAACGCGCTGGGCGACCTCGATGACCTGCACCTCGAAGTGATGTGCGGAGCTGAAGTCGGCCGCCGGGTCCGGGTTGTTACGGATCTCGAAGGTGCCCTGGACCGGCCCGACGAGGGTGTGGACCCGGTCCCCCGCCTGGAGCAGGTCGGTAGCGGAGAAGAACATGACACCGATCCGGTCCGCGGCTCGCCCGGCGACGGCCGGCATCGGCTGGTCCTTGCCGGGCCGCAGGAAGCTCAGGTCCAGCCGGCACATCAGCTCACCGGGCACACCCAGGGTCGCGTCGATGACGGTGGTGACCTTGTCCCAGGACATGATGGGGACGCCGTTGGTCAGGGCGCCGGTCAACCGCAGAACCTCGGCGCGTGTGTGGAACAGGTGTCTCATGGCGCCCCTCTAGGAGATGCGGATGTACGGCGGGTCATCTACTCCATCGGTCGCTGAGGGGACCCCCAGCCGGCCGGTATACGGGTCCACACCGAGCTGGTCCTCGAACCCACCGACGGAACCGGAGGCCACTGAGGACGTTCCGGTCACACTCAGCTCGTCGACGGCCAGGTCCCACCAGAACAGGCCGGTGGTCTGGCCAGTGCGGGCGATGACGGCGGTCGACGACTTGGAGTAGCTGTAGGACCCGATGGTCTCGGACTGGAACGGGCTGGCGATGGTCTCGGCATACCCCTGTTCGAGGTACATCCGGTTGGCCATCTCCAGGATGGCGTTCATCGCCAGCGCCGCCCGGTCCGGGTCGTCGGGCATTGCCTGCAGCTGGGTGACGATGGAGAACAGCAGCGTCGCCTGGGTCAGGGTCTGGTCGGCGAACGGCGAGTAGGACGCCTGCGCCCTTCCCGTGAACTGAGCCAGATCAGCGATCGTGGGCACAGGCAACATGGTGTGCTCCTTGTCAGGCGGAGATCGACTGCAGCCGGGGTGCGGCGCGACGGCGCTTGGCCTCGGCGGCTGCGGCCTTGGCCAGCTCCTCAGCAGTGGGGGCGGCGACGATGGATCCGTCGGCGTTCTTCACGGTCTGGAAGGTGACCTTCGCGTCGGCGAGCGACTTGCCGGGCCACGGACCGGGACGGAACATGATCCGACCCCACCGCTCGACCTGGGCGAACTCGTTGAGGCGCAGATCCAGCCAGGACTGGCCCAGTCGGTTGAACGTGTCCCGGTAGGACTTGGAGCCCACCTCGAACTCGATCTCTTGACCGCGGTACCAGACCTCCCCGAGGGCGGAGAACCCGTCCTCAAGGAAATGGATCACGATGTTGTCGGCGCTGCCGGGCTGCGCGACCGGATCCAACTCCTGCTCGACGTCCTTCTTGCCCCGCTCCAACGCCAGCTGGTTCCGCAGCTCCCTGATCATGACCTGCTCAGGGGTCAGCTCGGCTACAGGTACGGGCGCCTGCGGGGGCGTCTCGACCTCGGCGGGCGCCGGTTCTCCGGCTGTGTGTGCGGCGCCAGAGGCCACGGACGTGTCGGCCACGACCGTCGCTGCGGGATGCTGGGCGCGTTCACGGTTTCTCGGTACTCCTCGGGGCATGGTCGGCCACCACCTTTCACCGTTCCTTATCGGTGGGGGCCGCGCGTCCACACTTTCGGGGCTATCCGCAGTGGATAGCCGCGTACGGAGAGGGATCAGAAGTACGTCGTGATGACGACTACACCGGGACCACCAACGCCACCGGCGCCGGAGTTGAAGCCGTTCAGAGAACCGCCGCCGCCGCCGCCACCCGCTCCATAGCCACTGGCGTCACCACCCTTGCCCGCGTTTGTAGCTGATCCCGGAGCGCCGCCGGCCCCGGCAGTTCCCAGCCATCCGATGACTGCGGGTCCATCTGCTCCAGCTTGGCCGTCTGACGATCCACCTTGGGGAGGGGCGCCGAGCGCGAGGTCAACGTTCTGCCATGAGTACCCAGCGTTTCCGCCCGATCCGGCAACGTTGGAAGCCGGAATACCACCACCGCCGCCACCGCCGGGGGCCGTGTAGGTGAAGACAGGTGTGGGCGCTCCAGCGATTCCAGAGGTATTGCCGGCGCCGGCAATCCCACCGGTTGTCATTCCGGTTCCGGGCACGCCGCCGGTTCCGGAAGTGGTACTACCTCCAACAGCTCCGGTTGTGGACCGTCCCGCGAACAGGACCGTCTTGTTACCGCTCATGACCGTGGAGTCGGCGCCGATCCCGCCCGCTTGACCGTTCGTGTCGTTGGCGGTTCTCGCGGCTCCGGCTGTTCCACCGGCGGAGACCGAAACCGTGAGGGTCGACGGTAGGTCAGAAGCGCGGAATGACGCCGAGGAGATGCCTCCTCCTGCCCCGCCTCCGCCGCCAGTACGGATAGTGCCCGCAGCCCCACGACGACCCGATGCTCCGCCCCCGCCAGGGCCAATCGCCAGCATGCTGACCGACACGGCACCCGCAGGCTTGGTCCACGTGCCGCCCGGCGACGTGAACACCTGGACGTCGGTAGCCGTGCCTGAGGCACCAGCTACGGCGGCAGTCACGAACGCCGTAGTCGCCAGTTGGGTCGTGTTGGTCCCACCCGCGGCCGTAGGCGCAGCCGGCGTCCCTGTAAGGGTCGGGCTGGCCAGGTTCGCCTTCAGGTCAAGGGCAGTCTGCTGGGCCGTCGACACCGGCTTCGCAGTGTCAGCGGTGTTATCCACCGAACCCAGCCCCACATGGGACTTGGTCACACCAGCGACCGTGCCCGTGAACGTCGGGCTGGCGAGAGGAGCCTTCAGATCCAGAGCGGTCTGCTGAGCGGTGGATACCGGCTTAGCCGTATCGGCGGTGTTATCGACGTTGGACAAGCCGACGTGGGTCTTGGTGACACCGGCCACCGTGCCCGTGAATGTTGGGCTGGCCAGATTCGCCTTCAGGTTCAACGCTGTCTGCTGAGCCGTTGACACTGGCTTGTCCGCGTCGGCGGTGTTGTCAACGTTGGACAAGCCGACATGGGCCTTCGTTACCCCCCCCACCGTGCCCGTGAAGGTCGGGCTAGCGATGGGTGCCTTCAGGTCAAGGGCAGTCTGTTGTGCCGTCGACACCGGCTTAGCAGTGTCGGCGGTGTTGTCCACCGACCCCAGTCCCACGTGAGTCTTGGTGACGCCAGCCACCGTGCCGGTGAATGTCGGGTTGGCAATGGGCGCCTTCAGGTCAAGGGCAGTCTGCTGGGCCGTTGATACCGGCTTCGCAGTGTCAGCGGTGTTGTCAACGTTGGACAGGCCGACATCTGCCTTGACCAGAACAACGTCACCGTCACGCCCAGCCACGGAAGTGACAGCGCCGCCGCCACCGGGATCGCCAGGGTCGCCCTTGGCGGCCAGCAGGTCCCATGTCGCGTTGGACGCACCCGCCGTCGGTGATACCCCGGTAGCGTCGTCCAGGGCCACGTACGAGCTGCCGGCGAACGTCACCACGTCGTCGATCACATAGGCGGTCGCGCCGCTGTAGGGGCCGCGGAACGTCAACGTGGGGACTGCGGCTACAACGCCGTCAACGTACGACTTCTGTGCTGCATTACCGGCGGTCGCCGCTGCGGGAATGTCCAGCGGCGCACCCAAGAACTTGACCACAAGGCACTCCCTTCAGCGACGACCAACCAGGCGAAGTACGGATTAGGCGTGTACGACAACCCGGTACGCCGCAGCCGCAGGAGCAGTGCCGAAGACCAACGCCACGTTGTTCACGTCAGTGCGGTTGACCTCGCAGAAGACCGTGTCCCACGGCGAGCCGTTGGTGTAGACCTCCACCGTGACGTCGCGGGTGTTGAGGGCGTGGTTGACCGTGATGCTGGTCGAGGCGCCGTCGCCGACGTTCATGGCGAACTTGCGGACCACCACGGCCGGGTCCACGGACAGACCAGTGCCGCCCACCAGAACGCCGCCGCCAGCGACCACCTCAGCCGAGATGACACCGCCGGTGATGTCGACACCGTTGCCCTCGGTGTAGGTGGGGCCGGAGCCACCGTTCATCAAGCCGAACACCAGGTTGGTGGTGTCCAGCACGATCGGAGCGTCGGTGGTCAGGACCCAGCTGCTGTCCTCGTTGACCGTGCCTTCCTCAACGGAGGTCGCCAGGCCGGGAGTGACCCGGGCCGAGGTGTCCGCGTCGGGTGCACGGGTAGCAGCCGCAGCCGCGCCGTTGAAGACGTAGATGCCGTTCTCGGACGCGTCGGTCTGGTTCTTCGCGAGGAACCGGTCGCCCGCCACCATCGTGACGCCGTCGATCGTCGCCCCGGGGCCGGAGAGGTCGAGGTCGGCGGTGGACGCAGCCCGGACCGACTCCTTCCACTTCAGACCCAGCGCGATGTTGTCGACGTACTGCTTGTTCGCGGCATCCGAGGACACCGACGGCGAACCGAGGTTGATCAGCCGCTGGTTAGTGAGGTCGATGGACTGAGTGAACTTAAGAGCCATTGCTGACGTCTCCTATGCGCGCAGGTATGCAGTGCCGGCGTACGGCTGACCGTGAATCACCACGACGTTCTGGTCGTCGGGATAGTGCAGCTCGGCGAGCATTTCCTGCCCGGAACCGTCGACCAGAACAACCGACGGAATGGTGCCCAGCAGGTGCGGGATGTTCCACACGGCCGATGCGACGGCCTGCTCATGCACGAAACTCTGAACCCCGCCACCCAAGGCCTGAATCTGATCCAGGACCTCATCGATCCAGAACTCCCACTCGTAAGTGAGACCACGACCGGAACCAAGCTCAGCCCGGTCGTAAGGAACGGGCGACGGGATCGTCAAAAGTTGCGGCGAAGGCAAAGGCGCCGACGCGATAGTTGAACGCATCAGCGCCTCAGCGCCTGGTGAAAACCGCCGCGCTGGGCGCTGCGGCGGGGTCCACTTCTGGTCGTGATTCGACACGCCTACTACATCGGAAAGACCAGCCTCGGAGGACCTCTACTGAGCGGGCGAATTCAGCTTCGGGCCACCCGGGTAAAGCCGCTCCACACAGGCCAGGAACTTCAGACCCTTGGGATCCTCGGCCTGCGGGTTGAGACGCACGCAGTACAAGATCGTCAACTCGTACTGCTTGACCTCATCAAGGACTGCCCTGCTCTTTTGCGCACTCTGCTTCGCGCAGTCGCCTTCAGGGTTGAGGCAGCCGAACAGCAGCTTGTACGTGCCGCCGGCATCCTTGGCGGTCCGCGCGGTCACCTCTGCGTTCTCGCGGGCGATACCGATGTTCACGGCATTGACCACACCGACGAGGACCATGAGCGCGAGGAGCGCAGCGACCATGAGCAGCAGCTTGCGGGCCTGACGCTGGTTCTCTTCCAAGACCTCGACCTTGCGGCTGCTCACCTCGGACTCGACCCGGACTCGCTCGACGAGGTCCACCATTGTGGCGTTGGACTCGACGTTCGCTCGGATCAGCTCCTCCACCGCGGAGTCACGGTAGTCGGCTTCCTCTTCATCAGGACCGGGGGCGACAGGGTTCATCGTCTCACTTCCTTCAGTTCCTCTCGGAGCCGCCGAATAAGGTCACTCTGGCGCTCCAGGATTCGTTTGTGTTCGTCGGCGGCCTTTTGAAGCTCTTCCAATAGGTCCACCGTTTCGTGGGTCGACGTCATGCGAGGAATCTCCTCCAGGAGATGGCTGAGATCGTCACTGTCCACGACGTCCCCTCTGCGATATATCAGGCCGCATAGGAGCATCGCGGTACTTCATCTCCGTGATGAGCTGGACGGCTTCCTCAAGTACATCGGCAACCTGTTTGTGCAGCATCGTGGCCTCGACCTGCTTGGGTAGAAGCTCACCCCTGATGAAATCGTTCAACTCCCGGACCTGTGCCTCAGCCCGGTCCGCCTTCTCCAGCTCGCGCTTGATGGAGCTGCGCGTGTAGAGAATCAACAAGACCGCGAAGACACCGAGAACGCCGTACTGAAGCAGCAATGTCACCGGGTCACCGGGGCTGCCGTCCACCTCGGCTGCGAGGTCGAAGAATTGATCCATACCAACCTCGGCTCAGGCTAGGGAACTAACGGCAAATCAGGGCCAGAGCCAAAGGCCCTGACCCTGACGAGCTAACACTTATGGATTACGGGGTGGTGACGTCCTCGACGTAGATCATCTGCTCCGGCCGGGTGATGATCGGCAGAAGGTTCCACTCCAGCAGGTACTGACGCGCCGACGGGTCCTTGTCCTTCCAGGTCTTCGAGAACTTGCCGGTGAAGTTGGCCGGCGCCTCGTCGTCCGCGGTCGGACCGATGTACATCTCGATCGGACGCTGGTCGGTGTAGTTGCCCATGTAGAGCGCGTTGTCCGGCACGAACATCGTGGACGCACCGGCGTCGTCGTCGTAGACCGTCTCGATGGTCTTCCAGTCCAGACCCATGAAGCCCGGCAGGGTCCCCTGGGAGTAGTACTGGTCCTTCATCCGGTCCGACATCAGCGAGGCCGGCACAGTGCCGTTCGCAGCGAAGGCGTCGAAGATGTAGGCCATCGTCATCTCGGTGATGAAGGCCTCGCGAGCCTCCACCCGGCCATCGCGGCGGATGAGCCGCTTCCAGGCGCGGATGTCGCCGACGATCTGCTGCGGAGTAGCGGTGTCCCAGCCGACACCCACCGAGGGCAGGTGGCTTGCCGGGAACTTGTAGTCCACAGAGGCCTGGACGTCGGGGAAGTCGAAGGCCAGGGTGCCCTTCAGCGCCGCCCAGACCATGTACTCGGCGAAGTTGTCGAACCGCTGGTTAAGGTCCGCCACCTCACGGAGAACGGCCTTCTCGGCGTTCGTCGCGGCCAGCTCGCCCGGGGTCCGCAGCCAGTGCAGAGTGGTGGGCTCGAAGACCTTCTTCTCCCGCAGGTACACGAACGCGGCGCTTTCCTGCGACCGGCCGAGACGGGGCACGATGTGCGCCTCGGAGTTCGGCACGTTCGGCTTCGCGATCATGCGCGAGCCGCGGATAACGTCCCACGTCACCGACGGGAAAGGCCACGGGGTTTGCGGAAGCCGGCTGAGCATCGTCAGGCTTTCCGGGGCGGTGAACTTCTCGACGACCCCACGCAGAACCGTGGGTTCCAGAAGACTGATCTCGGGCACGGTTTGCGCTCCCTGTTCGGCACTAGCGGCGGATCAGCGACTCCGTGATTCACAGAGCCCGGCCTGCGCCTCCCCGTGGGGATCATCTGACTGGCCTACGCAGTACTCCATCGGAAGGAGTAGCGGACAAACCCTTTAACGCAGTGGAACTAAACCGCTTCTCCCGGTCTGATCCTGCAATTGGTCGCCGATCAGACCGGTGAATACACCGAGGGGCCCGTGCTGATTCAGCACGGGCCCCAAGCGTTACTGCTTAGAACTTAAAGGTGCCGCGGACCGTGTCGGTGACCGCGCCGAGATCGGTGAGAGCCGCAGCGTCCGCGCCGACGATCAGGGACAGCTTGAGAATGCCCTGGATCACCATGTTGGACAGCTGGTCGGCGTTGGCGGTGTCCACAGCGCGCCGCAGCACGCCACGAGCCACCTGAGTACCATCCGCGGCAGCATTGCTGTACGCGTAGTACTTCTTATCCGCGGTCTTCTGCCCAATGACAGTGCCGGCGGCGAGAACACCCTGGTTCTTGCCGAGCGTCACGCCCTTCTGGGTGAACGCCGCGGTGGAGTAGAGAATCTCCGGGTCGGTGTACGTAGCCGTCGGGGACTCAAAGCCCGGGACCGGGATCTTCTGGTACTGGGTGGCCATGGTCTCCTCTTTCGATCTGGCCTAGCGGGAACCGTTTTTGTGCGACGGCTACTTGGCGGGGTTGACCAGAGCCGAAAGACGAAGGACCTCAGCGTCGATATCGACCTTGTGAGCCGCGTCCGCGGTCGGCTGCTTGCCCGTCTCGTTGTTGAGCTTCACGATCGGCTCAGCCGGGATGAGCTGGTCGAACATGGCGACATTGGACAGGCGCAGCTCAACAAAGGCGTTCTTCTGCGCCGGGAGGACGCGACCCTCAGCAATGAGAGCCTCGACAGCGTGCTCGGCGCTCTGCTTTTCGAGGCCGTTCACACGGTTAGTCAGTGCGACGTTGCTGGTGGCCAGCTCCTGCACCGCGCTCACGACGGTGTCGGTGTTGACCTTCTCGTCGTCGGTGTTGCTGAGCTTGACCACGCCGGCCTTGGTCAGGGCGCTGACCAGGGTCTGGGACAGCTCGGTGGCGGTCGCAGCCTCGCCGGCCTGAGCCTGCAGAGCGGACACGTCAATGTTGTGCTCAGCCTTGAGCGCGGTCAGCAGGTCCTCAAGGGACGGCTTGGCCGCAGTCTCGGTGGTTGCCTCGTCAGCGGGCATTTCCGTCTCCTCGGTTTCTGGCTTGTCGATAACGACCGTGTCCTCGGTGAGCAGCACGGCTGCTTCCTCAGATCTATCGGACGTAGCAGCGACAATCTCTTCGTAATTTTCGAGACCGGTGACGTAAGGACGATTAGTGACGCATGAATGCAGAAGCGTCGGCCCGACTCGGTTGCCGGTCTTCGTGTCCGTGTAGTCGAGGTGCATCATCGCGCTGGCACCCAGATAGGTCTTACCGAGCTTGTCGGCGTGCGCGTCATCGCGAACGTCGATGACGGCATAGACCTTCTTGTCCGTCAGCTGAATGTCCACGACTTCCCCGATGTTGCGAGTGGGGTCCTCCGTGTGCTCGTTCTTGTGATTCGCCAGTGGAACCTGAACGATGTCGCAGACACCGTCCTTGAAGTTCTTCTGCAGACTCGCCACGAACGCTTCGTCGACCTTGATGGTCTTACCCGTTGCCGGGTGCCGCAGGTTCCCGAGGTTCAGCAAGTGCTTCTTGAACAGCCGCCCACTCTTGGTACGAGCAAGCTCGATGTACCCGTCGCCATCCGACGGGACAATGACGAGGTCATCCGCCATGACACGAACCTCCTAGGATTCAATGCCTTTATCGGCGGGAGGTTTACACAGTGGCGTCCGCGTCCACGTCGGACGGGCCATATGTCGCCCGGAAGATGTCGTCTTTGCATGGGTACAGCTCGCCCTGGATACCCCGGATGATCCAGTCCCCATACTCGCCGCGCATGACGCCTTCGAGCGTCACAATCTCAACCGCCCCCGCCAGGAACAGCACCTTCGCGGCCTCGTAACCCTCACGAATCCAGGTAGGTAGCGCCTTCCAGTCGTTGGCCGCGGCGCGCAGTAAATCGGACACCCGCTCGGCCTCTATCTCGACCGGCTTCTTGCGGAACTTCGGCACGGTTCTCCTTCTAGACTCACACGGTGGTATTCCAGACCCGGCGGTACTCGCTAATGACCTCGATGAGGCTGGTCCCGTCGGCGACGTCGAGGGTGTGGAACACGTCCCCGTCCACCTGCGACGCACTGATGTAGAGGAACCAATCCGGGACGGTGTGCTCACGCCGTCCGGCCATGAGCTGACGGGCGCGGCCCGAGATGGCCAGGTCGAGGCTTTCCGCGTAGAAGTGGGTCAGCTCGCCGTGGTGAAAGCTCCACGCTCCGATGGGCCCGAGGTCTGAGTCGATGTGGACCATGACGTTCTGCATCAGCTGACCACCAGTTCGATCTGGCACCGACAGTTCGGATGCCGAGGCGGGCCTTGCAGGTCGAGGTAGACCGGTCGCAGTTTCGTGCCTTCAGAAGTCGCCGTCCGGTCGAACTCCTCCTCCACACCAACCTCGGTGCCGTCCAGGGCGGCGCACATCCCGCACGGGTCGGTGGACTGGACAGCCCACCGCTTACGGACCCGGACGTAGCTGTGCATGCCGGCGTAGTTCGCGAAGATGGCGGTCTGCGCGTCCCGGGCGCCCTGGTGCACAGCGGTGGACATGCTGGCGGACAGGCGGGATCGCAGGGTCGCCGCCGCTCGGCGCAGCGCGGCATGGGTGGCCAGGACCCGAGCAGCGCTGGGGTCGTCCCCGGTGACGCCGTCGAACGCGGCCCGGACCCCGTTCTGGATCTCGGTCTGAGCGTTCCCGAACGCCCGGTCCACATCGAGCAGCAGGGCGGTGAGGGTGGACCCGAGGTCACCCAGTTCGGTGGGGACGTCATGACCGAGGTCGCTGAGCTGCTTGACGGTGGCGGCCCGTGCGACCTCGGTGGCGGCGGTGTACGCGGCGGTGAGGATCGCGATGACGTTGCGGCGGGCGGCGCCGAGCAGCATGGTCAGCGCCTGGTGCAGGTCCGCCCGCGACAGCAGGGTGGTGCCATCGACCTGCTCGGCGGCGAGGATGACCGCGGCCAGGTACCCGGCGTACCCGGTGGTGGCCTTCTCGGTCTGCTCGGCGGCTTCAGCTCGGGCACGAACCTCCAACGCGAGCAGGGCGAGAGCGAGCGCGTTCACTCCCGGCGCTTCTTCCGCTCCGGGTCAGAGGCGCGGTCCTGGCTTTTGCGGTCCGGGTTGGAGTTGGCTGCCGGGTCGACCTTCCAGCCGTACTTCATGAACTGGGCGATGTTGAACCGCTGCCGTGGGGTCTGTCGGCCCTGGGCGTCGCGGATGGCCACGGTGCCGTCGCCGAAGTCGATCAGCTTCGCGCCGGGCTGCTTCGGGTTGGTCAGGGTCTGGTGCGGCTTGGTGCTGCCGGGGTTCTGTGGCTTCGCTCCGGTACCGCCGCCGGCCTTCGTGCTGGCATTCGTGGGCGCGGCTCCGCGACCCCCGCCGTGCCTCTGGCTCTTCGGGTTCGGGTTACGGACGTGGCCGGCGCCGAAGGCCTTACCTTCCTGGCCCCGAGCACCGAGCTTGTCATCCATGTCCCGGGTGATCGCGGTACCGATGGGGACCCCGTAGACGCGGGCACCTTCAGCGGTCCGCACGACCTTCGGGCCGCCGGAGGTGGGACGACCACGGACCAGTTCCACCATGGCCTCGTCGAGCAGCTCCGCGGCCAGATCCGACAGCGTCAGCGCACCCTCGCTGTCACCGGACAGCACGAACCCCTGCGGCAGCAGCGTCGCATCGATCTGCGCCCCGCCGACGGGGAACGCCTCGCCGCCAGCCCCATCAGGAACAGCACCCGCACCGGCGCCACCCATGGCGTTGGCCGTGGGCAGACCCGGGGTACCCGGCGCCCCACCCGGGCCGGGCGAGCCGTCACCCATCAGGCCCTGAGCGGCCATCAACTCGGCCTGCTCCTTCTCCTTGACCATCTCTTCCTCGACGGTCTCCCAGTCCACTTCGAGGCCGAACTCCTCCGCGACCTGCTTCTCCAGCTCGTGAACGAACTCGGGGCGGATGGTCAGGGACTGGCCGGCGACGGCGAGGGTCTTGAAGATGTCGACCAGGGCGGACTTCTGCTCCTCCGTCAGCGACCCGAACTGGAACTTGGGGTACTTGCCGGAGCCGAAGTTCCAGTCCACGAACCGGGGGATCAGGCGCGCGTTGATGATCTCTTCGATCTCACCCATGATCGTCGTCAGCATCATCATGAACAGGGCGTCGGACTGGCGGCCGAAGTCCACCAGGGACGCGTCCCCGCCGGTGCCCTGCGAGTCGTCGAAGAACGCGGCCAGGATGCTCTTGGACATCTGGCTGTTGTGGTGGTTGATGTACGCGAGGAAGTCGAAGCCGGTGAATTCCTTCAGCGACTCGACCTTGTAGCCCTCGGGCACGGTCATCCACTGGGCGATACCCAGGTCCGCCAGGGCCCGCTGGAAGTCTTCCTTCTCCTCACGCGACGGGTTCGGCGGCAACGTGCCCACCCGAGTACCCACCGCGGCTCGCTGCGCCGCGATGTGCGCGACGATGTAGAGCTTGTACTTGACCTGCCAGTGCTCGTACGCAGCCCGGAAGTAGCTCTGCCCGTAGTACGGGCGCTCCTCCTCGTTCGCGGCGTAGTACACGGCGTTCTCGGCGGGGATGGTCACATCAACCTGCCGGTCGTGGTACATGGTCTGCTGCCGCAGCCCGGTCCACTCGGAGTTGTCGTCGAGCAGGAACGTGAGGGTGTCCGACGGCCGGTGGGCCATCTTCTTCAGGGTCAGCTTCCCCTTCAGGGGGCCCTTGTTCGGCGTCCAGTACACCAGCTCGAAGGCGGTGAACCCGTCGAAGATCGCCATCAGCATCTGGGCGATGACCCGACCGAACGGAACCGTCATCCCGCCGCCGGACGAGGGCAGGGTGAACATGTCCTGAATGAACTTCGCCTCGTCCTCGCCGCCCTCGACGTTGTCCTCCGGGACGAACGTGGCGGTCTTGAGCGCAGCCCGGATCGGCAGCGTGATCAGGCGGTACAGCGCGCGGGCCTGTCCGTCGGTCTGTCGCATCGCCATCAGCTGGCGAACGGTGACCTCTTCCGTACGTAGGGCCTCCCATTGAGACTTGTACGGGGTCTGGAACGGCAAGTGCGAGGAGACACCGACCTCGAACTCCGCCTTTGGGCGCGGCTGAATACCACCGCCTGCCGGCGTGGGCTTGGTCGGTTCCGTCATGCTGGATCTATCGGACGGGTCTATCAGAACGGTGACGGCAGCCGCGTCTCCCAAATCTTCTTCAGATTCGCCCCGTACGGCAGGTGCAGCGGGCTGCCGGTCTGAATGCTGGGCGCCTCATAGTGCCGGCGCGCTCCACCGCGCTCCTCACGACCGCCGGTCTTCACCGCCATCAGCGCGGCGCAGGCCACCGCGTCAGCGATGTCCTTGGAGCCGTCCGCCGGGTGGTCGACGCGCCCGTTCGGCAGTCGGGAGAGGCTGAGCAGCTCGTCACGGAGCAGGAAGCTGCCGGGCTTGTCCTCGTCGGGGTACCGCTCGCGGGGGATGGTGATCCGGCCCTCGTACATGAGGTCGCGCAGGTTCCGCCACGGCTCCTCGGACATGTCCGTGGACACCTTCTCGGTCTCGATGCCTTTGTCCTCAAGGATCTGCATCGAGTCTTTGCTCTGGAACGTGTCGAAGCTGAAGAGGCGGATGTTGAAGCCGCGCCGGATCAGCTCGAACGCCAGCTGGCGGGCCCACCGGATCTGGATCTCCCGAGGCGGGTCCGCGGCGATGTCGGCGGAGAAGTGAATGGTGAAGTCCACCTTGACGTGTGGGCGGACCTCCCGCACCGAGTGAACGGCGCCGTCCTCATCCTCAGCGATGGCCTGGTGCTCGGAGTAGTCGATGACGTGGGCCATGGCGATGCCGGCTCGGTCGCCTTGGACGGCCAGGTCGGCGTGCATGACGTACGCGGCGCCGCGGACCGGGTAGAAGCTGTCAGCGAACGTGTACCGGGGTACCCACACCGACCGCTTGGGGCCCTGCTCGATGACGTACTCGACCTTGACGGGCAGCTGGTTGTGGATGACGAACGCGCTGTCCACGGCCTGGGTGTTCCGGAAGTACGGGTTGATGGCCCTGGCGGGCTTGCATTCGTACTTCGCGCGGGCGGTGATGGGGTCGTCGCGGTAGTCCTGCGCGAACGCTTCCTTGCCGACGACGCGGGGGTTGACCTGCCAGGTGGCGAGGGGACCGGAGACGAAGTGGCGGGATTCCTCGCCGCGCTCCTTCATGTCCCTGCGGGCGTCGGCGGTGAGGTTCTGGATCGTGGACCCCAGGTACCGGGGATAGCTGATCCGGACCATCTTGAACACCTCGGGGAACCGGGTCGCGCCCGAGGTCTTCATCATGTTGAGGATGCCCTCAGCACTCTTGGTGGGTTCCCGAGCGGAAGCCCCCTTGCGAGTGACCATCTCCTTCTTGGACTTGAACGCGTCGATCTCGTCGGCGATGCCGAGGAGCAGGTTCAAGCCTTCCTGGGACTCCGCGTCGGAGTGCCCGGAGATCGACTCGACGTTCTTCGCGTACGAGATGGAGTTCTGTCGCGCCGTGCACTTGTCCTTGAACCAGCCACGCTTCACCGCCCTCATGATCGGAATGAAGAATGCCTGCTGGGCCTGGGCGGAGCTGGACGCGACGTTGAGCAGGTGGATGGTGTCCTGATCCGGCATCCCGTAGTAGGTCTGCGGCGACTCCAGGCACATCAGCAGGTACGCGATGCGCATGGAAGCGATGCGGCAGATGTGGTCCTTGCCCGAGCCCTTGCCCCACTGCAGGGTGGCGAAGTTGACCATCCGGGCCGGCTGGGACCAGTACCGTTCCTCCCGCCACGCCGACGCCGGGCCGATGTGGAGCCGGCCAGTGACCTTCCCGCTCTCGAACTCCGCGGAGAGTGCCGGGTACATCGACGGGTAGTAGATCCGCTCGATGTGCCGGACGGCGTCGTACTGAACCTCCGACAGCGGCGGGTTATTCAGGAACAGCTTGTCCTGCACGAACGTGGACAGCGGGACAGGCTCCTCGGCGAGCATGTCCAGCAACGGACTCTCGGGGGCCGTTGCCTCAAAGGCTGCCTGACGTAGTGCTTCGCCGAAGTCGAACTCCATGCGGGCTCTATCGGGCGCCGCCTGTGGGTTACCGCTTCGCTGTCGCCGCGGCGACTACCTGCTCCAGGGCAGTGAGTCGTGGGGTGATGGACAGCAGCACCACGTCGGTCGCGACCTGCGGACACGGACCGGCCGCGGTCATCATGGCCTGCAGCGTGCTGTCGCTGATGTCGGAGCCGGGCAGGTCCGCGGACTTCACGGCGACGTACGTGGTCTGAACCTCGACGGGTTCGCTGAAGGTGACACCGGTCTTGGTGTCGACGGTGTACGGCACCTTGTACAGCTTCGGCTCGCTCACCATGCCGGACTCACCACAGCGCACCACGAGGTAGTCGGTCCACTGCTCCTTGATGTACGTGTACGGCGGGCCGTCCTCGTAGGAACCGGTCGGGTTCGCCGCGCGCCACGCCCTGCGGGCCTCGCGCATCTTTGCGTCCCAGGCTGCACGGACGACGTCGACGTTGAAGCTCTTCGAGGAGTTCGCCAGCACCAACACATCGCTATACGGGCGGGTTGCCTTGACGGTGCCCTTGCTCTTCGACTTCAGCTTCTCCCACTGCGCGAGAGCCTTGGACGCCTTAGCGCGGGTATCGGCGTCGACGTCTCCACCACCGCCGGCCCAGAGCTTGACCCGGGATACCGCGATGGCGATCGCCTGGCTGGTGGACTTCCCGGACTTCTTGATGGCCCGCGCGACCTGGCAGATGTAGGCCGGGAGGCCACCCCCGTCCTGGACCCAGTTGGACCCGGGCTTCTCGTCGAGCGAGCAGCCGGCAAACGCCACGATGAGGTCAAGCTCATCGCGAGAGAAGACGACTACCTGCGTCGACGATGCCACCCGGGTTCCCCTTTAAACGTTGGTGCTGATTACTTCTTGTCTGCGGCCTTCAGCTTCGCTTCGGCCTTCTCCTGGTCCACGACGCTCTTGAGCTTCTCGCCGGGGCCGACGTGGTCGCTCATGACGACGGTTTCATTGCCCTTGTCGTCCGTCACGACCTTGGCGATGGTGCCCTCGTAGAAGACGATCTCGTCCGCGGCCTGCGGCTTGTCGTCGGCCTTCGGCTTCGCCACCGGAGCGGCGGGGTCCTTGAACTTGTCGCTGGACATGTTTGACTCCCCTTACTAGATCTTGGTCGTCTCGAACGCAGCGGCGAGACTGACGAGGACGTCGCTGCGAGTCTTCGCGTCTGGCACGGAGGCGCTGACCGTGGAGATGATCAGCTGCTGGATCTCCTTCAGGAGAGCCTTGCGCTCCACGCCGTTCATGGGCTCGGTCTTACCGAGCATCCGGTTGAACTCCTGCGTCATCGACAGCCAGAACGTGTTGAAGTCCTTCTGGATGGACGCGGTGTTGAATCCGCCCAGCTCGCCGCGCTCCTTGCTGCGCAAAACGATGTAGTTGTAGGCGATGCGTTCGATGAGCAGCTGCTGGATGGTGTTCATCGGCAAGTGCTTGGCTTCGTCGCGCATGCGGAAGACCAGGACCTCGTACAAGCCCCGAAGCTTTTCGTCCTTCACCACGTCTGGCAGCTCAAAGGCTGCGTCGAGGTCATCCAGTGCCATATCTGTTCTATCGGTCTGAGGATGTCCGATAGTCGAGGGTGATGCGGAGTCCGTCGGGGGCTTCGATGGTGGTCCAGCCCTTGGCGCGTATGTCGACGACGGCGTCCATGAGGGCCTGTTCGTATTTTTTGAGGGCGGCTTCCTCGACGGCGACTGGCTCGTGGGCGGTCACCGGTAATCGCCATTGCTTCTCGGCGGTCGGTGGTCGTACCGGCAGGTCATGCCGCGAGGGTGACGGTAGAACGTGTCGAACAGCCAGTGAATGACGGGCTTCTGCACTGCGATGAAGCCCAGAATCAGGATCAAGAGCCAGACGATCACCGGGGGAAGTTCCGCATCTGGTTCAGGTTCAGCTTCGTCGGCGGTGCCGGCGGCGGGACGGGGGCTCGGGCGGCGAACAGGTCGGTGAGGAGGGCGACGATGAGATCGAGGCCGGAGTCGTCGCCGACGCGGGTCTTGGTTTTGAGGTCCCAGAGCATCCGCATCGCGGCGACGCAGGTCTGCTGGTCGATCCGGGTCCCGAGTTCCTGACGGGCGCTCAGAGCAGCCCCGGTAGCGGTGACAGCGCCGCCTGCCCCGAGGACGAGAAGGTCTGCGAGCGTGGCTGTGAGGCCGGCTGCGATGGTGGTGGTGTCGCCGGTCTGGGTTAGCTGGTCCCGTAGGACTGCGAAGCTGACTGCCTGATTGCCGGAGGCGATCGCTGCGAGCAGGACCGGGCCGGTGTCCAGGTCACCCATCAGGTACGTGTACGCCTCGGCTGTGCGGATCCCGACCCTGGTGACCTGGTCCAGGGACATCACCGCGTCGCGCATGGCCCCCGCGGCGCGTTCGGCGATGAGGTGCAGCAGGGCGGGCTCGACGTCGAGTTGTTCGAGCGCGGCGATCTGGGTGAGCCGGCCCACGATGTCGGCGACCGTGAGCCTGCGGAACTCGAACGGCATGCACCGGGACGCGACGGTGTCGGGAATGCGGCGGGGTTCGGTGGTGCACAGAATCCAGATGGTGTTCGGCGGGGGCTCTTCCAGGGTCTTCAGGAGGGCGTTGAATCCGGCGGTGCTCGTGGAGTGGGCCTCGTCGTAGATGATGACCCGGTAGTTCCCGCCGACCTGGTACAGGACCTGCTGGCACAACTCCCGGATGTTGTCGACGAGGCCGTTGCTGGCTGCGTCGATCTCCAGGACGTCCAGGCTGGATCCGTCGAACACGGACTTGCAGGACACGCAGTGCCCGCAGGGCCCGGGTGGGGTGTCGCAGTTCAGGGCGGCGGCGAGGATCCGGGCGGTGGTGGTCTTGCCGGTGCCTCGGGTCCCGGTGAACAGCAGCGCGTGTGGGACTTTCCCGGTCTGAACCATCTGCCGCAGGATCACCTGGACGGCGTTCTGACCTGCGAGATCATCGAAGTGCTTCGGCCGAAACTTCAACGCCAAGCTTTCCATGGGGCGACCTTCCGGGACGTGGTGTAGGGATTAACGCTTGGGACCGGAAAGTCGCTCGGTGACGAGAAAACATTCACCGTTCTCGGCCAGCAGCCGGGCCATGTCAGCGCGGCTGATCTTGGCGGTGCCGTTGTTGCCCCAGGTGGGGCCCCAGGAGTTGTAGAGGGTGTAGTAGTCGCCGGTGATGTTGACGCCGACGACGAGGATGCAGTGCCCGCCGACCTTCTTACCGGTGACGGTGACGTAGCCCTGGGCGTTGGGTTGGTACATCCCGGCGTACCAGTTCACGCCGATGATGGCGGGTCCGATGTGGCCGACGCCGAGGGCCATCTCCTGCTCTGAGGACGCCGACCGGTATTCGCCGTAGTAGCCCAGGGCCTTCGCGATCTGCATGCCGGTGGTGACGCTGGTGCCGTCGTAGTGGGGGTTCGCCTCCGGGTACGCCCCGCCATCCCACTGATCCGCGCGCTGAGCCGGCCAGTAGACCTGCTCCCGAGCGAACAACCCGTCCAATTTGCGGACCGCGACCGGGTAGAACCGCAGGTCATTGGTGATGGCGAACCCGACACAGGCGCCTTCGGTTCCCTGGTCGAGGACCTCGGTGCCTCTGGGCGGGTACCACCGCTTCGTGCGGAGCTTCTGCTCTGTGGGGTCGAGCACGGCGCAGAGCGGGAAGTTCAGGCTGCGCGGATCGAAGTGCTCAAGACGGTCCAGGCGGCGGTCTTCAACGACCGTGCCATCGCGCAGCTCAACCATGTCGTCTCCCGATCTGCAGCAACGGCGCTTCGGTCTTGTTCTGCTCGATCAATGCCTGCTGCGCGAACCCGGACGCAGCGCGGCGTACATCCTCCGGAACCCCCGCCGAGCAGGAGTCGGACTCGGTGGTGTCCTCGGTAACCCGATACCAGTCGAACGCGTAACCGCAGGCCAGGCACTCGTAGAAGCGGTGGTCGCCTTCTTGCTCAGGCTCGGCGGTGCCGCCGCATTCCGGGTCGACGCAGGGCCGGGAGCGGTCGTTATACGGCCGGCTCGTCATCGGGGGCGTCTTCGAGAATCGCCGGGTACTCCTTGTTGCACAGGTCGATGCGTTCGGCGACGTCATCATCGGGCGCCAGCGGTGCGGTGAGCTGCTCAATGTCCGTGTCGGACGGGTCGCCTTCGACCTCGCTCGCAATGGTGTCCTGGTCGGTCACTAGAACGTCAGCTCCTTCACGAGAGTTCCGTCGTGGGTGTCGCGGCAGCGTGGGCAGCGCTGCGGGTCGTACGGCTGATCGAGGATGTTGACCGGGATCAGCAGCCCGCAGCCGAGGCACGAGGGCCGCAGGAAGTCCTGCTGAGATCTATCGGTCTGCACGAACGCATCGAGGCGCATCGCGGGCAGTTTCGCCGCTTCGAGCCAAGACGGCTTCCCCATCACCGCGGCGTACACGTTGTAGGGGTTGGGTCGGCCGCGCAGCAGCATCCGGAGCTTGAGTCGGTGGCCGGCGCGGGTGACCCACAGGTCGTCGACGTAGTCGTGGGCGTTGACCTCCTCGGACGCCGGGGCGAAGTACCCGCCCTCGATCTTGAGGCGCATCGGGACGTAGTGGCCGGCGCTCCAGCGCTTGAGCTGGTTCAGGACCCTGGCGTAGTCGTCGTCGATCTCCAGCTCGAACAGGACGAGGTCCACATCGGTGCGCATAGTGACAGCCTTGGTGGGGTGGGTCGCCCACTGTCCGACGCTCATCCACGGCGTCAGGTGCTCGTTCATGACGTCGACGAAGGCTTGGATCTGCGCCGTGACCATGGGCAGGGTCATGGAGAACTCGACGTAGTCGGTGCCGGCTGTCCAGTCCCGGTACTTCACCTCGTCGGACGCGAACCGGATGCTGCGCTTGCTGATGCCGTGTCGGGTGCCCAGCTGGGTCTGTGCCCGGAACGCGGCCCGGCGGAAGTTGAACCGCCAGTGGTCGTTGCCGACGAACCGGTACTGCTCCGGCTTATGGATCCGAGCGCGGATCCGCATGGCCTGTGAGGACTGGTCGACCGGTCTGATCGCGGACAGGTCGATGACTCGATCTGACGCCGCCGCGCGGATGTACCCGGTGCGGATCTTCAGGTCCTCGTAGTTGCAGGTGCCGCAGGCCTTGCCGTAGCACCGGGTGTCACAGTTGGACACCACGACACCATTGCTGAGTGCCACAGTGTGGTGATCACTCACCGAGAGATCAAAGACCCTGACTGGCTCAGCGACAGGCGTTACTCGAATGGCGCGCATTCAGGAGTCCGCCTCAACGTAACGCTTTCCATCCCAGACAAGCTCACCACGTTGTCGACGGATCTTGCGTAGTTCTTCGGCGTCGGCCATGCACTTTCGACATTGGCGGAACTCCCGGCCCGTACTCTTTCGGATGCTCCATCGGGTGTTCTCTTCGGTGTACTCGTGGTCGTAACGACAGGTCGGAGCGCCGTTCTTAAGGCGGACTCGACCGGCCTTTGCCGCCTTAGCGTCCAAGTAGCGCTCTCGGTTGTCTATGAGACAGGGCTGGCAGCGGGGGCGGCCCTTCACTCGTACGAGATTCTCTTCGATGTTGGCGTGCTTGCCCGCGCGACACAGCGACCGCGATCGCCATGCCTGGCGTGTGTTGTCACCGACAGTGCAGAGTTCGAGGTGACGAACACATCGCTTTTCGTGGCACATGTGATTCAAAACCATGTCTAGTGGAACAGGACCGTGCTCTGCGATCCACGCATAGGCGTAGGCACTCAGCAAACCCAGGGACCGGACCCTCCACTGGCCATATCCCTGCGGGTCAAGATCCCCGTCCCAGATGAGGCAAGGGGTGCCTTCGTTCGGGGCGCCCGAAGCCGACCCCCACCGAACTGGGATCGGGCCGACGACAACGTTGTCCCAAAACTCGGCGTCGAGATCGCTAAAACCGTCACCTGCATTCGATGCAGGCACGCTGTGTAGTGAGGCCGTGGCAATGTCGTGCTCGCCAGTAAGCTGCGCAGCCTCAACGAACGAGCCGTCGGTAAGCATGACCTTGTGGTCTGCGGTACAGCGCAGCGTGCTGCCGTCGTCGAACATGACCTCGACCACGTCGGACCGCATCCCGACCTCCCACACCCGGTGCGCCTGGGCTGTCACAGACGATCCATCCATCGCCCCAGCCAGGACGCAGGGAGTATTCCCGACCAAGTCCTCGATGGGGAGGACCGAGCCGTCGGCGAGTCGGATCAGCGTTCCCTCAGCCAGGCACCGCTCGACCCACTCGTTACCGTGATAGTCCGAATCGAAGTTGTGGTCATAGGTGTGACTGTCGGTCTGCTCGACGAACTCGCGCATCTGCACGTAGGTGACCCAGAGCATCTCGTTGCTGATGCCCTGGTCGATGAATTCCCACCCGAACATGTCGTGCTTGAAGCGTTCGTCGAAACAGTCGGCGTACCCGTTGGTGAACCCGCGGGCGTGCAGTTTGGACTCAATCAACTTCTTGAAGGTCCGGGGGACGCCACCCCAGCAGGCCTGGTCCTGCTCCAGCATGGCGTCAACCAGGGCCTCGCCGACGTCGCGGGAGGCTCGCTGGCACAACTGGAAGAACGCGGCTTTGTTCTCTTCGGACTTGGCCCCGAGCTTGAAGTCGATCTTCAGGTCTCGGAACTCTTCCCATACGTCGCCGAGGATGCGGTTGGCCGGCTGCGGCGCGAACCATTGCATGGGGGTGTTCGCTTCGATCATCAATGGTGTCCAGGAGAACTGGATCCGCACCGTGGGCTGGTTCATGGACTCACGGATGTCGGCGAGGTCCTTGCCGAGCTTGAGGATGCGGAAGACGTCGCCTTCGTCTTCGCCGGGCAGGTTGGAGATCATGTAGAGCTTGATCTTGCGGATACCGGAGGCGATGGCTCGGGTGACGGCTTCCTTGACGTCGGCGTCAGCGGTGCCCTTGCCGACCAGGTCCCGCATGCGTTGGGAGTTGCCCTCCACGCCGAGGGTGATGGAGTCCATGCCGCCGTGGACCTGCAGCAGGATGAAGTCCTGGTCGGCTACGAAGTCGTCGACGCGCATGGTGGGGGCGTCGATCTCGTCGGACACCTTTTCGAGCAGGTCGGCGATGAGCTTGCGCCGCTGGGTGTGCATGGGCAGGTCCGGCATGAACGGCGCCATCCGGGTCGAGCCCATATTGTCCTGCAGCGTCTTGCCGTACGCGACGACCTTGTCCACCGACCGCTGCCGGAACGGCTTCTGCCGATACGTCAGGGCGCAAAATGAGCACCAGGCCGGGCAACCGCGGCCGACCTCAAGGTCACCTGAGCCCATCGCCGGGTCAGCGTAGAGCAGGGGCGGGTTGTCCAGGGGCGCGATGGAGTCGAGGTCGCGGACGTGGCGCTTGCGGCGCGGGAGGGTCATGCCCTCCAAGTTGGAGGTGTAGCCCACCACTTGACGGGAAGGTGCCTCAACACCCACGTGACTGCGGTCCTCGTAGTCGTAATGCACGTCAACGAAGCGGGGGAAGTAGAGGAACGGGAACTCGCGGGCGAGGTCGGCGTAGCAGCCGAGTCGGTCTGATCGCCAGCGGCCGGTCTGCTTCCAGGCGGCGATGCGGGCGGTGACGACCCCGACGCCGGGGTTTCCGGTTTCATCTTCTACCTCTCCGAGCCACCAGCAGTCGACGACAGGTGCGAGGACTTCTGGGGCTCCGTAGGACAGCCCGCCGACCATGATCATGGGGTGGTCGTTGGGGTCGCGTTCGGACCATCGGGCGGGGATGCCGCTCATGGTGAGCATCTTGATGAAGCTCATGGACAGGACCGGGTAGCTGATGCTGGTGGCGACGATGTCGAAGTCGGTGAGTTGGTGTTTGGTCTCGATGCCGAAGATGGGGATGCCGGCTTTTTCGAGCAGGCGCAGGTCTCGGGGTGTGCTCGGCAGGTAGAACCGGTCGCAGAGGAAGGAGGGGCTGCCGTCGTGGATGGAGCGGTAGACGGCGGGGATGGATTGGTTTCCGGCAGCCGCTTCGTAGGGCCAGGACGCGACGAGGCACCAGCGTGCGGTGGCGGTGTCCCAGGGGCGGCGTTCGGCGTTCGGCTCGTCACCGAGCATCTGGACGCCGAGGTCGAACTTGTGGAGGTTGTCGTCGAGGAACCGTTGGATCTGGGCTGGGGTGCGGTTAGGCACGGCAGGTCGTGGTGATGGTCTGCGCGGGGCGTGCATTGGGCGGGGTGTACGGCTTGCAGGCGAAGATCTCCCACCTTCCGTCGATGGGCCAGCTGCGCAGCTCGGCTTCGGCCGCCTCGGCTTCGGCCTCGGTGGTGTAGGGGCCCCAGACGCCGACGATGCCGGAGTTGTCGCTGTAGCTGAGGACGAGTGTCCATTGCACAGCCGGCGGGGGGTTGTTCACGTTGAGGATCATCGGTGGCGTCTCCCGTTGAGGCTCTTCTTGATGAGGCGGCCGGCGCCGAGGCGCTTGTGTTCGGCCCACGTGCCGTGACCATTGCGGGTGTTGGCGCAGGGGCATCCGACGACGCCCCAGCCGCTGGCGATGCGACGGCAGCCGGGGCAGAACAGCTGGACGCAGTTGCCGATGGCGCAGAATCTGATCTGTTCGTAGTGGTTGCCCTTGCGGTCGGACAGGACAGCGCCGCACTTATGGCGCTCAGGCTCGTGCGAGAGGCGATGGCCCTCGGGGGTGCTCTTGATGGACTGGCCCAGCTCGCAGAGGAAGTGGCACTCGTGGTTCGGCTCGCGCTGGATCTGGAGTTGAAGGTCTTCGTCGCAGTCGGCGCAGCCGTCGACGTGGTCGATGCAGGTGGGGTTCACGGTTGCTCAACGGTTCGGGGCTGGATGAGGTGTCGTAGTTGGTGCCAGCCGTCGAGATTGCCGTCGAGATTGCCGTCGACCGTGGCGTGGGGCTCCGCGGGCGTGGCGACGTGTTCGAGGGGGCTGAGGTGGGGCGGGTCCGCGGTGACCAGACGCAGGTAGAGGTTGAGGTCTGCGTCGATGCTGCGGGTCCCGGCCTGGGTGAGGTAGGAGACGCGGGCGCAGCGGGCGGCGGAGACCTGGGCGCGCTCGGTGGCGGTGAGGCGCTCGGCTTCCCAGTCGGGCAGGTATGGCAGGTGGAGGTCGCCGAGTTCGACGGGGGTGGGGGTGCTGGCGTTGAGGGCTGCCCGCATGGCGTCGGCGGCGTGGGCGATCTCGGGCTGGGCGAGGCAGGTGCCGCCGGGCGGGGTGGCGCGCTGGGCGAAGAAGTTGTCGTAGTCGGTGGAGGTGACGACGACGGTGTGGTCCATGAACGGCTCCAGGAGCCTGTTCACGATGGACTTGTGGACGCCGAGGTCGGTGAGAGCGGTGGCGTGTTCGATGACGGTGTAGCGGGCGTGGAGCCAGATGGCGCGGGCGGCCTCGGCGGCCTGTTCATCGAGCGGGGTGCCGCCCTGCATGCCTTTTTGTTCGCTGGCCCAGACCAAGGGCAGGACGGGGGTGGTGGTGATCCGTTCGATGATCTTGTGGACGGGGATGGCGCGGGAGCTGGCGGAGTTGCGGCTGAAGACTCTGTGGGTGTTGAACTCGGGGAGCATGTAGCGGTGGAGCGTGACTTCGATGGTGGTGAGTCGCTTGTTGGTGGGGCTGATGGAGTCGGCGATGACCTTGGCGCTGGGGGCGAAATCTTCCACGCTGCGTATACCGGCGGGGGTGGACGCGAAACAACCCCCGACAGGGAGTTGCTTGGTCGGGGGTTGCTCGCCCCTGGGTGACTAACCCGGGGTGTAGAGATGCCTGACGCGAACAGGCGAGTTCACGGTAGCGCAGGTTCAGACCGGGCGCACCTGTGTCACCCCTTCGTGGAGGCTGAAGCGGTAGCGGACGTCGGCGGACTCGGAGAAGGCGTCGCTGTGGGTGACCATGATGATCTGGACGCCGGTCTTGTCGACGAGTTCGCGGAGGAACTCAGCGAGCCTGGGCTCGTACTCGGCGGACACGTGGGCGAACGTCTCGTCCAAGAAGAGCACCGTTTCCTGTCGTTTGCGGGACAGTAGCAGGACGACGAGGCGGAGCAGGAATCCGACGGTGGCGGCCAGTCCGCCTCCGCGGGCGTCCATGACGTCGGTGTCGACGATGGTGCCGTCGTCGAGGCGGGAGCGGACGAGGAAGTCGATCTCGGGTCGCTTCCCGCGGACCTGTTGGACGAGGTGGAAGGTGAGGTCCTCGCCGAAGATCGACTGTAGGCCTTGGGTGACGAGGGCTTCGATCTGCTTCTGGGCGGCGGCTTGGCGGGTCTCGCCGATCTTGGTGAGGAGACCGGCGGCGCGTTCGTAGAGGTCGATGTCGCGACGGAAGCTGGCGACTTCGGCGGTGATGCGCTGGCCGGCGAGGGCGACGGCGCGGGCTTCGCCGATGCGCTGGTCGTAGAGGCTGCGGACGCGGCGGACTTCCCGGGTCAGGGCGGGTAGTTCATTGAGTGCGAGTGTCATCAGAGGCCTACCCAGTCGCTGTTCATCTGTTGAACTACGCCGACGCTGCCGTTGGTCTGATCCTGGAGCAGGATCATGGAGCGTCGGGTTTTGGTGTCGTCGCCGAGCCTGAACGTGCAGGTCTCTCCGGTGTAGCCCTTGAGCATGTCGGTGAGGAACCCGTGGTTGATCACGATGGTGCGCTCGGGTCCATCGAAGGTGGCGTCAATCGTTTCGGTCGCCCGGTTGCCGTACTTGTCCTTGGCCTGCACGGTGACGCTGTCGCGGGTGAGGAGCAGAGCGACGGCCGAGGACTCGGTGTCGGCGTTGATCCGGATGCGTTTGATGGTCTGCAGCAGCTCGGTGCGGTCCACGGCGAGGTGGTGCTTGTTGTTCAGGGCGGGCCGCAGCAGGACCTGTTCCATGTCGGGGAACTGCGCGACGAGCTTGTTGACGATGAACACGTCACTGGCGAACCGGAAGATCAGGTGGTTGTCCGACTGGCCGACGTGGACTTCGTCGAGGTCGGAGGTCTTGAGTAGGCGCAGCAGGTCGTCGACGGCGGCGATGGGGATGCGCAGGTCGACGTCGAAGTGGGCGACCTGCGCTTGTTGAAAGCGGGACCCGTCGGTGGCGATGAGCCGGCCGCCTTGGATGTCGACCATGTTGAGGCTGGCCCGGTTCGGGTCGCGGCTGGCGGCGTACCGAACGGCGGTGAGGGCGCTGAGTAGGGCAGTGCGCTGAACACCGGTGAAGTGAGTGTCCGTGACGGCGGGCATGGGTGGGTAGTCGTCGCCGCCGGCCAGCTTGAGGGTCCAGGAGGCGCGGCCGATGATGATCTGAGCGGTCATACCGGTGACGCGGATGCTGACGTCGCCGTCTTCGGCCTCACGGACGATGGTGAGGATCTTCTTGGCGGGCAGTACAGCCTGCCCGGGGGTGTGGACGGTGACCAGCGGCGTGGTGGCGACCATGGACAGTTCCAGGTCAGTGGCGATGACCCGGAGGCCGTCTTCGACCTGGAAGAGGAAGTTCTTGAGGACGGGCATGACGTCGTGGCTGGGGACGACGGTGGCGGCCTTTTCGAGCAGGACGAGCAGGACGTGCTTGCGGATGGTGATCCGGAGGCGCTCGCCGGCCGGCACGGGCAGGTCGTCGGGAGTGGTGTTGTCGAGGATGCTGCTGATGAAGTCGGTGCCGTCGACGGCGCTCATGCGTCACCGTTGATGGCGTCGAGCAGCTCCTTCAGCGTGGCGACGATGGTGGCCAGTTCAGTGTTGAGGGCGGTGAACATGGCCTGGGCGGCGATGAGGGTGTCGACGCCGAAGTTCTCGTGCAGGGCGGCGCGGTGGGACTCGGCGACGGCGCGGGCGTTGTCGCGGGCCTGTTCGGCGCGGATGCGGTTGCGGGTTGTGGCTTCGATGTGGGCCTTGAGGGCGGCAACCTGGGCGTCGAGGGTGGTGATGTCGATGGTCATGCGGCTCCTCCGAGGTTGGCGGCCTTGCGTAGGGCTGATGACAGGCCCATGACGTCGTCGTCAGGCTGGAAGCGGGGGCAGGCGTGGCGTACTTCGCACCAAGAACAGCCGGAGGTGTCGGCTTTGCAGGTCTGTTCGTCACGCCAGATGTCGTGAGCCATCCGGATGATCCGGGCGTAGATGGTGCTGCGGTCCTCGTCGGTGACCTGGAATTCCAAGACGGGTTCATCGCACATGGGTTGGATCAGACCGACCCGTTCGGTGCGTTCGCCGGTGAGGGCCATCATGGCGAGGTCGTAGAAGTAGAGCTGACCGAGGACTTTGCGCCAGTAGGCGTTGTCCTTGGTGCCTTTGAGGTCCCAGACCTGTAAGCCGTCGGGGTGGTGGACAACGAGGTCGGTTTCGCCGACGAGGTTGACCTTGGTGGGAGTGCCGTCGAGGCCGGGAATCATGACCGGGGCGACGAACCGGGTGGCGGCCTGGTAGCGGTAGGGCAGGACCAGGCGTTCGAGGATCGGTTCGAGTTTGCGCACCAGATCGACGCAGAACATACCGAGGTCGGTGCGGTCCTGGGCGTTGCGCCAGCGGACAACACCATCACCGTTCTCGCGGGCTTCGGATTCGACGGTGCCGATCAGCTCGGTGACCATGCTGACCATTTCGCCGGTGGTCCGCATGGGATTGTTGAGCCAGTCGCGCATAGCTCGGTCAACGACCATGCCGTGGAAATAGTTGCGCAGGTCAGTGACCTTCGACCGGCGGCCGGATCTCATGAGGAATGACTTCTGATGGCACTCGTCGTGAACCCTGAGCTGGCTCCAAGACAGACGCAGGATCTTGGGCGGCTTCATACGTCGGCCTCGACGAGCAGGGTCCGCAGGATGTCTTCGAGTTCGGGCTGTAGGCCGAGAGTTCGGATGTGCTCGACGACGCTTTCGGTGCTGGTGATGGACAGTTGGGTTTCGCCGACGGAGCCGAGGAACGTGGTGAGGTCGACCTGGGCGGCTTTCGCGGCGGCGATCTCGGGAAGTCGGAAGATGTCCTTGGCGGGTTTGTGTGTCAGTTCCACGTGGGTGGTGGTGCCGGTGAAGGGATCCCAGAGGGCGATCCGGACCGGACGGGTGAGGTTGTGCTCGTTGAGCGAGCCACGGGACAGGGCGCCGCAGTTGCTGAAGATGACGTTGTCGACGCGGTAGATGCCGTGGGCGTCGTGGACGTGGCCGTAGTGGACGGTGCCGGTATTGCCCATGGCTGTGGCCCAGGCGCTGGTGGGGTAGAACTCGTACGGCAGTTCCTGCCCCGGCGGGTAGAGGGGGGCGTGGGTGACGACGAGGGATCGCAGGTCGGTGGTGTCGCCCGGGTGTTGCTTTGTGGCGACCCGGTAGTCCCGCAGGGCGTCGGTGACGGCGGCGTCGTCGAAGGTCATCTGCCAGGGGACGCCGTAGACCGGATCGCCGTTGTCGATCCACCCGTCGAGGAGGCGGATGGCCCCGGAGGCGATGGCCACGCCGAGGGGTTGTGTTTCGTCGACGCTGGCGATCCGGTCGTGGGACAGGTCGTGGTTGCCGAGGACTGCGTAGACCGGGGTTCCGCAGTAGTAGGCCCAGTTGATGAGGCGCATGACGGTGCTGTGGCTGGTCCGCGACGGTGTCTTGTGGTGGAAGATGTCGCCGGCCAGGATGATGCCGCTGGAGTTGTGCTGCTTCGCGATGACGGTGACCTGGTCGAGGAGGTCGAACAGATCACTGAGGTAGCTGTCCGTACAGGACGATGGTGCCCGGTCTGAGAGATGGATGTCGTTGACCATGACGTACATGCGTGACTCCCGAATCAGTTGAGGTACTTCCTCTACCGATCCGTGGGGTGTGTTTTTCAGTGCACGTTCTGCCCGCAGGTCGGGCATCGGCCCGCGGCGCGCAGCAGGTCGACGAGTTCGGTCTGGAACCGTTGCTCGTCAGCGGTGTAACTCTGGACATCGGTTTCCGCGGAGGTGTGTGCTTGTTCGCTGGTCAGCCACTCGAAGAGGTGTCTGCGGAACAGGATCCGTCGATCCACGGCTGTGGTGAACTCGGTGAGATCTGGCCCTTCGGGGACCACGGCCTTGGCGAGAACCTGTTCCGCGATCTGAAGACGGTCGATGGAGTGTTGTAAAGCTGTCACCCGATCGGCTGACGCGGTGGCGCGTTGGGCGAGCTGTTCGGCCTGGGCGATGAGGGCGAGTTTGCCGGGCAGGGTCGCAGCGTACTCGGCGGCCTTGGCGGTGTAGTGGCCGAGGTCCTTCTCGTGAGCCTTGAGGTCTGCGGCTAGAGCGTTGCGACGCTTGTTCGCGTTGCGCACGGCCTCGAACACGACGTTGACGTTGGTCAGCTCAGCCAGCTCACGCGCGACGGTCGACCCGGACTCGTCGAGCAGGTAGGGCTTATCGAATTGGCCGGCGAAGTTGATGCTGGACCCGCCGGTGGGCACGGGAGCGATTTTGAGGGCCTCAGTGACCTGTGCGGGCACTGCGCCGGCCAGTTTGGTGTAGGCGGTCACCTGCCCGTCCTTGAGGACCTTGTAGGTCCCTGAGCCTTCGGCGCGTTCGAGGCTGATGACGGTGTCACCGGTCCGGACGGTGATCGCGCAGGTCTTCTGCCCTCGGGTGATCGCCCCGGTGCCGCGGACGTTGCTGGCGATGCCGCGCATGGCCCGCATGAGACCGGTCTTACCGGAGCTGGACGGGCCCACGATGACGGTGAACCGGCCGAAGTCCAAGTCCACCTTCCGCAGCGACTGCCAGTTCCGGATTTCGGTTCTTTCGATCACGGCATCTCCTTCAGTGCGGCGGTGATCCTCTTGGCGAGGAAGGGGACCCACTCGGCGAATTCACTACGCGGGTCGATCTCGCTCAGACCGAAGTCGTCGAACGGGAACGTGCGGATGGCCTCCTCGATCCTGGCCTGAGCCTGTGCCGGCGTGCCGCCGACCGGTGGTTGGGTCCAACCGGGACAGGGCACCTGGGGCCACTGGAACCCATCGCGGGTGTCGTAGTGGTACCCGACCGTGCCGTCCTTGCGCAGGTACGAGGGTCTGCCACAAACGGCGCAGTTGCCGCAGGGCCGGTGGCTCGTAGTCCCGCTCACAGCTTCCACTCCCCGTTCAGTACGAGCCGGATGTGCGCGGCTACCTGCTCGCCGGTGAACTCCTGGGTGGTGGCCTTGGTTTGCATGAAGTCGTGTAGCGCGAGCAGGTCCTTACGGAGATACTCCTGACCTACACGCTCCGCGAAGGTGGTCGATGCCACAGCGGGCTTGCCAGCGCCGGGGCACTGAATTGGCGGCCACTTTCGGGTTCGCCGGTCGTTGTGGTTCCAGATATGGCCGCCCTTGTGGAGGCGTACGGGCCGACCGCACTCGGAGCACACGCCCCAGCTTTTGATGTCGCTCACAGGTGAATCCCCCAGCGTCCGATCTCGTCGTCGACGTACCAGCCGCGTTGTTCGAGGGCTACGCAGTCCGGGAGGGAGATGTCGGCGAGGTGGAGGTCTTCTGGGCCGGCGAAGATGTTCCTCTCGCGGCCAACGCTGACATCGCCTCCGGTGTCGTCGTACTTGCTCAGGATGGTGAAGCCCCTGACGATGTCGTCCATGTCGCCGGTCAAATCAGGTTCCGTTCGTCGAATTCATAGAAGTGGCCGTCCCCGGTGAGGGCTGCGCGGTGGCGCTCCCACAGCTCTTCGACAATGTCGGTGATGTCGGCGCCCTGTGAACGACGGGCGGCGATGCGCCGTTTCATGTCGGCAGTGGCCTGAGGCCCGCGCCCGGGGTTGTTTTGCATGGTTCCTTAAACGGCTGTGGGCGGCCCCCGGTATCTCGGAGACCGCCCACAGGTTCGCCTCGCAAGCGAGGATCAGGCCAGGGTACAGAACCAGACGATCGCGGTCATGGACGCGCTGACGATGGCGGCCCGCTTGAACAATTCAGGGCTCATGTCGGGGCGCTTCTCGCCGATGTTCTGGTAGGCGGTGGCTGTCGCACCGGCCACGGCGACAGTGAAGGCCGTGGCGCCGAGCACCTTGACGACTTTCCTCTTACTCATGACGGTCCTCTCTGTGGGCGTTTCGTGAGGTGCCACCCGGGCTTCGTGGGGCACCGGTAGATCGATAGTGGAGGCGCTCCCTTACTCGATTGATGAAGTAAGTTCGCGAGCGCCGTCGAGTAGTTGAGGTAGCGGCGCTTGTTGCAGCCGCAGGGTTTGGTCATTACTTGCCTGAGAGCAACAAGTTGGGGCTGTCACCGCCGCAGTTCCAGGTCATTGGCAGGTTCTTCAGTTGGTCGCGCTGGGCCAGATCCTTGGTGAGGTTCAGGCAGTTCTGGTACTGCACACCGGCGTCTTGCAGGCCAGGCTGGGCGGCGAGTTCCTTCGCCGCCAAGGCCTGCTGAGTGGCGGTCTGCTTCTGCTGCTCTGCGATGCGGGTGTCGGCGATGGACTGCTGGTACGCCTTCAAGCGTGCCTCCGTGTCGCCGTCGAAGTGCACAACGGGGATGGTGACGGAAGGGATACCGATGAACCCTCGCAAATCACGAACGAGTGCGGCCTGGACCTGATCCTGAAGCTGCTTCGTGTTCACGGTGGACGTGCCGGGGCCGGAGTTGACCGCGGCGAGCGGGTCGTACGAGCCGAAGACCTCGTTGAGGGCGCTACCGAGCTGGCGCTTGACGAGGTTGTCGTGGATGTTGTCGAACGTCCTGTACTGCAGGTACAGGTTGTTGATGTCACCGTTGTGGTTGATGTTCCACTGTGCGGTGACGTCGACGCAGGCGAGGGTGTTGTTGGCGAGGCGCACGGTGATGCAGCCGCCGTCGTCTTCCTTCTCGTCCTGGTAGAACTTCAGGGTCTGCACGCTGGCGTCGAACTTCTCGACGCTGTTCCAGGGGGCTACCCAGTGCCAGCCGGCCTTGAACGGGGCACCTTGGATCTTGCCGAACGCGGTCTGCACGGCAACGGAGCGGGCTCCAACGGTGGTGGAGGAGTCAAGGAAGATCAGAAGCCCACCGAGGAGCAGGAGCAGGAACGCGGCGGGACGGCTGCCGGAGCGGGGGTTGATTTGCCGGCTACGCGAGGAGGGGCTGCGCTGCTGCTCGCGCCACTCGGCGTTTGTGGTCAGCCTGGGCTCGGCCCGGCCAGACCGACGGAAGGCATTAACAGCCAGGATCAGACCGAGCCCGACCATCGCTACCCCGACGATGAAGATAAGTAGATCCACTTGAGCCTCCACTAGTTGGGCGTTGTGGCTTATACGGCCGGGGCTCAGGCGTTAGTCAGGCTGCTCACACGAACGAGGGACCGACCCCAGTTCGGAGCCGGTCCCTCGTGGAAGGTGTGTCAGGTCAGGCGCTCCACGGCCACGTGCCGGGGCGGCTGTTCTCCAGTGCGTTCATCATCTTGAAGGCGCTGTCGGACAGGCCAGCGACGCTGTACCGGTTGTTGCCGGTCGCTGCGTGCCCCTCGCGGTACCCGGCGAGGTTGAACGTGTAGACGCGCTTGTCGGCCGGGATGGGGCGCATGATCCCCTGCGGGTGGGCGTCGGCCTGCTCGTCGGTCAGGATGACGACCCGGTCGTGTCCCTGGTAGTGGGTCGCAATGGCGCCGCCGGTGTCCGTACCGCCACCGATGAAGTGGGTCTTGCGGAACCGCCCCACGGTCTTGAGGAGGTTCTCGCCAGACTTCAGCTCGAACGGCAACGACCCCGGAGCTGCGCTGTACCTTCCAGCGGTGGGGTACCAGGGGCTGCTGTACCGGTACCCGCCGCCAGACGAGAACGACACCACATCAGCGTGCTCGCAGGCGCCCGCCAGCGCGATACCGAACAGGGCCGCCGCGTCCCAACGCATCAGCTTCTCCGCCTCCGGGTTCTTGCGTCCCCGGTGGGTGGTGAACTCCGCGTTCATGGAGCCGCTGGTGTCGATCAGGATCAGGGTGCGGCCGGGGAAGCGGGTGATGTTCTGCATCGCGATGGTGGCGGCCTCGTCGAGGGCAGCCTTGTAGGTGTCCCCGGGCACGTTGTTGTACGCGTTGAGGAACGCCATCGGCAGCAGCTTCGAGCGCTTCACCTCGTCCGGGTCGGACAGTCGCCGGATGACCTCAGCCCGCTTGGCCCGGCCGATCCCGGCGCGGTCGAAGTTGGCGAGGTTCTTGATGAGCGCCCCGTACCGCATGATCGGGATGCACGCCTCCCACGCCTGGGCGTCCATCGGCCCCTGCAGCCAGCCGGAGACCGCTTCCCAGGTCAGGCCGGCGAGGTTCAGCAGCTCCACGAACTGCGGTGCGGTGAGGATCCGCCGACGGTCCGCCACCGGGATCTGCTCGAACTGCTTCCGGGCGGCGAGCATGGGGATCTCACTGCCGTCACCGCGACCGTGCCGGTCGTCGAGCAGGTACTTGTAGACCCCGCTCGGGTTCTCCTTGGCCTGAGAGAACTCGACGACGTCGGCCATCCGGACCGGGTTACGGGTGGAGTCCCACTTGAGGACGTTGAACGGGGTGTAGAGCCGCGCGGCGGCGTCGCCGAGGGCGCGCTTGAGCCACTTCGGGACCGGCCTGCCGTAGACCGCCAACCAATAGCCCAGGGCCTCTGCCGGCTCGTCGGCGCGGACCAGGACCGAGTTCATGATGCCGCGCGAGGTGACCGATCCGTCCTTCGGCCGCAGGCCAGCCTTCTTCTGCAGGTCCGACAACCACCACGCGGCTTCGACGGCGCCCACGATGGACGCTGAGCGCATGTTCGCGTCGTGCCGCAACCAACGCAGGAGGTCCGCAACCCAGGCAGGGTCAGCCAGGATGCCCTTCCGGATCAGATCCCGGTACCGGGTGTCGCGACCCTTGGCGTCCTCGTAGAAGGTGTCCTCGCCGACGAAGTTCGACACAGCGAGAAGAAACAGCTCACTCTTAGTGTCATAAGCGAAGCCGGCCCCGCCATTCCCAGTCAGAACGGTCGAGACCTTCTCGGTCGTCAGCGGACCGGCCAAGCCGGGAGGCGTAGCGGTGACGGTCGTCTTGGACAGCTTGCCCATAGTTCTCCCCCGATTTCTCGGCCACAAAAAAACGCACGCAGAAGTTTGCGTGCGCTCCCACACCGGAAGGGACGTGCGCGATATCTAGTCGCAGCAGGTTTCACGGAAGAAGGCTTTCGCCGACTGCCCCTGACCGAAGCCTTGTAGGGAAGTAACCCGCCACTTCACACCGCGAACAGCCTGTGCCTGGTACAACGAACACGATATCTAAGTGACACGGGTCCGGAACGCTAATTCCGGCAGTGCATCCCCTGAGTTGCTATGGCGGAGATAGATAGCGAAGTATCCCGAGTCTTCACACCGCGTTCGTGTGTGCGTGTTCCTGGTCTCGAACCAGGTATGCCTGAAGCACCGGTTTTACAGACCGGCGGGCGGCCCGTCGCCCACAACACGCTTGAGCGCAGTCAGGTCTCGAACCTGAACCTCTGGAGTATGCGTCCAGCGTGCTAGCCAGTTACACCAACCGCGCGTCGACCTTGGTGGACTCGAACCACCTCGATCCGGACCCGCCGGATCTTTCGCCTGGTGACCTCGTCAGGTCGGCCGGAGCTAGTCAGCGATATCTAAGCGCCCAAGGTGTTTATTAATCTAATGCTCTGCCAGTTGAGCTACCGACCAGTTTGACCTGGAAGGACAGGAATCGAACCCGCAACACCTAGAAGTAACCCCAGACTTTCACACCGCTGACTGCTATGGAATTAGATAGTCAGCGATATCAAGGCGACCCAGGTAACAATCCGCCGCTCTCCCGCTGAGCTACCCCGGCACGTTGGTGCCAGGGGCAGGACTCGAACCTGCGACCCTCGGTCCCTAAGAAGTAACCCAGACCTAACACACCGCTGACTGCTGTGGAATTAGATGGACAGCGATATCAAGACGACCCAGGTGACATAAATTCACGCGCTCTCCCAATTGAGCTACCCGCCGAAGTTGTTCGGCGGGGCAGGACTCGAACCTGCAACCTCATGATCCCTGTGAAGTAACCCAGACCTACACACCGCTGACCCTATGTAAGTTGTTCCAGGTCGATATCGAGGCGTTCTCAGGTGTTGCCGCCGCCCGGCTGCGGAGGGTCCAGGGACCTACCGCGGGAGTCGAACCCGATTCTTTTGAGAGAAGTAACCCGAGATCATGCACACCGACCTGGTGTGTTGTTCAGTTTGTGCCGAGCGATATCGAAGACGCTGCCAGGTGTTTTTCTGCAAGATGAAGTAACCCGGCGCAAGCACACCGCTCGGTAGCGCTTACACACTCTATACCGAGCGACGGGCCAATCGGTTACGGCTTTGCCCGAGTTTGTCCGAACTGGGCTGCAGTGCCGTAGTGCGGGCAGAGGTTGGGCGTTCCCTTGACCGGTCGCAGAGCGAGCAGCTGGACGATCTGCCGGTTCGGCCGCATCCTGAGTGGACTACGCGGGCACACCCCGCAGACCAACCAGCCGGAGAAGTACCCGGCGTCACTCGCCAGCCCATCATGGCCGCAGGTGAGTCGCACCGGGTAGTGCCGGCCTCGGGAGTTGTTACCCACGATCAGGCCGGGAGTATGAACCGGTATTGCTCCGGCCGGGGCCTGCGGCCAGCACTTCATCGGCCGGGCGGGGCCAACCTGGGTCACCAGACGCGGACCGGAACGTCTCGCATGGGTGCGGCTTGGTGCACTCGGCGCAGGTCCAGAATCCGTCTTCGTCGCGTTGGTCGCCTACCCGGTGGACCTGCTTGATGTAGCGGAGCAGCCGGCCTGCGTGCTCGGCCCGAGCCCTGGCTACAGCGGCGCGTTTGTTGGCGGCGTGCCACCAAGCAACAGCGCCCATCGTGGCCATCATCGACAGACCAGCCGTCGCGCACGCCACAGCCTCAACGAGCGTCATGATTCGCCACCCGAATTCGGCGCGGTAGTGCTCAGGTCCTCATGGGACCCGTCGGACATCTTCCGGGTGTCACACGGCCAGATCTCGCCGCACCCTATGCAGTAATCGCCGACCATGCCGCCCTCGGCGGTCTCCCGTACGTGCCAGGCCGTGATCCGGTCGAGTTGCCCGCGCATCTTGATGATCAGCATGATGGCTTGCCATGTACGGGAGTCGAGGTCACTGGCGTAGTACCGGCCGTCGAGACACTGCGGGATACCGACCATGTCAAGCAAGTGGTGAGCGGTGCGGGCCTGCTCGAAGACCTCGGCAGTCCACGAGATCGGGATTTCGCGGATCTGCTTCTCGAAGTCCTCGGCGATGTTCAGCAACGGGTGAGGTTTGGCCGCCAGTCGCGCGAGCAGGTCGTAGTTGATCTCGGTCACGCTGACTCACCGTCTGGTGCGGAACCCTGGAAGTGTTTGATGGGTGTGAACGGTCCGTAGCCGTCGAGTTCCTCCGCGGTCTGTGGCTCGCCCGCATACTCACCCC
>JADMIO010960082.1_pt1 | contig 42457 bp, 46 predicted proteins | sample 8958161 | NCBI WGS metagenome assembly JADMIO01 (sample SAMN16585339, study PRJNA669376) | soil metagenome | isolation source: Crop rotation soil | place: USA: Cullars Rotation, Alabama | collected 2011 | reverse complement strand
AATTCCAAGCTTCGGATCCCACTGTGCTGGAAAGAACTTGACGGTTGGGGTAAGTTCGTGCTCGCCGAGTGTCAGAAGTCTCTGTTCGGCCTCGTCCATTCGGTTGCCATTTGTGCGGCCAGATTTCGGCTGTCTCTCGCGCCGATGCCGCGGCTCAACTACATGTAAAAGAATAATGCGCGCGCTTTTGTTCTGGGCAAACTGGACGGCATATCGGATTGCCTTTTCCGTACCATTGGAGAAATCAACAGGCACAAGGATGTTGTTTGGCCCACACAATGGAGGAAGCAAGACAGCAACATTCTTCGTCGCGGAGCGCCGCTCACCCGCAACAGCCGGCACTTCACGCCTGAAATTCAAATTTCTGACCGGCGCCGGCACTTGTTCGCTTTCAGCTCGCCGTTTAAGGCCCCCCCGCTCTGTGATCTTAGGTTTCATACTTTTGCTTTCTGCAACATTCTTCCTTTACACAAATTCATGTTCGTGTTCGCGCACGACGAGAACAGGGCAAGGTGCGTAACGGACGACCAACTCCGCAGTGCTGCCTAACAACAGATGTTTCATGCCGGAATGACCCTGCGTTGCGATGACAATGAGATCCGCATCGGTTTCTCGGGCTATGTCAACTATTTGGCGAAACGGTTCCCCAATTCTCACTTGAGTGTTTACAGGCACGAGTTCTTCGATTTCTCTCAACGCAATTGAGAGAAGCTCTTCCTTGGCAATTTTGCAAAGTTCGGCTTCAAGCAATGCCAGGGGAAAACATTCGAAGTCCTGATTGAGAACTGGACGCGCAATCACGTTGATCAAATAGATGGTCGCACCTGATTGTTCGGCAAAACGAACGGCATATTTTACGGCCTTTAAGGATGGTTCCGAAAAATCCGTCGGGACCAGAATCCGCTTAAGTTTGAGGGACGAAACAATCGGCCTGTCGGAGTCAGCTGTGCTGGAAAGCTTTGGCGCCAGCCGCCTGGCCGGGAGTCTAATGCCTGCTGGCCTTCTCTTTCTTGTTTCTTTTGTTTTCATAATCGGATGGCGGTTTGAGGAGCCATCTAAAAAACCATAATCCGGAGAACTAATTGGCACTCCACCAAAGTTGGCAATTCACCGACTTTTCTTGCCTTGCTAAAAAAGTTACCGGCTGTGTTGTGGGATTTCAGAATTAATCATCGCCAAAAGAATTGCCCCAACTTAAAAAGCCGTTGGAAGATGTGGCCGTTTGTTGTGCGAAGACGATTCTGCCTGAACTTGATGAAGCGGCCAGAATGAGCCTCCTGGTGGGACTCTCGTTTCTGGGTGCGTGCTTCGTGATGATTGGCTTGCTGGTGCGGCAACCCACCGACCACTGGCCAAGCTTCTTCAAAGAGGGGCTGACTATCGCCGGTTGGGTTGCGATGTGGCGACCTCTGGAGATTTACCTTTACGAGTGGTAGCCGCTGCGCCGTCGCAGGCAAATTTTTGAGAAACTTAGCCGAATGCCGGTCGAAGTCCGGAAGCGTGCCTGACAATGCTTCGCCACCTTCTAGAAGGCCAACCTGCTCTTTTCCTTTATTGTCTTAGCTCAATGACTACCTCCCACTGCCCCGCCTCAGAATCGTGCTTGAGCGTGAAGCCAACCTTTTTGCAAACGTGCTGCATAGCCCGGTTTTCGAGGAGAACAGAACCGATAATTCGGTCCAGTTTTTCCTTCCGGCCAATCTCAACAAGAAGCTTCAGCAATTCCGTGCCAATGCCCTGTTTGTGCCATTTGTCGCTGACCAGGAGTGCAAACTCGGCCTCATTTGCACCGTGAAGTTTGCTCAAACGCCCAACCCCGAGTATTTCATGGCTGTCCCCTTTCCCTTTTTTGTGATCAACAACCAGTGCAATCTCCCGGTCGTAGTCGTTGAAACAAATCCGAGTCAATCTTTCGTGTGCTGTCCGTTGTGTCAGCTTGAGTGCCGTAAAATACCGATAATAGATGCTTTCTTCTGAAAGGGTCTCGTGGAATTTTACCATCAGCGGTTCATCCTCCGGCCGAATTGGACGGAGGGTCACTAACGCTCCATTAGGCAATGTCCACGGTTTGACATATTGGGTGGGGTAAGGACGGATAGCCGTCTTGGGCAATTCATTTTCCGAAACTTCTTTCCCGTGAACAACGACCCGCGCGTCAAGCGCAACAAGGCCTTCCGATGATGCCAACAGCGGGTTGATATCAATTTCAGAGATCCATGGTTGTTCGACTACAAGTTGACTGAATCGGACCAGAAGTTGTTCGAGTGCGCCCAGGTCCACAGGTTTGCGTCCGCGAACGCCTTTAAGCGCTTCATAGATCCGAGTTCTCTCCATCAAACGACACGCGAGGGTGGCATTGAGCGGTGGCAACCCAAGGGCGCGATCTTTGAAGACTTCGACCAATTGGCCACCTGCGCCAAATAACAACACCGGTCCGAATTGGGCATCGAGGCTGCAGCCAAGGATAAGCTCATACCCATCAAGCTTGATCATGGGTTGAACGGTGACACCGAGGAATGGGGAGCGAGGAGCGCGGAGCGTGGAGCGTGAAGATTTGCGCGATCTATCTCTCTTTGACGCGGGAGCACTCGTAGTGAGCCTGGCAATTGAGGACTCAATGACGCCGAAAGCACGGCGGACAGCGGCGGCGTTCGCCAGGTTGAGTTGCACACCTCCTACATCGGTCTTGTGAGTAATTGTTTCCGAATGGAGTTTAAGAACGACTGGATATCCAATTTTAGCGGCACACCTCACCGCTTCGTCCGCGGTTTTCGCAACGTGGGTTTCGACCGTCGGAATTTCATAGGTTGAAAGGATTTTTTTTGATTCAAACTCCGTGAGAAGCGTACGGCCTGACTTGCGGACACGTTGGATAATAGAATCCGCTGCTTCAGACCGATCGGAACTCTTCTCAGAATTCGACAAAAAGGCGGGTGTTTCATAAAGCGCCCGCAGATTGTGGCTGTAGCGCCACATGTAGGCAAACGCGCGAGCCGCGCGATCGGGGTATTTGAAAGTAGGAATGTTCGCCTGGTTTAGAAGCTCTTCACCTGTGTCCACCGCCTGAGCGCCCATCCAACTGGCAAGAATCGGCTTTCCGTGGGGTATCTGTAATTTTTTGATTTCCAATGCCGTTCCCATCGCATCGGTCATTGCTTGCGGAGTGAGGATGACGAGCAACCCATCGTTATTCGAATCGTTGGCCGCGATCTCAACAGCTTTGCCATATCGATCCGGGCCGGCATCGCCAAGCACATCAATCGGGTTGCCATGACTCCACGGCGCAGGCAGCAGTTCGTTGAGAGAGTTCAAGGCCGCTGGTGACAACTCCGCAAGGCTGCCTCCGCTGGTCACCAGCATGTCCGTGGCCAGTGCGCCGGGGCCGCCGGCATTGGTTACAATGGCCAGGCGAGGCCCGGCTGGCCGTGGTTGTTTGCCCAACACTTCGGCCATGTCGAACAGTTCGCCGATGGTTTCCACACGAAGAACACCGACGCGCCGGAACGCCGCATGGAGAACCTCATCGCTTCCAGTCAGCGAGCCGGTATGCGAGGCGGCGGCTTTGGCGGCGGCTTCAGTGCGGCCCACCTTGATAACAATGATGGGTTTGGTCAAAGCCACTTCACGCGCAGCAGAGAGAAAGGCGCGAGCCTCGCCGATGGATTCCATGTAGATGACGATGCTTTTGGTATGAGGATCGTCCCCCAAATAATAAATTAGATCACCCCAGCCAACGTCGAGCATTGAACCAAGTGACACGAAAGCACTGAAGCCGACGTTTTCGCGAAAGCTCCAGTCAAGAATCGCCGTGCAAAGCGCGCCGCTTTGGCTGAGAAACCCGACACTGCCTGGCCGGGCCATTCCGGCGGCGAACGTGGCATTTAATCCTCCATGGGGCCGCATCACTCCCAAACAATTCGGTCCGAGAATGCGCATCTTATGGAGTCGAGCTTCAGATAGACCTGGCGTTCCAGTTCCGTGCCTGCCGGACCAGTCTCCTTAAAACCGGCTGAGAGGATCACTGCGCTGGGAACACCCGCCTCTCCACATTCCCGCACCAGGCCCGGAACTGTTCCTGCAGGCGTAACAATCACCGCCAGGTCGATTTTGTTAGGCACCGCGGCAATGTTCGGAAACGCTTTAACCCCCAACACCGTTTCTCTCTTCGGATTGATGGGATAAATCGCGCCCTTATATCCGCCGCTTTGAAGGTTCTCCAATACGGTGCGCCCCACGCTGCGTTCCGTTTCGGTTGCACCGATAAGAGCAATGCTGCGTGGAGAAAGCATCGCGTCGAGCGGATGTGCTAAATGACGCCACACGTCATGCGCTGGACTTACACGGCCAGATGGAGTCGCTCGTTGAGCAGGTGTTTCTATGGCTTCCATTTTTTCAAATATTTTTCGTCGCCAAATTTTTGTTCGTGCGCCTCAACACACTAGGCAGCAAAATAAATCAAGCCTCTCTGCGTTTGCAAAACTCTCACCGTTTTTTGCGGCCGATGTCATCATATGACCTTGTAATTAGTAACCACCAAACAAGGGCAAAAAATGTTGCGTTTCTGACAAAAAACGTGAAGCAGGCCATTTAAAGCTCAGCCACAGTTTTGGCGATAGAACAATTTATTCAAACGAAAATGTTAAATATGACAAAAACAACTAAAATGCTCTTAACGATCTCCTTAACCGCCTTCGCTCTGGGCTGCACGAATTTGCTCTGGGGCATCGGAACTCCCGTGGGCGCCATTTTCTTCGGCCTTTTTTTGAACTTCCGAATTCTGGAAAAGGAGATGGCACTCTTCGATAAGGAACAGAATCTCAGGATCGCCCTGGCTGAAAGTTATCAAGCTTCCACAACAAACCGCTTGGAAACGCCCAACGAGTGCATAACATCTGATCTTACCCTTTCACATTCCTCCTGAGCCATGCGTTGACCGAACACCCTGGAAGCGAACCCGTTCAAAGAGTTCAATGGATCCATCGGCAACACTTGTGGAGATATGTTTGAAACTCGCTCTAAATGTGAATTGAAAATCATGTCCGCCCAACTTAAACCAGAGAATTTCACCACGGTGCCCTCGGTCCAATCTCCCGCTGTCGTGCCCAAAAGGCCGTCACGAAATATTGCTTCTGCGTACGGCCGAGCCCCCGAGTTTTTGGGAAATCGTTTTGTTTATGCAGTGATTTCCCAGCGAGCTCATGGGTTGTCCATTGGGATTAATATTAACCCCGACAAATCGTGTAATTTTGACTGCGCTTACTGCGAAGTGAACCGCGAGCTGCCTTTGCATGATTCCACAGTGGATCTGGGGGTTCTCGTCACCGAGCTCGAAAATATCCTCTGCCTGACTCATGAGCGACGGTTGCGTCAGTTTCCCTATTTTGAAAACGTGCCCGAAGATTTGTTGGCGCTGAAAGGCGTCGCCTTGAGCGGTGAAGGTGAGCCGACGCTGAGCCCCCAATTTGCCGAAATTGTGCGCGAAGTTATTCATGTGCGGTCCAGAGGCAGATTTCCATTCTTCAAACTGGTGTTACTTACAAATGCCTCCGGACTCGATTTACCAAAGGTCGATGAGAGCCTTCAACTCCTCCGATCAACAGATGAAATTTGGGCAAAGTTAGAGGCTGGAACACAGGAATATATGAATGTAGTGAACCGCCCGGCTGTGAGTTTGCAAAAAGTGTTATCCAATATCCTGCGTGTCGGGCAAACCAGGCCGATCATCATACAAAGTATGTTCTCATTGATAAATGGACAGGAGCCTCCTGCTCGCGAAATTGAGCTCTATGTCGAAAACTTGCGGAAACTGAAGAACCATGGGGCAAGAATTTCGTTGGTGCAGATCTATTCTGCTCACCGTCCGCCGCATCGTCCAGAGTGCGCACATTTGCCGCTGAAGAGTTTATCCGATATTGCCCGGCGTATCCGTCAACTAACAGGCATCCCCGCAGAAGTGTTTTAAGCCGGACACCACCCCGGCACGCCGTGGTTGCGCAGGACACGCCTCGTCCACGCCGGCCGTGATCCACGAGATAGGCTATCACCCTGAATGGATTGCCCTTCTTCGTAGTCTTTCGGGCTCTCGCGTTGCGTAGTAGCAAGTTTTTCCTTGCATATCTCTTAGCCTTGTCCCTACTTACGAAGTCGCCAATTTCTTAAGGCCGCTAGGCACGTTCGCTTAGCGATTCCGGTTTTAGTGCTATGCCTCTAATATAACCGGCTGGCAAACCAGGGAATCTAATCCTATGAAACGATTGAATAGTCCCATGAAACTTTTAATGATCACCTGTTTGGGTTTGATCGCCACAACACAAGCTCTTGCGCACCGGAGTCCGTCGAATTGCGGTGGTGCGGGGGTTGGAATTCAAGTCTTTAAATTTCGACTGAACGGCACGGTCGCTAACGCCGTCACAAATGGAGAACCAATTGTGTATACTATTCAGGTGCAAAATGACGCTCAATTACCCACACCGAGCGGCAACCTCCCTGTTTGCGATGTAACATGCGCGAGCGTCGTTTTTCATTGTCCCGATATAAACGGAAATCCTGGGCCAGGGTTCATGATTGCTACAAACATTAATTTGCCCTTCGGGACCACCCCTTTCACAGCTGGGTCAGTGACCTGCGTCGTTTCCGTTGCGACGGGGATTACAAGCGCCAGAGCCCGGGCCACGGTTACTGGAGTAGTGCATGACTTAACTATGCCTGGTTGTCTTCCTAACGCGACATGCGTCACGAACCCCTGCGATCCAGATACGGGCGGGGGCCAACAGGAAGTTTCTGTTACCGTCCGCACACCGTGTCTAAAAGTATTCACTCAATGTTTAAGTGCGACGAATTTCAATGGCGCGGCAGTGCGTGTAACTTTCGTGGGCAGTGTCACCAATTGTGGCAATGAGACTTTGGCCAATGTATCACTGGTAAACAACCAACCCATGCCCGGAACCATAGTGACCAATATCAGCTCTTTGGCGCCAGGCGCTTCGGTTTCATTCGTGGGTACCTATACCAACACGAGCAATATTTGCGGACCCTTCCCCAACACAGTGGTCGCTTCAGGCGCCGGAATTAGTTCTCTGGGAATGATTCGTTCTACAAATAGTGCGCAATGCCCCAAGGTGAGCCCGCCGATTCACCCGATCGAAATCACCGCTGTTGCAACAAAGGCCTCTGGACTTGAACTCAAATGGGCAACCGTTCTCTGTGGGAAATACCTCGTTCAGCGAAGCATTGATCTGATTACTTGGACGAATTTTGATCCGCCTATTACCGCACTTGGCACGACGACTCAGTTCACTGATTCAACTGCTCAGGCTGCGGCCTCTTTTTATCGAATAAGGTGGGTGGATTAACCAACCTCTTTCCTGCCGGGGGTGCCCAGATGATGAATGTGACCAGCACCAGTTATTGGCCGCTAACGCGCTACGATAGTTACAATAAACAAAAGGACGGATTTTTTACTGCTACGTGGCCTGAACGACCAGAAGCGAAGCCGCTGCCGTGATGACACTACGGTTGTTGTTTGGATTCGCTGCTGACCTGAACGTTTGTTACGGGTTCGTAAATGATGAAGGAACGGCGGCGGTTGAAGGGATAATGTTTCGTCAGCCATGGAAAGTTTTTAAGAATTGATATTTCAATGGGCTTTAGTTGCCGCAGATAGTAAACGGTCCATCTCGCTCCGTCTGACGGTCCCATAATCACTTCACGTTTTTGAGCATGACCCGTGATTGAATAGTCCAACATGTTGGTAAAACCGTAAAGGTAAGTCCCAGAGACACCTCTAGCTATCATTCCCGATGTTCCAGAAACGACCTTTTCTTTTACTTCTACTACAATTGAATAATTCACGTTGAACGACATTTTATTACTCACTTCTATCGAGATAAGTTGTGCGTCACCCACGAGATTCTCTCGGTGGACTATGTTTGCCGAAATGAATGGTTCGGAAGACTCTTTTCCCACTTCGATAACGAACACGATGCAAGCGGACACAACAACAATCAAAAGACAAATGGCCCAAAACCGAAAACGGCGAGGCTTTTGAGCGTTCTTGTTATTCAGTATCATTTGTCTGTCTCGGATTTAGCCATTCGTAAATAGGGGAGGAATGTCGGCGGTCGAAAGGGTAGTGCTGCTTAAGCCTGGGAACTTTTTAAGAATTGATAGTTCAGTAGGCTTGAACTGCCTCTCATATGAAACTAAAAACCTCGTTTGCTCTGAGGGCTCCATTAAAGGAAAGCTACTTCTTTGAGTATGAGCTTCTACGGAGTAAGTAAGCCCCAAGATCTTTGACCGTGAATGGAACCCAGTTTCCAGAACGTAATACTTCTACGTGAATCCTAAAAAGGCGACTCTTAAGAGCGTCCCTGAGCATAGGCGAGTTGTTTCATCGCGTAGCGCATTAAAGTTTCGTCCGGATGCCACACGCCCGCAACGCGCACCAGCCCCGCAACGCCTCGAAGGCAAGAAACACTCCAGCCGCCAACAGCACCAAGCCGAGCCACACGGACAACATGGAACCAAATCCCGCGCCGACCACCAGCGCCAACGCCCCGAAGCCGCGCACGAGCCGGCCTTTATTGTCAATGTTCCTGAAGAAAATGGGTTTCATCGTTTAGTTTTCTTTTGCGGTTTGCGGAGTTCATCTAGCGCTGAACAGAAATGCGCGAGGTCTTTGATTTGCGTGGCGCCGATCTTTTCCAACGCATCGCGGTAGGCGGGCATGGCGCGGCCGCCTACCAGCAATGTGACTTCCGTTGGCAAGGACTCGTGGAGCCGGATGATTTCTCCCTCCAGCCTTGGATCGTCTTCGGGATATACGAGGCTCAAGGCCACCGCACGTGCCCGGTTTTGACGCGCGGCACCCGCAATTTCCGCCGCCGGCAGACTCGCGCCGAGATAGGTGACGTGCCAGCCCAGATTCGCCGCCGCCGCGCTGACGAGCAACGCGCCCAACTCATGAATCTGTCCAGCCGGAGTCCCCACAATCAAGACGGGCGCACTCTCTGAGCCGGCGAATGGTTTCGCAGCGTGCCCGAGAAAAATCCGGATGACCGCGCTCGCAAAATGTTCGTGGGCGGCGGTGATGCTTCCGTCCCGCCACAGTTCGCCGATAGTTTGGGCGAGAGGCGCAATCACCCGTTGCAGTAATCCCTGCGCACCCAGCTCCGTCGCGCCACGCTTGAGCGCGTCTTCGAGGGCGCGGGCATCGAGCGTCTCCACGGCGGTGATGCACTCATTCAGGATTGATGATTTTCCGGTGGCGTCGGTGGTCGAGCGCAGAATGCGGCCGTCGGTCATTTCGGCCTCGGCGGCTAGTTTGCGCAACTTCTCGGTCGGCAGCTTGGCCACGGGGCCGATGGTATGGCCCGCGCGCGTGATTGCGCGCAGCAGGCTCAATCGCTCGATTTGCTCTTCCGAGTAAAGGCGGCGGTTTGTCCCGGTGCGCTCGGGCTGCACCGCCTGGTAGCGCTTCTCCCAAATGCGGATGACGTGGGCGGTCAACCCCGTGCGCCGCACGACGGCCTTAATTGCATGATGGGCTTCAGCCATACGTTGAGACAAATAATAGACACTCAGAAAGCCGTCTGCAAGTGAAAGTTTTTGAAATCTTCGCGAATTGGCCATAAATATGAGATTAACTCGGTAAATGCGCCGAAATCTTTCAATTTTAAGGCTTCGAATAATTATTTAGACAAAAAGTTGACAATTCATTGATTGTTAGACAATGTATCAACAGGTTCAACGCCGTCACGCACTTGCGAGGAACATGAAAACAAGATACGAGCATCGAAAACACAAGGCTGCCGCAGCGCGGCGACGCACCATCAAATGTCGTTTCGCCCGACCTACGCGCTTCAAAGTCTTCGTCGAGCTGCGCCGGAAGCCCCGACTCCAACCATGACTAAACAAGCTCTCATTATCGGCGCCGGCCCGGGTGGCCTCGCCTCCGCGATTCTTCTGGCCGCCGCCGGTGTGCGCGTGAAAATTGTCGAACGCCTGCCAATCATAGGCGGACGCGCATCCAGCATCGAAGCGGATGGATTCAAATTCGATCTAGGCCCGACGTTCTTCCTTTATCCGCGCGTGCTGGAAGAAATTTTTACCGCAGCCGGAACGAGCCTCCGCCGTGAAGTCGAGATGGTGCGGCTTAACCCGCAATATCGGATTCAGTTCGGCGCGGGCGGCAAACTCGACTGCACTTCCGACATCGCCGCGATGGAAAAGCAGATCGCCCCACTTTCGCCAGCGGATGCGCCGGGCTTTCGCCGCTTCCTCAATGAGAATCGCACCAAGCTCGCCGCCATGGAGCCGTGTCTGGAAACTCCGTTTCTCGGCTGGCAGGACTTGCTCCAAATGCGACTGCTCAAAATGCTGCCGATGCTGCGCCCGCATCAATCGGTGGACACATATCTGAAGCGGTTTTTTAGCGACGAGCGTGTGCGCCTCGCATTCTGCTTCCAGTCAAAATATCTCGGCATGTCGCCGTTTCGATGTCCGAGCCTGTTCTCGATTCTCTCGTTTCTCGAATACGAATACGGCGTGTTCCATCCCATCGGCGGCTGTGCGGCGGTCACGGCGGCGATGGCACGGGTGGCCGAACGCTTGGGCGTGGAGATTTGTTTGAACGAACCCGTGGAGGAAATTCTTTTCACAGGTCGCCGCGCCATAGGCGTTCGAACGGCAACGGCCACGCACCGTGCCGATGCGGTAGTGGTCAACGCCGACTTCGCCCGGGCGATGGAATAATTAGTGCCCGACGGACTCCGGCGGCGCTGGGCGGACAAGAAGCTCGCGAAGAAAAAGTATTCGTGCTCGACGTTCATGATGTATCTCGGCGTCGAAGGCACATTCGACCTGCCGCATCACACCATTCACATCGCGGAGGATTACGCGAAGAACCTCGACGAGATCGAAAACCAGCATGTCTTGAGCGATGAACCGAGTTTCTATGTGCAGAACGCCTGCGTGACCGACCCGACACTCGCGCCGCGCGGTCAGTCCGCGCTTTATGTGCTCGCGCCCGTCACGCATCAGCATCCGAACGTGGACTGGGTGCAGGAACGTCCGCGCTTCCGCAAGCTGCTGTTGAACCAAATCAAGAAGGCGGGTTACGACCTCGACCCCGCCCGCATTCGTTACGAGCGGGTCATCACGCCCGCCGATTGGGACACGCGCTACGAAATTTATCGCGGTGCGACGTTCAATCTCGCGCATACGCTGGATCAAATGCTCCACCTGCGGCCGCACAATCGCTTCGAGGATTTGGATGGCGTCTATCTCGTCGGGGGCGGCACGCATCCGGGCAGCGGCTTGCCGGTTATTTTCGAGAGTGCCCGCATCAGCAGCAAGCTGCTGCTTGAGGATCTGGGAGTGAGCAGTGGCGGCGCGGACGCGCGAAAGGAGCGGCGCGCGGCTGTGCCCAGCCGCAGCAACCCACCCGTTACCGAGGCCCTTCAAACTTTCGCGCGCCTTTTCGGTCTCAATCCTGCGCCAATTGTCAACGAGCGCGAAGTCGAACCGCGTTCCCAACCATGAACCTCAGCCGCGAATCAATGCGAATCCCGGTTGCCTTCTATGAGGTGGACGCGGATGGGGCCGAGACGATGGCGCGCGTGATGACATCAGCTCGCGCCGCCCAGAATCGCTGGTCGAGGATTCCCCTGGTTCACCGTTTGAAATTGGTTCGCAAACTCCGTCAACTCATTGCCGAACACGCCATGCGGCTTGCCGAAGCCTCGGCCTCCGAGCGGCAACGCCCGGCGCTGGAATCGTTGACGGCTGAGGTGCTGCCGCTCGCTGAAGCCTGCCGATTTCTCGAAGGCCACGGCGAGAACATTCTTGCCTCGAAACGGCTGGGCAAACGCGGCCGGCCGCTTTGGCTCGCCGGTATTCAAAGTGAAATTCAACGCGCGCCGCTTGGCGTGGTGCTTATCATTGGGCCGGGAAATTACCCGCTGCTGCTGCCCGGTGTGCAAATGATTCAGGCGCTTGTCGCGGGTAACGCCGTGCTGCTCAAGCCCGGTCATGGCGGAACTCCTGCCGCCCGCGCTCTCCATGAATTGATTGTTCGCGCCGGGTTCGATTCGCAACTCGCCGCATTGCTGCCGGATACTTCCGAAACCGCCCACATGGCGATTTTCGCCCGCCCGGACAAGGTTCTCTTTACCGGCTCGGCGGCGACGGGCGAAAAGATTCTGGCCCAACTTGCGCCACATCTGATTCCCGCGACGATGGAATTGAGCGGCTGCGACGCTGTCATCGTTCGCGAGGATGCCGATCTCGCTCTCGTGGTGAAGGCGCTGGCGTTCGGCCTCACGCTCAATGCAGGCGCGACATGCATGTCGCCAAAGCGCGTGTTCGTTCATCGCGGCCTGGCCACGGAACTCGAAGGCCGGTTGGCGAGTATCTTTCGCAGCGCGAGGCCTGACGGGCAGACACTGCTCCGCGAGGCCTCGGGTGAAAAGCTGCGCCCGCTGCTCGACGAAGCACTTGCCCTTGGCGCGCATTTCATCGCCGGTGAAATCCGCCGCACTGGCGCAATCGTTGCTCCGATTATTCTCGCTGGTGTCTCGCCCGGCTGCGGCTTGCTCCGCGATGACGTCTTTGCCCCCGTCTTGTCCATCGTCACCGTGGCCGGCGATCTCGAAGCGGTCCTGCGCACCAACGACTGCCCCTACGCACTCACCGCGAGCATTTTTTCCCGCGATGAATCCACGGCGCGTGTGCTCGCGTCGCAAATCCGTGGCGGCGTCATCACCATCAACGATCTGATCCTCCCGACCGCGGACGCGCGGCTGCCTTTCGGCGGGCGCGGGCGCAGCGGCTTCGGCGTAACGCAGGGCGTGGAAGGCTTGTTGGAACTTACCACACCAAAGGTTGTGACTGTGTCGCGAGCCCGGTTTCGCCCTGCATTGGATCCATCGCAGCCTGGCGACGTAGAAATGTTCGAGGCGTATCTGCAGTTCGCCCACGGCGAGGGCCTGAAAGCGCGCTGGACCGCGCTGGTGGCGCTCATCAAAACCATTTCCCGAAGACGAACACATTTCCCGAAGAAAAAACCATGAACTCTCGCAACGAACAAATCGGTGTCATCGGAGGTGGCCTGGGTGGACTCGCCGCCGCCTGCACACTCGCCGGGCGCGGATACAAAGTCATTCTCTTCGAGCGCAACCAATGGCTCGGCGGCAAGGCCACTACGGTTGAGGGAGATGGCTTCCGTTTTGACGCCGGGCCGACCATTGTGACCATTCCGTCGGTGTTGCGGCGCATCTTTGCCGACGCCGGTCGGCGAATGGAAGATTACCTGGAACTCATCCGCCTCGATCCGCAATGGCGTTGTTTTTTCGCCGACGGCTCGGTTCTGAATTTGCACCAGGACCCCGACCTGATGGCAGCGACGTTGGATGTGTTCGCACCGGGCAGAAATTCCGGCCAGCGTTACCGCGATTTTATCAAGTTGAGCCGCCGCCTCGACGACATTTCGCAGCGAAACTTTTTCTACAAACCCATTGGGGGATTGCGCGACATGATTGATTTCAAAGCGTCCTTCGATCCGAAGCTGCTGGGCGACGTGCTCGCCATGCGTATGGGCCGCAGCGTTGCAGGCACGGTGCGCGCCTTCAATCCCGACCCGCGCGTCGCGCAGATGGTGGATCATTTCACGCAATACGTCGGCTCGTCGCCCTACGGTTCGCCGGCCGTGCTCTGCGGCATCGCGCACATGCAGCATGACGAGGGGGTTTGGTATCCAATCGGCGGCACGCGCGCCGTGCCGCTAGCGTTGGAAAAACTTGGGCGCGAACTCGGCGTGGAATTCCGCCTGAACGCCAGCATTGAAAAAATTCTGACTGGTGAGGGCGGAGTGACCGGCGTGCGCACCAATCACGGCGAAGAGATTGCCCTGAGCGCGGTCGTCTCGAACTGCGATTCCGTCCGCACGCATCGGGAACTCATCAACGGCAGCGTGGGCGCGAAGTTCGAGAAACGCCGCAGCTACGAAGCGGCGTGTTCCGGCGTGGTGCTGTATCTGGGTCTGAAGAAACGCTACGAACACCTCGCGCACCACGACTTTGTTTTCAGCCGCGACCCGCACGAGGAGTTTGACTTCATTTACAAGAAGGGCGAACCCGCTCCCGACCCGACGTGCTATCTCGCAGCGACCACCTGCACTGAGCCGGAGACCGCTCCCGCTGGCGGCGAGGCGCTTTATGTCCTCGTTCACACGCCGTATCTGCGTCCCCATCACGACTGGAAGAAAATGTTCCCGGCGTATCGCAAGATCATCCTCGAAAAACTCAAACGCACCGGCGGCATGAAGGACATCGAATCGCGGATTGTATTTGAGAGCGCGCTGACACCGCAGGACATCAACGACCGCTATCACGTTCTGAATGGCGCGATTTACGGACTCGCGAGTCATGGTAAATTTCTCGGCGCGTTCAAGCCCGGCAATCGCTCGCCCGATTTGCACGGGCTCTATTTCGCTGGCGGCGCCGCGCATCCCGGGCCGGGAATGCCGATGGTGCTGATGAGCGGCTGGATCGCCGCCGACGCGCTCGACAACGACGGCGTGGCCGCGCGCAGCAAGTTCGGAGCGCGGGTCTCCGACCCGGCGAGTCGAGAAGTGGCCGGGGCGTGAGTCAGGGGACACCGATGCAAGCCATCCAGAATAATCGAACTCTGCCAGGTTTTGAACTGCGCCCGCCCTCTGGCACTTTGCTGCGCGTCGCTTTATCCGAACCCGGCAGGGGGCTGCCGCACTCCAAGACGCTGCCGCGCGTTTCGGCGCTGCTTTTTCGCTGGTTCACCTGGTATTCGCGGCGCTACATCCGCCGCCATTTTCACTCGCTTCGGGTTTCACTCGCCGGGCTTCCGCCTGAAACCCATGGGCTGCCGCTCGTGCTCTATTCCAATCACGCCTCGTGGTGGGACGCGTTGGTCTGCCTCGTGGTGAAGGACGAATTCTTTCCCTGCCGCAACGCGTTCGCGCCGATAGATGCCGCGATGCTGAAACGCTACAAAATGTTTGGGAAACTCGGCTTCTTCGGCGTGGAGCAAGGCAGTCGGCGCGGAGCGATGCATTTCCTGCGCACCGCGGAAGCCATTTTGAAATCCCCGCAAGCTTTGCTCGCTGTCACCCCGCAAAGCCGGTTTGCGGACGTGCGCGAACGCCCGGTTCGTTTCGAGGCCGGGCTGGGCCATCTGGCGATGCGCGTTGAGCGGGCCACCTTCGTGCCGGTGGCGGTTGAATATGTTTTCTGGGAGGAGCGGCTACCGGAAATTCTCGTGCGCTTCGGCGAGCCGGTGCAAGTGCGGCGCGAACACAAAGCCGCTTTCGACGCGAAATACTGGACGCGTTTGTTCGAGCAGAAACTGACGGAGGCGCAGGACGCACTCGCGCTCGAAGCACAACGGCGTCACAGCGAAGATTTTCAAATGGTGCTCCGCGGCGGCGCGGGCCAGGGCGGCATCTACGATTGGTGGCGGGGGATCAAGGCGAGATTGCGCGGCGAACCATTTCGCAAGGAGCACGGAACGCAATGAATCCGGACACTTTCGCTTTCATCGCGCTGGCGCTCGCGGCAATTCCTTGCGGCCTGTTCTTGCTGAACCTGTTGGTCTATCGTCCGCTGCCCAATCGCAAGTCCGCCGTCGGAAACCGTATCTCCGTTCTCATCCCGGCGCGCAACGAAGAAGCGAATATCCGCGCCACTCTGGAAGCCGTTCTCACCAATCATGGTTGCGAGTTTGAAGTCGTCGTCCTCGATGATCACTCCATCGATCGCACGGCAGAAATTGTTTCAGTTATTGCTGCCGGCGATTCCCGTGTGCGTCTCGAAAGCGCGCCGCCGCTACCCAGCGGCTGGTGCGGCAAACAACATGCCTGCCACGTTCTCGCCAACTTCGCGCATTATCCGCTGCTTGCATTCATTGACGCCGATGTCCGTCTCGCGCCAGACGCGCTGTCACGGATGATGGCGTTCATGGAGCGCTCTGAGGCGGCGCTGGCGAGCGGAGTGCCGCGACAGGAACTCGACACTTTCAGCGAACGCCTGCTCATTCCGCTGATTCATTTCATCTTGCTGGGTTTTCTGCCCATGCACGCGATGCGTCGCACCCGCTCGCCTTCGATGTCCGCCGGTTGCGGCCAGCTTTTCATCGCGCGACGCGACGCCTACAACCAATGCGGCGGACACGCAATGCTGCGCGATTCGTTGCACGACGGTCTCAAACTTCCACGAGTGTTCCGCGAAGCCGGTTTTGCCACCGACCTCTTCGATGCAACTGATCTCGCCACCTGCCGCATGTATCACACGGACGTCGAAACGTGGCGTGGTCTGGGCAAGAACGCCACCGAAGGCCTGGCCGCCCCCGCCACCATCGTGCCGATGACCGCGCTGCTGTTTGGCGCACAGGTATTGCCGTTCGTGGTGCTGGCGTGCGCGCCCAGGCTCTCCACCCTGGGTCTGCTTTGCGCGGGGCTGGGGAGCGGGCTGGCATTTCTGCCGCGCTTCATTGCCGTCGGGCGTTTCCGGCAACCGCTTGGGGGCGCGCTGTTGCATCCCCTGGGCGTGTTGGCGCTGCTGGCGATTCAGTGGCACGCGCTGGCACGTCATCTTCTCGGCAAACCATCCGAATGGAAGGGACGCAGCTACGGTGCCACTACTTCCATCGAACCTGTCAAAATTGCATGAATATATTGGTAACAATCCTTGTTGCCAGCGTCGGCCTGTCGGTTTGGCGCAGTGCCAGCGCTCGAGAGTTCATCGCACTCGCGACCAAGGCTCCGGCCTGTATCCAACTCCGCGATCAATTCGACTCGCCGCAAAAACTCGCGTTCCCCACAACGAATCTCACCATCCTCACCATTGCCGACAAAAAAGGCTCGTCTCAAGTGGATGCCTGGATTGCTGCACTCAAACCCCGCTGCTCGGGAGGCATCGCCATTCGTGGATTGGCGGATGTCGGCGGCGCGCCCGACTTCGTGCAGGGCCGAATCCGCCAAGGCTTTCAGGAGTCGCGCAAATATCCTGTCATGCTGGACTGGTCAGGCAAGGTCTGCGCGCAGTTTGGCTACAAGAAAGACGAGGCCAACATCCTCGTCCTCGACCGGAATGGTCGTATCCAGGCGCGCTTCACCGGCATCGCTACCGCGGCTGCCGTCGCCGAGGTCGACATGGTGCTCGACAAATTGCTTTCCAACTCGCCCGTGCAACAACCAATAATCCAGAAGCAACCATGAGCAACACAACCAACCGGTGCAAGCAGGACTCGATATTCACACAGTTCGCACTTCCAACCGCGATGACGGGAAAAGTCTCGTTTGCCCCAGGCGTGGCTTTGTTGTCGCTGATCTTGCTCACTGGCTGTAAATTGACCCGGGCCGGTTACGAGTCGGCGGGGTACAATGTGGTTCGCGAAAGCAGCGCGTTCGAAAGCCGTGCCACAGACTTGGGGGCCTCGCGAGCCGGTGTTTCACATCAGCGGTCCGCTGGAGGGTTGGCATGATCCAAAGCCGGAGCGGCATCACGGATTACATTGATGCGCGGGTTTTCCGAAAGAGTGGCCGGGGTGGCCACACACGGTGGAAGTTGAAGCCAAGGCAGAGGAACTTGCCGTGGTCAGGCTGCTTTCAAAGCTAAAAATGAATCGCTGAATCCATGTCGGCGGCCAAACAAATCCTGCTCACGGGCGCGACCGGCTATGTCGGGGGGAGGCTGTTGCCTTTGCTGGCGGCGGACGGCCGGCGAGTCAGATGTCTGGCGCGGCAGCCGAAGAATCTTCTGTCACGAGTGCCAGCCGGCGTCGAGGTGGCGCAAGGGGACGCGCTCGACGCAGCATCCCTTCCAGCCGCCATGCAGGGAGTCGAGGCCGCCTACTACCTGGTTCATTCGATGGGAGCGACGGGTGATTTTGCAGAACAGGACCGGATTGCAGCGGACAATTTCGCCGCCACCGCGCGCGCTGCCCGCGTCCAGCGCATCATCTATCTCGGAGGATTGGGGGAGGACCAGCCGGGTTTGTCGGCGCACCTGCGCAGCCGGCATGAGGTGGGTGAGCGATTGCGGGCGCACGGCGTTCCCGTGATCGAGGTCCGGGCGTCCATCATCATCGGCTCGGGCAGCTTGTCATTTGAAATGATCCGGGCACTGGTCGAGCGGTTGCCGGTGATGGTGACGCCACGCTGGGTGCGGGTGACGGCGCAACCCATCGCCATCGGCGATGTGCTCGCCTATCTTCGGGCGGCGCTGACCGTCGAGACTGGCGACCGCAGCCTCATCGTCGAGATCGGCGGGCCGGATCGCGTTTCCTACGGCGAACTGATGCGCGAATACGCGCGGCAGCGTGGGCTGCGCCGCTTGACGATTCCCGTTCCGCTGCTAACGCCGCGGCTGTCGAGTTTGTGGCTTGGCCTGGTGACGCCGCTGTATGCCCGCGTGGGCCGCAAGTTAGTTGACAGCCTTCGTCACCCGACCGTGGTGCGTGACGATTCCGCCGAACGGAAGTTTTCCATCCAGCCGGTCGGCGTGCGTGAAGCAATTGCGCGCGCGTTGCGAAACGAAGACGCCAGCTTCGCGCAAACCCGCTGGTCGGATGCGTTGTCTGCCGCAGCGAGTGCGCCGCGGCACTGGGGCGGCACACGATTTGGCAACCGCCTGGTGGACTCGCGCTGGACCCATGTTGCAGCGTCACCGGCCAAAGTGTTTGCCGCCGTAGAACGGATTGGCGGCGCGGCGGGCTGGCATTATGCGAACTGGCTTTGGGCGTTGCGGGGCTGGCTGGACCTGCTTATGGGCGGGGTGGGAATGCGGCGGGGCCGTCGCGACCCGGAGCGGTTGGGAGCAGGCGAACCGCTGGATTGCTGGCGCGTCGAATCCATCGAGACTGGCCGGCGGCTGCGGCTGGCTGCCGAGATGAAACTGCCGGGCCGGGCGTGGCTGGAATTCGAGGTGCAACCGGATGGAAACGGGGCGCGGTTGCGTCAGACAGCGACATTCGATCCACTCGGCTTGTGGGGGCTGGCGTATTGGTATGGCGTGTGGCCGCTGCACCAACTGGTCTTTGCGGGGATGCTGCGTGGCATCGCCAGATCGACGGAGGGATGATAGTTCACGCATTTCAAACTGAACTCTGGCTGCCGCTGACGCCTGAGGAGTTGTTTCCCTTCTTCGCCGACGCGGCGAACCTGAATGCCATCAGTCCGCCGTGGCTGAGTTTCCAGATTGTCACGCCGCCGCCCATCGAGATGCGCGAGGGTGTGCTGATTGATTACAAGCTGCGCGTGCGCGGCCTGCCGCTGCGCTGGCGCACACGCATCAACGTCTGGCAGCCGCCGCATCGGTTCGTGGACGAGCAATTGCGCGGCCCGTATCGGCAGTGGATTCACGAGCACAACTTCGAGCTGCGCAACAGCGGCACACTGGCCCGCGACGTGGTGCGCTACGCCGTGCCGTTCGATTTCATCGCGCATCGCTGGCTGGTGCGCCCGGATATCGACCGGATTTTCCAGTTTCGCTCCGAAGCGCTGCTGCAGCAGTTTGGCAAAGGGCGGAGGCAGACGCCATGAACGCGATGATGCACATATCGCCGAGTGGGATGCGCGGTTTTGCCGCGGCCTCGATGGGTGCGCTATTCATGCCCGGCGAGTGGTATGCCGCGCTCCGGAAGCCGGCGTGGAATCCTCCCGGCTGGTTTTTGGCCCGGTCTGGTCGGCGCTCTATACGATGATGGCCGTGGCAGCGTGGCTGGTTTGGCGGCAAGGCGGATTCGTGGCGCAACGCCAGCCGCTGGTTTTTTTTCTCGTGCAACTGGCGCTCAACGCACTCTGGGCACCGCTGTTCTTTGGCCTGCACCAACCGGGCATTGCGTTCGTGGAACTCATGGTGCTCTGGTTGGCCATCCCGGGACGCTGGCGATATTTCGCTAATCCGGATCCATGTTTGATTAGCTTCCTGCACAAAGGCTTCCGCACGGCCGACCCGATCAACCGCTTCGCGATGCGTCTTTGAAAGTTGCGCGTTTCCGTCTGCAGGACATCAAACAGTCGGAGGAGTTGGTGCCGATGCTCCTCTTCGGCGGCATCGGCAAATTTGTTTCTCCTTGAATCTTTGTAGATTTCACCCTTAACCCTGGTTTAGGGATTGGATTTATTTGGTTCGCTCTGAGATTTACCGGTGTCCTGCTGCGTTCCCCCGGGTGTTTCGGCGGCTCCGGCAGGTTGAATCTCATAAAACCTGTAGATCACGAGGACCGCATCAGGATCGTTCAACTCCGGGTAATCCGAAGTGACTGTGGGCGCAGATTCCATCTTTTGCTTGTCCATATTCACAGTCACCTGTTTCTCGGAATTGATCGTTACCCCTTGCCAAGGGACGGGATGGGACTTTTCGCCAATACGAAGGACTCCGCCTTTGCCGACGATAGCGAACTTAATCTGGCCGGTTTGGCGGTCGAGGACGAGGTCCTCGAGCTTGCCAAGGTCTTCGCCATTCTTGGATTTCACATCCGCTCCTTTCAATTTGCTGATACGGATGCCCTCTTTGGACGCATCCGAATTTTGGCCGGAGGTTTGTTTCCTCTGCCCAGGCTGGCCTTGCCCCTGATTTTGTTGAGCCACCAGCAACATCTGCGCGCAACAGGCAGTCGCTATATACGTAACTATTTGCTTGAATGTTTTTGCTTTCACTTTTTCCTTTTGGTTGAACTATTCTTGTGATGCAGCTTAAAGTTGGTTCCTTCCTCCTCAATAAATTCACGCTAGCACACCACCAGCAGCAAATCGGCTGGACCTTGGTCCAGTTGGAACACGCCGTCGGTTCGTTTGAGGAGACAAACTTCCCTCAATCCTGCGATTGCCGAACTTATGGAGCGGCCGGCTCGAAAGGTCCGGAGAAGTCCGCGCGGCGCAAACGGAATGCGAGCGCAATCAACAGCACCCCAAAAACTATGGCAAAGCCTCCAATCCACCAGAGCAAGGCCAGCGCACCGGCAGCGGGTTGGAATCCAATGATGATTCCCAAGAGGATGGACAGGATACCCGCCAGCGCCAACAACCATTCATGCTGGAGCATGCGACGCAGGCGAATTGCAACGGCAATCTCAAATATCCCGTTCACAATTGCCCACGCGGCAATCAATAGTACGAGACTCAAAGCCGTTATGCCGGGCCAAATGAAGGCGAGCACCCCGGCGGCGATGCTGATAATGCCGGTGAAGATCAAGGCCCCAAATCGAGGATGCCCTTTAGGTGCCGAAAAGGCGTGAGCTAACGCCAGGATTCCGTTCAGGATAGCATAAAATCCGAAGAGAAAGACCAGCGTAAGCATTGTCATCCCGGGCAGAAAAAATGCCAGTACACCAAAAATGATTGCGATTAGTCCGCGCAGAGCCAGTACCCACCAATACCGAGAAAGTGTGTTTCTTTCGTTCATATTTCCTCCATGTCTCAAAGTTTAAATCAGGTTAGCACACGTGAGCGCACCGCGTTGCTGGACCTTGGTCCAGTGACACTGTGACGCCCATCCAACCAGGCAACACGCCCTGGCCGCTTCCTCTCTCTTTGCTGTTATCTCCTAGTAGCTAACTGATTCATCGCTCGCGCAAGAAGCGCACCTCGTTTCGAAGGCGTTCGACCTCATTCAACAGATCGAAAATAATTTTGATACCCGCCAGATTGATGCCGAGATCGCTGTGCATGTGTTGAATGCGACGCAATGCGCGGATGCCTTCGTCGTTGAAGTAATAACCTCCGCATTCCGGGTCCACCACGGGCGACAACAAGCCTCGCTTATAATAAACGAGGATTCGGCGGCGTCCGACATGGGCCAGGTTGGCTGCCGATTCGATTGTGTAAACCGACTCGGAATCCGGTTCAAATAGCTGTAATGCCCGAACCGGAAATTCTTCTGTGACTTTCATATCATTTCTCCTTTTTTGTTTTAGTTATCAAGCCTGGTTGATGAACTGACGAATAGCGGAAGCTGGCAGGGCGCCTGCCTGGCGAGCGACTTCCCGTCCGCCCTTGAACAGGGCTAAAGCAGGGATGGCACTGACGCGAAACCTTTGTGCGACGGCGGGCAGCTCTTCGGTATTCACCTTGGCTACCAGCCAGCGGCCCGCGACTTCGTTGGCGATTTTGACCAGTTCGGGCGCCACCATTTTGCAAGGACCGCACCACGACGCCCAAAAATCCACTAATACCGGCAAGCCGGAGCGGCTAATCAGCGCATCGAAGGTTGCCTCGTTGTTTATCTCGACCGGTTCCCTTGCCTTGGGCAGTTGGTCGTGGCACTGACCGCAGCGAAAAACATGCCCCAGCCGCTCATAGCTCATGCGATTGCGCTTGCCACATCGAGGACACGTCAACAGCAAGCCGCGCTGGTCCGATTCAATGATGTCTGAGACAGTGCTCATAAAGTTTACGATTCATATATAGAACGCGGATTAAAGCGGGAGACTCGGCTGAGTTTTTCCCAGAGAGCGCGTTCTTCCTCGGTGAGTTGCTGCGGCAATCGGACATTGACAATGACGTAAAGATCGCCGGGCTCCACGCTGCGGCTTTTAGGCAGACCTCGGGCGCGGAGTCGGAACTGCCGGCCATTGTCAGTTCCCGTCGGAATGCGAAGATTCACTCGGCCGTCGAGTGTGGGGACGCTCACGGTTGTGCCGAGCACGGCTTCCCATGGAGCCAACTCGAGGTCGTAATAAAGATCGGCTCCGCGCACGCGGAAGTCCGGATGCGCGGCCAACCGAACTCTCAGGTAGAGGTCGCCCGGCGGCCCGCCGCCCGGACCTGGCTCGCCATGTTTGGGAACTCGGATGGTCTGGCCTTCTTGCACACCGGGCGGGATGCGCACTTTGACGGTGTGGGTTTCGGTCTGGCCGCTGCGTGGGTCTACGCGTTGCAATGAAATGGTGCGGACTGAGCCACGCATGGCTTCATCAAGTGTGACAAGAATATCGCCCTCAATGTCGGTGCCATGAGCGGGGCCACGGGCCCCCCTAAAGCGCTCATCACTGAATCCATTCGTTTCGTATGGTGATCCAAATCGGCTCGAGCCGCCAAAGAATTGCTCGAAAAAGTCGCTGAAGCCCGTGCCACCGAAATGGAACTCAGGACCTTCGGCGCCTCGCGGGGTGCGCCAGGCGCGTGCCTGCTGGCCGGTGGGCGGCCTGAACCCTGCTCCCTTTTTCCAATCCGCGCCGAGTTCATCGTAACGCTTGCGTTTCTCGGGATCACTGAGCACTTCATAGGCTTCGTTGATCTCCTTGAACTTCGATTCCGCGTTTTTCTTATCTTTGGCTACATCAGGGTGGCACTGCCGGGCGAGCTTGCGGAAAGCCTTCTTAATTTCGTCGTCGCTCGCGCTCCGGGACACGCCAAGTGTGGCATAGTAGTCTTTGAAGTCAACGGGCATGGCTCAGGTTGTTGACGACGACTTTTGCAGGGCGAATGACTTCGTTGCCACGGCGGTAACCGCGCTGAAACGTCTCGAGCACAGCGTGGTCCGGCTCGGATGGATCGTGGCGGGTAGAAACCGCTTCCTGCCGGTGCGGGTCGAAGGGCTGACCCCGGCTCTCCTCAGGTTCGATACCATGACGCCGCAAGAGCTGATGGAGTTGTTGGAGCGTCATTTGGACGCCCTCACGTAGTTGCTCGGGCGAACTCGAGTTAGCGGACAGAGCCCGCTCGAGGTTGTCAATGATTGGGAGCAGTTCGCGAATGAAGGCGTCTTTTTGCGCCGCAGCGCGGCGCTCGATCTCCTGAGCGGTGCGCTTGCGGAAATTGTCAAAGTCGGCGGCCAACCGCAGATAAACATCTTTCTGGGCAGCCAACTCGGCCTCAAGCGACTTGAGGTCGGCCTCGAGCACCTGGGCCCCGTCGTCTTCGGATGGATTAGACATTGGTTCGTGGTTCATGCGGCAGCCTCCTCATGTTTAATTTCTTCGCGCAGCCGTGATTTGATCGCGCTGGGAATCTCGGCACGCTCTTCAGCGGTTGGCCAGTCATAAGGGCGATTTCATCTTGCCGCTCCATTTGGGAAAGGCTGCTTGGTTCAAAATTTCTCTGGCCATAACTCTCCTTGCTGCCCACCCGTGTCAGAATCGAGACTGTTCTGAATCGAAGGTTAGCGGATGGCGCGGAGCAGTTTCTTATTCACGAACTCCTGGATTCCGAGCGAACCGCACTCCCGTCCGTAACCGGATTTTCTGATTCCGCCAAAGGGCATATCTTCGTAAATCCAGGCCGGATGATTGATGTAAACCATGCCGGCATCAATCTGACTGGCAACAACGCGCGCATGCGCTTCATCGCGCGAATGGACCGAACCGCCCAAGCCATATTTAGTGTCGTTCGCAACGGTGATCGCTGCAGCCTCGTCTGGGACCACCATCACGGCCGCGACCGGTCCGAACAGTTCCTCGTCATATGCCGGAGTGCCCTTCTGCACGTTCGTGAGGATGGTCGGCTCAAAAAAGGCGCTGTTACGGTCAGGACGGCTCCCACCAAGAATGACCTGAGCACCGCCCGCGACAGACGCTTTAACCTGCGCTTCCAGGCTTTCCGCAGCTTCCTTCGAAGAAAGTGGCGCCACGCCGGTGGACTCCTCCAGCGGGTCGCCCATCTTCAATGAGCCGAGCGCCTCGGTAAAGCGCTCGAGGAACTCATCGCTGATCTTCTTCAGCAGAATGAAGCGCTTGGCGGCCACGCAAGACTGCCCCATGTTTGTCATTTTTCCCTCCACCGCGCAAGCGACCGCCATCTCCAGGTCTGCGTCCTCCAGGACGACAAAGGGGTCACTGCCACCTAGTTCCAGGATGGATTTTTTGGCGTTTTTCCCCGCTCGCTCCGCCACTTGCGCGCCGGCGGCATCACTGCCAGTGAAGGACACTCCTTGCACGCGGTCATCATCGATTACCCGGTTGGCAAGTTGGGAAGAGATCGCCAAGTTAGTATAGGCACCATTCCGGAAGCCAGCATCGTGAAATAGCAACTCCAGGGCTTCGGCGCATTGCGGAACACTTGAGGCGTGTTTCATCACCACTACATTCCCCGCCATTAGATTTGGCGCCGCGCAACGTACAATCTGGTAACAGGGATAATTCCAGGGTTCGACACCGAAGATGACGCCAAGCGGTTCGTTCAGCAGCGTCCCGTTTCCTTCAGGGGAAGGAATGATCTGCGGCTGCAAGAGGGTTTCACCATGGGTGGCGTAATACTCAAAGATTTTCGCGCACAGTTCGACCTCTTTCCGCCCTTCGACGACGCGCTTGCCCATCTCTAAAGCCATCAGCCGCGCCAGGGTTTCTTTACGTTCCCTACATATCTCAGCGGCCAGGCGCAGCAAAGGCGCACGATCCGAGAAGAACGTCCCACGCCAGGTCCGGAAGAACTCGTGCGCTTTCGCAATCGCTTGATCCACCTCCTCACCTTGCATCTCGGGATAGGTTCTCAATACCTCTCCGTTGTAAGGGTTGACCGACCGAAGGACTCTGCGCCGTCCGCCATCCTCTTGCTGAGCTCGGCGTGTGGTGACAAATGTATTCCGTCGGCTTGTTTGCGGTGCTGCTGTGGTAGCCATAATTATGTTCTCCTCCTCTGTTGACCTCTGATCTTAAAATAACGCCTCTTCAACAACCTATTTCCCTATTTTTACTTTGATGCCCCCAAACTTCCAAAATGCGGATCACTGGGCCTAGGCTCTCCTGCTCATCGGCGTCGCTTTCCTTTCCCACACGTTTCGCCGGGGTTATCAGGCTTTCTCTATCTGGTGGCCAGTGGCACCTTCCGGGAGGGAGGCGGAAACGCACGATCCAGCTCCTGTAGGTCGCGTTTCGTGAGCGATAGATCCAAAGCCTCGCGGTTTTGACGGACGTGCTCGGCGCTGGCGGCTTTGGGAATGGCAACCACACCCTGATGAAGCACCCAGGCGAGCGCAACCTGCGTCGGCGTCGCCTCGTGCTCCGAGGCAATCTTCAACAGCGTGGGATTCGTCAGCATCGGTTTCTGCTCCCGCGGTGCGTGTTCGATTGGCGAGTAGGCCATGATGGGCACGCCCCGGTCCCGGCACCAGGGAAGTAGATCCCACTCAATGCCGCGATGCACAAGGTTGTACAGGACCTGGTCCGTCGAGATCGCTTCGCCCCGTGGCAAGTTATGGGCTTCCACCAGATCGTCCAGGTCGAAGTTGCTAACGCCATAATCCAGAATCCATCCCTCTGCCTTGAGCGATTGAAGGGCGGCGAGAGTCTCCGCGACCGGCACCTCCTCACGCCAGTGTAGTAGATAAAGATCCAGATAGTCTGTCCCCAGCCGCCGTAAGCTGCGGTGGCAAGCGGCCGGCGTTCCAATCCGCGTCGCGTTCTGAGGAAGAATCTTGCTGACGAGGAACACCTCTTCCCGGCGGCCGACAATGACCTCGCCGACTAATCGTTCGGCCTCACCGTCACCATACATCTCTGCCGTATCAATAAGCGTCATCCCCAGGTCCAGTCCGTACCGGAGTGCGGCTATCTCGGCTGGCCGCAGGGCGGGGTTCTCTCCCATTTGCCACGTGCCTTGACCGAGCACAGGAATCTCTCTTCCCGTGGGCAATGGCAGAGTTCGAACTTTTGTGCTGGTGATCATGACAGGGGGAAATCGGCAATCGAAAGTGGATATTCTCCAAGCTGCGACGGTGTGGCGGCAATGCGGACTGTTCCTTTCACGACGCCGCCCAACCGAACCGCAGTCTCAGCGGTACAAATCCGTTTAATTCTCATCGAGCTCTCCAGCGCGAGGTTTTGTTTCCGCATCTTAAGGAAATCCTAACCCTTGAGCGGCACGGATTCGACTGGACCTTAGGCCAGCCTGACCAGGAGGCCTTTACGGGGTGCAACGACTGTCCTTTACGAATCATCGCGGCTAAGGCGGGCGCATGGCAAATATCGGATTGCCAGGCAGATTGAAGGCCCTTTTGGTTAAAAGGGCGCGAGACCTGTGCCCTACCTCTGCTCGAATTCATCCGAGCCCTGCACCCAGATGAAGGATTGAATATCAATCATATCCTGGGGCTCCAAGTCCCGCAGGTCGCTCCGGATTACACGAGCCAACTCGAGCAGGCTCGCATACGTCTCCATAGAGGGCCGCGATTGGTACTGAAAGTCGAACCCATATTCCAGCGCAGCGACGCGCGTCACATTCGGCTTGAGATAGATATGCCGCTCCGGCTGGGCCAGAAATCCGAACACGGTGACAATGGGCCACGTCAGCACCCGCGTCTGCTTCCGCGGCAACATCCCCACCGTCTCACACCAACGCTGGAACCTCGCCTCTCCTCGACCGGACCCATGCAGAAAATCGTAAAGGCCCTCGGCGAATAACCGCGCCCCCGCAGCCGACTTCACCGCGTCCCGTATCGCCATCTTTTCAAACGAAAACAGGAGATTGGTTTTGGACTCAATCCTGACCGCGCGCGCCGCGACCTCAGCAAACTTGCCCTGCCTCAGCAGGGCGTCGAACGTTGGGTGAGCCAGCGATTGTTCCCACTGCAAATGCGCCTGCCACTTATACTCCCGCTCCCAGTCATAGTATCTCCTGTCCCGGAATCCGTTGGGGAAAAACCGTAGAAACTTGCGGCGGCACCGCAACGCGCTGACCGAAATCCCCGCACGCCGTGCCGGATGTGCCGCTACGTGTTTGACCGCCTGTCTGTGAATGCTCATACCTCCATCCGTGCTTAACCTCAGGGCCAAGCCATTTTTTGTCAACGCGCCCGCTCCCGTGGCGGACTCACGGCTCCACTTTGTACGCGATACGGCAACGCACCGGCGAGAATGGGCTTGTTACCTCCCTGTAAGTCCCACTTGATTCTCCATACCCTTGAGCAGGGTCGTCATCCTGCTTGGATCCACGTTGGATCGGGACATAGATCCGAGTTTTGTGATCTCTCATACCATGAGCCTGCGAGATGGAAGGAGAAAACACAGACACAAAGCGATATGGAGGAGCTGATGTATGAACGAATCGAAAGCGCTGAACGGGCGTCGCATTGCTGTTTTGGCAGCCGATGGTTTTGAGAAGGTCGAACTCGTGGTTCCATTGATGGCCTTGCGCATGGCGGGCGCGAAAGTGGATATCGTCTCGCTACGGCACGGCAGGATTCGCGGTGTCAACTTGCACGAACCGGCCAGCCGGGTGCGCGTAACGAACAGACCCGAGACCACTGGCACCAGCGATACCTGGCGGGATTACGGCGACTGCGGCAAGCGGGCATTCAGACCATGACCGAGGAGCAATCCGGCGCCGAGGCCTACGTGGCGTTGCGCAGCCGGTGGGACGCCTATATCAGGGCGCTAGCTCCGGCCTTGGGCTATAGCATGGAGGAGATTGATCCGGTTGGCAGCACCCCTGAATCCACCGACGGTCGGGGGGATTTCCGAACTCGCTTGCGCTTCGCCGATTGATCTCAATTCGCTCATCACACTAATCGGCTTTACGAGCCTTTCTAGTGGTTCACAGTGGGTGGGACTTCGCTTCGGGTAGTGCAAAATAGAACGTAGCGCCCTTGCCAGGCTCACTTTTGGCCCAGATTTGACCCCCATGCCGTTCCAGAATGCGTCGGACGGTGGCCAGGCCGACGCCGACGCCTTCGAATTCTGTTACGGTGTGAAAGCGCTGGAAGGGGGTGAAGAGCCGCGCGGCGCCAGTCATGTCGAAACCAGCTCCATTGTCACGCACGAAGAAAGTGTGTTCTCCGTCCAACGTCGTTGCGCCGAACTCGATGCGAGCTGCGGGCTGGTGCCGGGTGAACTTCCAGGCATTGCCGAGCAGGTTCTGCAGCACTTCCCGCAGAAGCCGCTCGTCGCCAAAGGTCTGCAAGCCCGGCTGAATGATGGATTGGACTCTGCGCCCGGCGTCGGTCCGCTGGAGTGAACGGGCGATTTCTTCCGCGATGGCGCTAAGGTTCACCTCCGCTACGGCCAAAGGCGCGCGAGCCAAACGCGACATTTCCAGCAACGCATCAATCATCCCCTTCATGTGCTGTGCTTCGGTCCGAATGCTCCGGAGGCTCTCCTGGCCCTGGGGCGAAAGACGTCCGGACTCCCGTGCAAGCATTTCGCCAAACGAGTGAACCAGGCGCACAGGGGCACGCAGGTCGTGTGAAACTGAGTATGCAAACGCTTCCAGCTCTTTGTTGCTGGCAGCCAGCTCGGCTGTGCGGGATGCGACGCGTTCCTCGAGCTGTGCTTTGGCTGCCTGCAGCTCGGCTTCGGCCTGCTGAAGTTTCTGCATCATCTCATTGAACTTGGCTGAGAGCGTGGCGAACTCGCGCGGACATCGCCGGATAGGCACGCGCGCATTTAGGTGGCCTTTGATGACGTCGCCCGCTGCCACTAACAGGTCGCGGAGGGGCAGCTTCAAACGGCTGCTCAACCAGATGGCGGAAGCATACAGAACACCCACCACCGCTAATCCCAGCAAGCCGTCACCCCAGAGATTCTCTCGAATGACTCCCGGCGCCATCAGCATGGCGCCCGTGCTCAGAACGCAGGCAGAGGCAGCAAGGGCGAGCAAATGGACAGCGATGGACCAGTGCTCACTCGCGGGAGATTTCTCCCCGGCCACGGTATGGCTTTCTCTTGCGCCGGCTGGCATCTCATATTCCGTGTTCATATTACGTTTTGCTTTGGAACACAGGTTTGCGCGATGGAAGCAAATACGTGAGTGTCAATCCAACGCAGAGGGCCAGCCCCGCGAGAGCATGCCATACGGATAGCAGCACGGCCGTGAAATAGAGTGCAATTGTTAAGAGATAACGCCGCGTCAGGGCGCTGATGAAACCGTCATCGAGGTTTCTATGGACCAGGCGGTGATTGTGCGTCGCATAAAGCCACACCAGCACATAGGCTGACGCAGGAAGAAACAAACCAACCGCGTAAAAGACGATGGCAGTTTTCCGCACGACCGGATCGGCGACGTAGCGCGCCAGCACTCCCGTCGGAAACGGAACAAACGAAATGCACATGAGATAAAGCCCGTTGAGCAGGGTGAAATTGTGGTCGCTGCGCTCGTATAGTTTGAATACGTAGTGATGCTGCACCCAATGAATGCCAATCATCACAAAGCTGAAGACGTAAGCGAAATAGGAAGGCCACAGGCGCAGCAACTCGGACGCAAGGTCGCGCCCATTGCCGCTCAAAGGCGGCACCTTGATTTCCAAAACGAGCAGCGTGATCGCGATTGCAAACACCCCGTCGCTGAACGACTCGATGCGATGAGTCGTAAGTTCCGTTTCGGCTTTGGGTGGGTGCGGCATAATTGACGCTGTTCATCCACGAGCGAAACGCAGTTCAGCACGCAATCGCTCGACCTCCTCAATAAGAGCGAGGACCATTTGCGTGCCTTTGAGATTGAAGCCGCACTCCGCACGCAGAAATTCAATACGGCGCAACGCACGGATGGCTTCGTCATTGAAGTAGTAACCGGCATCGGCCGGATCCGCGACCGGTGAGACGAGACCGTGCTTGTAATAAACGAGAATGGCGCGGCGTGTTACCTGTGCGAGATGTGCGGCTGTTTCGAGAGTGTAAACAGCATTCGGGCGCAGCTCGAACCGCTGAACTGTGCCCGCCGGATTTTCTTTAGTAACGTTCATACGCTCTCCTTACCTGTGAGCCAGTTCAGATTGTTCCATGAAATAACAGCATTCCTGGTGCTCAGTTGTTTGCTGGGATGAAATGATCATAGTGTTCGGGGATTGAAGCGAGAGACGCGGCCGAGTTTTTCCCAAAGCGCGTAGCGTTTTGTGAAGCAAAGGCTCTTCCTGAACATTTTTTGCGACCAGGTTCCACAGAATGATGTATTCATATCAATTTTAATAAGTAATAAAGATGGGGTCACGCGGCGGCTGAAGCGGCTTGCAGGGCTGAAGTTTGCTCTTCGTCTGGTTCGATTTTTCTCCAGTGGCGGCCATCGCGAGCGAGCAACTCATCGGCCTCCTTTGGTCCCCAGGCGCCGGCAGGGTAATTGGGAAAATTGCGCGGCGGCAACGCCTTCCACACGTCCAGGACCGGCTGGATCGCGCTCCAAGCCGCTTCCACCAGATCCGCGCGCTGAAACAACGTCGCGTCGCCGATCATGCAATCGTAGATGAGCCGTTCGTACCCAGTGCTGGGCGGCGAGCCAAAATAATCCACATAATCGAAATCCATTTCGACTGGCCCCATGCGCATAATAGGTCCGGGGATTTTGGCCCCGAATCGCAACGAGACGCCTTCGTCAGGCTGGATATGCAGAACGAGCCAGTTGGTCTGCAAACTTTCCACGGGCGTGTTCCGAAATAAATGAAACGGGGCGCGCTTGAACTGGATCGCAATCTCGGTGGTAAATTTGGGCAGGCGTTTGCCGGTCCGGAGATAGAGAGGCACGTCGGCCCAGCGCCAATTGTCAATTCTGAGCTTGAGCGCGACAAACGTCTCGGTGTTTGAATTCGGCGGCACATTCGGTTCGGAACGATAGCCGGAAACTGTTTCCTGACCGATTTGCCCGGGGCCGTACTGTCCACGGACCGCATTGTTGAGCACTCCTTCGGACGTCGGGGGTTGGATGGCGTAGATGACCTTGGTTTGTTCATCGCGAACGGCGTCCGCATGGAACGACACGGGCGGCTCCATCGCCGTCAAAGATGCCAATTGGAACAGATGGTTGGGGACCATATCCCGCAACGCACCCGCAGTATCGTAATAATCCCCCCGCTGCTCGACGCCCATTGTTTCGGCGGCGGTGATTTGGACATGATCAATGTACCTGCGATTCCAGACCGGCTCAAAGATACCGTTGCCAAAACGGAAAATGAGAATGTTCTGGACAGTCTCTTTGCCGAGATAATGATCAATGCGATAAATCTGCCGCTCGTTGAGCACTTGCTTGATTTCGGCATTGAGACGGCGGGCGGATTCGAGGTCATGGCCGAACGGCTTCTCGATGATGACGCGGCGCCAGCGGCCGTTGACTTCCTGCAGCAATCCGGCCGCGCCGAGTTGGCAAATGATTCCGCTGAAAAACCCGGGTGCCACCGCGAGGTAATAGAAAATGTTTCCCTGGGTTCCATGCTCCTTCGCCACTTGCGGGATTCGCTCCTTCAATTCCTGGTAGGTGTGAACATCCTCAGCATCACCGCGCAGGTAATATATCCTTTTCAAAAACCAATCCCACATTTCAGGCGCCACGGACCGAGTCGCGAATTGCCGCAGGTGCTCACGCAAATATTTCCGGAAGTTCTCGGTGCTGAATTCTTTGCGACCCAATCCAATAATCGCGAAATGGCCAGTCAGCAACCTTCCGACGGCCAGATTACACAGCGCCGGGATGAGCTTGCGCCTGGTCAGATCTCCGGTCGCGCCGAAGATGACCATGATGCAGGGATCGGCCTTGCGGATCGAGCCATCGAGCAAGTCATAACGGAACGGGATAGGTTTCATGCCTCCCGTTTGACGGTACCCAACGCCACGATCCTTTCCCGTTCTTCCAGCGGCTCCACTATGACCTGGCCGCCTAACGGTTTCAGTTTTGGTTTCATATTTCGTGGTCCCTATGTAACTCACTTTACCCCTTTGAGTATTTGCAGGGCGATACGGCCAAGGACCTGACCCTGCTTCAGCCGCTGGTGAGCCTGGGCCGCCTTTTCCAGCGGATAGACGGCCGCGATGGGAACCCGAAGGCGAGCTTCCTCCACCGCCCGGGCGAGTCGAGCGAATTCTCGCGGTCCGGCCTTGGCGTCGTAGGAGACCCATTTGGCCTTCCGTGAACCCTTGGGCTCGGGTTCGACCCCGTTAGGATAAGCCAGGCGGCCCCCAGGACGAACCAGGGTGAGCAACTTCTGGAGCGTCTCACCGCCGGCGAGCGCCAACACGGCGTCAATGCCTGCAGGCGCAAACGCACGCACCTCCTCGACCAAGTCGCCACTGGCTATGTCAATGGCTTTATCAGCGCCGAGCTTCGCCACGAAGCGTTTGGCCCCGGGGCCGCGGGCGGTCCCAATGACCTGCGCACCGTGGCGTCTGGCAAATTGCACAGCCATCGAGCCCACTGCGCCAGAGGCGCCAAAGATCAACGCCGTCTCACCGGATCGCACATCCAGATGCACATCAATGCCCTGAAGTGCAGTCAAACCGGTTACCACTGCAGCGCCGGCCTGCAGCAGGTTGAGACGCTCCGGGACCAGCGAAACATGATCGGCGGACACTGCCACATACTCGGCGTAAAAGCCGCCCTTCGAATTGATGAACTCATAAGCCCACACCCGATCGCCTTTGCGGAACCGCCGCACGCGAGCCCCCACATCCGCCACCACTCCCGCGCCGTCGCTCCCGACCACGAGCGGAAACTTAGGCCGTCCCTGTGGCCACCAACCTTGGCGAATATCCGCATCCCACACTCCGACTCCTGCCGCGTGCACTGCAATGAGCACTTCAGTCGGACCCGGCACGGGCACCGGCAGTTCATGAATCGTAAGTACGGATGGCGGCCCAAACCGATCAAGGGCAGCCGCCTTCATCGTCTTCTTCTCCGGAGACGCCGTCTCGGGGCGTGTCAGCCGATGGCGGTTTGTCGGTTTCGTTCTCCTCCGAGGTTCTGCCAGCGTGTCCTCCCTATTCATAACCGCTTCTCCACAAACTGTTCCGGCCGACGCTACGCCGCGCGTCTTTGGTCATCGTCCACGACTTCGGCATCCACCACGTCTTCTTCCTTGCCTCCCTGGCGTCCTGCCCCTTCGGGTCCAGCCCGGCCCGGGCCGGCTTGACCAGATTGTGAGCCACCCGCCGAAGCGGCCTTATAGAGTTCCGCAGAGACCGCTTGCCATGCCTCATTCAGCCGTTCACTGGCGGATTTCATTGCTTTCGGATCACTGCCTTTGAGCGCCTCCTTAGCGGCTGAAATTGCCTCTTCGATTTTTCTCTTGTCGGCGTCCGAAATCTTGCCGGCATTATCGCGCAGCATTTTCTCCGAGCGATAGACGGCAGCGTCAGCTTCGTTTCGTGCCTCAATTTCCTCACGTTTCCGCTTGTCCTCTTCCTCGTGAAGCTCAGCATCGCGCTGCATCTTTTGGATTTCCTCCTTCGTCAAGCCACTGCTCGCCGTGATCGTAATCTTTTGCTCTTTGCCCGTGCCCAGGTCTTTGGCGCTGACATGCAGAATGCCGTTCGCATCAATATCGAAGGCGACTTCGATTTGCGGCACTCCGCGCGGCGCGGGAGGGATATCGGCTAATTGAAAGCGGCCAATCGTTTTATTGTCTTTGGCCAACGGACGCTCCCCTTGCAGCACATGGACTTCGACCCCTGGTTGATTGTCCGCTGCCGTGCTGAAAATCTCCGCTTTGCGGGTCGGGATGGTCGTGTTTCGCTCAATTAGTTTGGTATTAACTCCGCCCAGCGTTTCGATGCCCAATGAAAGGGGCGTAACATCCAGCAGCAAGACATCCCGAACTTCGCCCTTAAGCACACCAGCTTGTATGCCGGCGCCGACCGCCACCACTTCATCGGGATTGACTCCTTGATGGGGCTGCTTGTGGAAAAGAGATCGAGCGGTTTCCACCACCCGCGGCATGCGGGTCATGCCTCCCACCATCACCAATTCATCCACGTCATCCGCAGTCCAGCCAGCGTCCTTTAGACAATTCTTCACGGGCGGGATGGTTCTCTCGAAAAGGTCGTCGCAGAGTTGTTCCATTTTGGATCGGCTCAGCTTCAGGCTGATATGCTTGGGACCACTCGCATCGGCGGTAATGAATGGCAGATTGATCTCGTATTCCGCCGTGTTGGAGAGAGAGATTTTGGCCTTTTCTGCCTCCTCCTTAATGCGCTGCAAGGCATCGGGTTGGTTGCGCAGGTCCATGCCGTTGGACTTCTTGAACTCGTCAAGGATCCAATCCATGATCCGCGCATCCCAATCATCCCCACCCAGGTGCGTGTCGCCGTTGGTCGCTTTGACCTCGAAAACTCCTTCGCCAATTTCCAGAGCCGAAATATCGAAAGTCCCGCCTCCGAGATCATAAACAGCAATCTCCTCATCTTTTTTCTTATCAAGTCCATACGCCAGCGACGCCGCCGTCGGTTCGTTAATGATCCGAAGCACCTCCATTCCGGCGATGCGTCCGGCATCCTTCGTCGCCTGCCGCTGCGAATCATTGAAGTAAGCGGGCACGGTAATGACCGCTTGATTGATCTTCTCACCCAGCCGCATTTCTGCATCGGCTTTCATCTTGGAGAGAATGATCGCGGAGATTTCCGGCGGGCTGAAACGTTTCGGTTTGCCGTCCACTTCGACCTCGACCGCCGCATCGCCGTTCGAAGCCCGCACGACCTTATAAGGCACGCGCTTAATTTCCTCCTGCACTTCCTCGAATTTCCGGCCCATGAACCGCTTGATCGAGTAAACGGTGTTTCGCGAGTTCGTAACCGCCTGCCGTTTGGCGGCATCACCTACCAGCCGTTCCCCGCTTTTAGCGAACGCCACCACCGACGGTGTAACACGTTTGCCTTCAGAGTTCTCCAGTACGGTCGGCTCTCCGCCCTCCATCACTGCCATACACGAGTTGGTTGTCCCTAAATCAATACCGATAACTTTTGCCATAAAAATGCCGTTGTTGAATTGTTAACTTGCATGTGCCATGCGCCAGGAAGGTTTGCCTCCCTTGGGTCGCAAAGATTTAATCATCATCATTTCTCCCACGTTCTCCGGCGTGAGCAACCCGACCAGCCGGCCAAGGGGATCAATGACGGGCAACGCCGGGTAGCCAGATTGTTGCATTTTAGCAAAGGCCTCGTCCAAACGGTCATCGGGTCGCACAGGAGGCAAATGACGGTGCATTATTTCAGTCACTGGCGTGGCGCCCCCTCGGCGACGCAAACCGTGGAAAATGTCATCGCGGGTGAGTATCCCAAGCATCTGGCCCGCATCGTCCACCACTCCGAACTCATGTTGGGCGGTGCGCAGCACTGCTTCGACTGCTTCGTCCAGGGTTGCATCTGCCGGAAGGGTTTTGAGTTCGGTTACCATCGCCTCGGAAACAGGCATTTCCGCACTGAAGTCCTTCAATTGGGCTAAAGCGGCCTCTTGTGTCGCCCCCAGGTAAACAAACAGCGCAATAAATACGAGCATTGGATTATAGAATAGGCCGACTAATCCAAATACGAACGCCAGTCCCTGGCCGACGTTGGCCGCGATTTGAGTCGCGCGAGCATAGTTCAAGCGCATCGCCAGCAACGCCCGCAGAACGCGTCCTCCGTCCATGGGAAAAGCAGGGATCAGATTGAACAGCGCCAGGAAAATGTTAACTGAAGCCAATTTCTGAAGCATCGCGACCCTCGGTGTATTCAAATCCTCCAAATCGGAAAACGTTGCCTGCGCGTTGAGGACAAAAATCAGGACCGCAGCAATCGCAACATTCACCAGAGGGCCGGCAATCGCAATGGCCAATTCCTGTTTGGGATTTTCTGGTATTCGTTCCAACCGCGCGACGCCGCCGATGGGCAGGAGGGTAATATCCGGCGTCCTGATCCCGAACGACTTCGCCGTGAGTGCGTGGCCCAGTTCGTGCAGCAGCACGCAAAGGAATAGCAACACCACAAAGAGCGTGCCCTGGATGGCCGCTGCCTGGCCCCCGGCCTGGTAGTAAGTGAACCCGATCCACGCCAGGAAAATTAGAAAAGTGATGTGGATTTTCAAATCGATGCCGCCGATGCGAGCCAACTTAAGAGACCATTTCATATTCTTTTCTTTCTTTCAGAATTTCATGCTGCTTCCTTCAACTGCATCGCCTGCCGCTGAACCCGGAACACTAGCTCTCCGCCCTTCAAATCCACGAGCACTCGGCCGTTATCCTGTATCTCGCCCGCCAGAATTTTGCGCGAAAGCACCGTCTCGATATGGCGCTGCAGGAAACGCTTCAGCGGGCGCGCCCCATAAACCGGATCGTATCCCTCGCGAGCAACATGCTCTTTGGCAGCGTCCGTGAGCTCCAGTTCGATACGGCGATCCGCCAGGCGCGCGCGCAGCAGTTTGAGTTGGAGCTCGATGATGCGCTTGATCTCTGCCAGCGTCAGTGGCTTAAAGAGGACGATTTCGTCCACGCGGTTGAGGAATTCCGGACGGAAATGGGAGCGCATCTCGTTCAAAACCTTCTTGCGAACATCCTCGGGAATTTCTCCGAAGTCGCTGGCGTTTTCGATCAGCAATGGGCTGCCGATGTTCGAAGTCATAATGATAATGCTGTTTTTGAAATCCACCGTGCGCCCGTGGCTGTCGGTCAGCCGCCCATCATCCAGAATTTGCAGCAACACATGGAAAACCTCGTTATGGGCCTTTTCGACCTCATCGAAGAGCACCACGCTGTAGGGCCGGCGCCGGACGGCCTCGGTAAGCTGACCCCCTTCTTCGTAGCCCACGTAGCCGGGCGGCGCGCCGATGAGCCGAGCCACAGCGTGCTTTTCCATATACTCGCTCATATCAATCCGGATCATGTTCTCTTCGGTATCGAAGAGCGCTTCAGCCAATGCGCGGGCCAATTCGGTTTTGCCTACACCGGTGGGTCCGAGAAAAATGAACGAGCCGATCGGGCGCCTCGGATCCTTGAGCCCGGAGCGAGCGCGAATAACTGCATCCGCCACGGCTTGCACCGCTTCATCCTGACCGATCACCCGCTCGTGCAGGATTTGGTCCAGACGCAATAACTTTTCTTTCTCCCCTTCCATGAGCCGAGTCACCGGGATCCCAGTCCAGCGGGCAACGACTTCGGCGACCTCATCAGGCGTCACCTCTTCGCGCAGCAGGCGCTGGCCTTGCTCGCCGCGGGCTTTCCCTTCGAGTTCGCGGAGCTGTTGTTCGAGTTGCGGGATTTTTCCATATTTGTACTCTGCCACGCGCCGGAGATCACCGCGGCGTTGGGCTTGCTCCATTTCCGTGCGCGCCAACTCAAGCGCTTCACGCATTTTCTGGATATCATCTATGACTCTTTTTTCGCTGTCCCATTGGGCTTTGAGCGCATCGCGCTGGCTGCGCAACTCCGCTACTTCCTTTTCGAGCGACTTCAAGCGTTGCTTGCTGGCCTGGTCCTTTTCCTTTCGCAACGCTTCGCGTTCGATTTCAAGCTGCAACAGACGCCGCTCCAGGCCCTCGAGTGCTTCCGGCATGGATTGCAACTCCGTACGCAGTTTCGCCGCCGCCTCGTCAATGAGGTCAATCGCCTTGTCCGGCAGAAACCGATCGGTAATGTAGCGGTTCGAAAGTTGGGCGGCAGCTACCAGCGCTGCATCCTGGATGCGCACTCCATGGTGCAGTTCGTAGCGCTCGCGCAAACCGCGCAGGATCGAGATCGTTTCTTCAACGTTCGGTTCTTTGACCATCACCGGCTGAAAACGGCGTTCGAGCGCAGCGTCTTTCTCGATGTGTTTGCGATATTCATCGAGGGTCGTCGCGCCGATGCAGTGGAGTTCTCCGCGCGCGAGCATCGGCTTGAGCATATTACTCGCGTCCATGGACCCTTCCGCCTTGCCGGCTCCCACTACCGTGTGGATCTCGTCAATAAAAAGAATGATTTGCCCCTGTGCGCGTGTGATTTCCTGGAGGACTGCTTTAAGCCGCTCCTCGAATTCCCCGCGATATTTCGCTCCGGCAATCAACGCGCCCAGATCCAGTGCGATCAATTGTTTGTCTTTCAGGTTGTCCGGCACATCACCTTCCATGATGCGCCGCGCCAGACCCTCGACGATCGCTGTTTTGCCCACGCCCGGCTCTCCAATCAGCACCGGATTGTTCTTCGTTCGCCGCGAGAGCACCTGGATGCACCGCCGGATTTCCTGGTCGCGACCGATGACGGGATCGAGTTTGTTCTGTTGTGCCAGCTTGGTCAGATCGCGGCCATATTTCTCCAATGCTTCATATGTTGCTTCGGGATTAGCGCTTGTGACGCGTTGGTTGCCACGCACGTCCGTCAATGCCTTGAGGAAATCATCCCGCCGAAGGTTCAGGCCCTTAAGAATTTTGCCGATGCCGGTAGATGGCGGCTCATGGAACATCGCAAGCACCAGGTGCTCCACGCTGACGTATTCATCTTTGAGCCTCTTGGCCTCGTCCTGAGCTTTAACCAGGACCTGGTTCAGTCGCTGGGTTACATAAAGACCCTGCCCCGTCGCAGTATCGCCGGAAACGCGAGGGATACGGTTGAGTTCCTCTTCCACCTTGGTCTTGAGGAGATTCGGAGAGACTTTCGCCTTTTCGAAGAGGCGCGACACCAGCCCTCCTTCTTGTTCCAGCAGGGCAAGCATAAGGTGCTCGACATCCACCGCCTGGTGCTGATTGCGCGTGGCGATGTTTTGCGCCTCCTGCAAAGCCGCTTGTGATTTTTCAGTGAACTTGCTCAGGTCCATGGCAAATGAGCAAACGCGTAACTATTGCAAAATGTGCTTTCGCTCACGCGCAGCCACTTACACCTCCTGGGCCGCTTGCTCTAGCGCGGCGAGCAGGTGTTGGAGATCATACCCGCCGTCGTGACGGACCCCGTTAATAAAGAAAGTGGGGGTGCCGTTCACGCCGCTTTTGACGCCGCTCATAAAATCATCTCGCACACGCTTCGCGTGGACTCCGGACTGGATTTCGGCGAGTACCTGCGATTCATCGAGGCCCAGTGCCGCGGCATGTTTGGCGAGATCTTCGTCCTCAAGCGCATCTTGATTTTCGAACAACACATCGTGCATCGGCCAAAAAGCGTCGCGTGCCCCGGCCGCTTCAGCTGCCTCGGCCGCGTGTTCGGCATGCGGATGCACCTGGGTCAGCGGAAAGTTGCGAAAGACAAATCGCAACCGATCGCCAAGCGTCTCCTGAATCGCTTTGACCACGAGATATGCTTGTCCGCAGTAAGGGCATTCGTAATCTCCGTATTCGACAAGTGTCAGAGGCGCACTGAAGTGCCCCTGAATGTGGTCGCGCTTGCTGACAGGCACGGCCAGCCGTTCGACTTCGGTAATAGGTTTCATGCCGCCACCTCATTTTCCTTCTTTAGCCCTTCGAGCGCAGATAAGATTCCAGCCGCTCCCGGATTAACCCCTATTGGTGATACGTGGCTCCAGCGGATGACGCCCTCCCCGTCAATGACGAATAGCGCGCGCTCACTGACCCCGTCCCCTTCACGGTACACACCGTAAGTGCGGGACAGCCCGCCCTTAGGCTCGAAGTCCGAAAGCAAAGGAAAGTGGAGCTTACGGTCACGGGCGAACGCAGCGTGGCACCAAACGCCATCCACTGAAATGCCGAGCAATTCAGCGCCTAGCTTCTGAAACTCAGGTAATATCTCATTGTAGAAAGTCATCTGGTCGCCGCAGACGGGGCTCCAGTCTGCCGGATAAAAGGCAAGTACCACGGGCTGGCCGCGAAAATCGCTTAGGCTGACAGCCTGGTCTGGCGTGGTTTTGAGGGTGAATTCTGGCGCCGCAGCACCAGCCGTTAGCGCGCTAGCTTTGCGCCCTTCGGGGTATAACCGGTTATACTTCGTTTCATTATTCTCTGTTTGATTTGTTTTTTGATTCATTGAAATGCCTTTCCCCTGGCGTGTTCTTGTTGTTGGCCGTAATTGTGCCACCTTGGCATCCTCCGGGCCTTTTAGGCCACTTTGACCTCGATGTGCTTCGGCTTCGCTTTTTCGCTTTTGGGTAACCGAAGCTTCAGCACCCCTTGTTTCATCTCGGCACTGATTCTGGAGGTGTCCACGTCGGGTCCTAATTCGAACACTCGCCGAAAATCCGCTTGCGGGGATTCACAATAACAAAGTTGGTCCTCTGGCAGTTCTGACTTGCGGCGACCGGTGATGGTCAACTCGTTTCCCTCGACGGTTATTTCGAGCCCTTCCTTGTCCACTCCGGGCATATCCATCTCAACGAGATATTCGTTCTCCGTGGATGAAATGTTGGCCGGTGGCGTTATGAAACCACGCGTCTGGCCATTTTCCGTCTGCGTAGTGCGATTTTGAATTTCAGCAGTAGCATTCATATTGTAATCTCTCGGTATCGCCCGACAGACTTTGCCCGCCAGGCTCTATTTTATTAAAGTTGCCTGTTGTTAAGCCTTGACCGGAATCTGCTTCGGCTTTGCTTCTTCCGACTTCTGCAATGTGACGGTGAGCACGCCATCTTTGTAACTGGCATCAATCCTGTTTGCTTGCACTGGCACTGGCAGAGTCACACTCCGCTGGAATCGGCCGAAATACCTCTCGGATCGGCAATTCTCTCCTTCTTCTTTCTCCTCTTCCTCTTTCCGCTCACCGGTGATCGTGAGGGTAGTTCCGTCCAAAGAGACATTAATGTCGTCCTTTTTCATGCCGGGCAATTCGGCTTTGACTATGTACTTATCCTTGTCTTCATAGATATCCACTGCCGGTGTCCACCCCTCAAAAAAGCTGTTGCTCGGGGTCAGAAAACCGAACGGGTCTGCAAAAAGACGATCAATTTCCCTTCGTAGCCTGTCTATTCCGATGGTCGGCTCGACACCACTGTGCAGCGGAGCCAAAGCTCCTCGGTCCTGCCTCTCTCGTCGTGCTAATTTCATGTTATTCCTTTCTCCATTTCAGTTTCATAAGGCACATCCATGATGCGCTCTGTTCCATCCACCCTGTTAGTCAACTCACTAATCTTATCGATCAGGCACATGAATTCGACTGGACCTTAGGCCAGTGCAACGAGACCCTCTCTCCTCCTTCGAGGTGGGGTTTAACCTTGGCCTGAATTGTCGTGGCACTGCCGGATAAAAGGCCGTGCAGACGCGGACCTGTTGGCTCGGTCGTCACGTGTTCTCCCAATTATCCACTCGAAGGCGCTGTTCGAAGACAAAACGTCTGCTAAAAAAGGCCCCTGCACGGAGAATGGCACTTACATAAGGCCCAGCTTAGGCAGCCGAGCGATTTTCCTGAGTGTTCATATCAAAAGGGTTGCCCTTGCACGGTCGGTTTGAAGTTCGAATCCGAGACTTTCTCGAATGGCGCGGCAAAGTCTCTTCACTATTTTCCCCGACGTTTCGGCATCCACGGGCGCAATCTATCCCAGAAGCTACAGCGCTGAACGACTTGGAAAGAAACTTCCACCCGAGGTGTTTGCCCCACTGTATTCTCCCGAGGCCTGGTCTTAAGGGTACTCCCTGAAACCCGCACTTGCGGCGCAGTGACCTAAAGGTGAATGTGCATTCGTAAGCCAATAAGATGATTGAGCAGAAATGGGGTCGAAACAGCTCTTCTAATGCAGTGAGGCATTCATGGCCGAAGGACAAAAAACCAGTCAGACCGGCAGGTGGGTCGTCAAGTTTCCGTCAGAAGAGGTGTTCTGGTCGGACGAAATGTTTGATATTTACGGCCTTGATCCTGAGACAACGAAGCTTTCTCAACAGTTCGCCTTTCAATTGATCCATCCGGAGGACCGTGCGTTT
>JADMIO011281660.1_pt1 | contig 42488 bp, 36 predicted proteins | sample 8958161 | NCBI WGS metagenome assembly JADMIO01 (sample SAMN16585339, study PRJNA669376) | soil metagenome | isolation source: Crop rotation soil | place: USA: Cullars Rotation, Alabama | collected 2011 | reverse complement strand
CGACAACTTGTCCACGTGGAATTCTAAGCTTAGGATCCCAATGTGCTGGAAAGGGTAGCCGGTGATGCGGTCGTCCACTACGTCGAAGATGTCGACCTCGTCGACTGCGAACGTTTGGCCGGTGCCGGTGCGGCCCTCGTACTCGCCGGAATGTGTCCCGCTCATGCGCACGTGTGCGACGACGGTGTCGCCCTCGGCCACGAGCGTCTGCACCGCGTAGTGGAGGTCGGGGAACGCGGCGAAGTAGTACTGCAGCACGGCACGGAGGCCGTCGCGGTCGAGTCCCGGTGGAAGACGGAAGTCTTCGTGCAGGAGACCGTTCATCGCATCCAGATCGCGCCCGTTCGCGATTTCATCGATGAACCGCTGCACGACCGCCTTGCTCGATTCCGCGCTCATTGCTCGCCTTTCCGGTTGATCGTGAGCAGGTGCTCGATGCGTTGGTTGAGCTTCTTCTGGTTGACCAGGTGCACGTACACGTCTTCGCTCCGGGTCGACCTTGCCTGCCACGACAAGCCGCCCTGCTTGTTGATCACCGCCGCGCCGCCACGGCCGAGTTGCGAGAACACTTGCGGGACGTCACCGACCGCGAACAGGAGCGCGGGTGCGTCCCAGTTGCCGTCACGAACCGGGCCGCACCCGAACAACTTCTCGTAGGTGATGCGCATCGGATTGTCGGCCGGCACCGTCTTGCAGAGCGTGCCGCCCACCCGGGTGCCGATGCCGTCGAGACCGTCGACCCAGGCGATCGGGGTCGGCCACGGCGGTGTGCCGGGCGCGCCGGCGACCACGGCTCGCGCGGCCGCCAGGTCGAGTTTCTGATTCGTGACCGGGCCGAATCCGCCGGGGAACACGCCGTCCATGATCACGAGTCGCTTGACCTTTTCGGCGACCAGCGCGCGCCCTTCGGGGGTGGCGATGAGTCCGGCGAGGTTCGTGTACGCGCCGAGCGCCACGATCGTGACGCTGCGGTCCGGATGTCGCGACAGCAGTTGGCGGTAGAGCGAGACGGCCTCGGGCACGTCGCCGCTGTCGCGCACCGTGTGGGGGAGCCGCTGCACGAGCACGTCGGTGTATCCGTGCTTCGCGGTATCCGCCTCGCTGTGCGCGACCGCGCCGAGCGGGATGTCGGCGTGGCCGTATGCAGTATCGATCGCATCGAGCGCGGCGACGGCTATGGAATTCGGTACGTCGGACACGATCCCGAGAATGTTCGCGGCGCCTTGCTGCTGCAGGATGTTCGCGAGGCCGATCGCGGTGGCGTCGTCCCACCAGCGCGACAGGTCGGTGTCGATGATGATGCCTGGCCCGGCCGGACGCGGCGCCGGGATGCTCGTGGTGGAGGCGCTGGTGGTCGCCGGCGTTCGACGCGCGGTCGGTTTCGACGAGCCTGACGAGCATCCGCTCGCCAGCGCCACGGTGACCGCGACCACCGCGACCGCGCTGATCGCCGTGACGCGGCGGAAGCGGCGTCGATTGTTCGTCGCCATCGGAGCCCCCTGTCCGGCCGGCGTGGTCGCGCTCATGGTCGCACCAATGCGGTTTCGCGCGCTCCTCTCGCGACTGCCGCTGCGTTGGCGCGCCGGCCCGTCCAGGCGCCAGGATGCCGCTTCCATGACGCAGGAGACGCTCGACGACCGGCTCGGCGCGCTCGTGGGCCGGCCGATCAGCGACGGCGGTCCCAACGAAGCGCCCGATCCCGTGAACCTCCCGATGATCCGGCACTGGGCCGCGGCCTTCGAGGACTGGAATCCCGTCTACACGGATGCCGATGCCGCCGAGCAGTCGCGGTTCGGCGGGATCGTGGCGCCGCCGCTGATGCTGCAGACGTGGACGATGGCGACGCCGCGCATCACCGGCATGGCCGAACGCGGCGGTTCTCCGACCGAAGGCGGGCGCGCGCAGGTGCTCGAGCTGCTCGACGAGGCGGGATTCGTCGGCACGCTCGCGTCGAACTCGGAGTTCGAGATCGTGCGCTACCTCCGGGTCGGCGACGTCGTGTCGGCGAGCACGGTGTTGGATTCGGTCTCGACGCAGAAGCAGACGCGCATCGGTCCCGGCTACTTCATCACGTGGCTGACCACCTACACCGTCGACGGCGAGGTCGTCGGTCGCCAGCTGTTCCGCATCTTGAAGTTCCGGCCGGAGGCACCGTCGTGAGCGCGCGTCTCTCGCCGTCGATGACGTCCGATACGCAGTTCTTCTGGGACGGCGTGCGCGCGCATCGGTTGCTGATCCAACGGTGCGTGAGTTGTGGCGCGCTCCGTCACCCGCCCCGCCCGATGTGCCCGCAGTGCCAGTCGCTGGAGTGGGACACGATCGAGTCCTCGGGCCGCGGCACGGTGTTCAGCTTCGTGATCCCGCATCACCCGCCGCTGCCGTGGTTCCCCGAGCCGTTCGTGGTCGCGCTCGTCGACCTGGAGGAAGGCACGCGACTCGTCACCAACATCGTCGGCGTCGCACCGGAGGCGGTGACGATCGGTATGCCGGTGGTCGTGCGTTACGAGGAGTTCGACGGCGATCTCGTGCTCCCGATGTTCGCGCCGGAGGGAGCGGCATGACCGCCACCGTCGACTTCGATGCGTTGCATGTCGGCGACGAGCTGCCGGCGATGGTGATCACCGTCACGCCGACCCGCGTCGTTGCCGGTGCGATCGCTTCGCGCGACTTCATGCCCGTGCATCACGACCGCGACTACGCGAACCAGCAGGGCGCACCCGACATCTTCATGAACATCCTCTCCGACACCGGATACTGCAGCCGCTTCCTCACCGACTGGGCGGGACCTGACGCGATGATCACGCGTCTGGCCATCCGGCTCGGCGTGCCCGTGTTTCCCGGCCACACGCTGACGTACACGGGATCGGTCACCGCGCTGCATGCCGACGGCGACACCGGCGTGGTCGAGGTCGAGCTGCGCGCGCTGAACGAGCTCGGCGAACACGTCGGCGGGACCGCCACGCTCACGCTGCCGAGGGCGAAATGAGCGCGACGAGCAACGGGCTTTCCGGTCGGGCGGCGATCGCCGGCATCGGGCAGACCGAGTTCTCGAAGGAGTCGGGCCGCACCGAGCTGCAGCTCGCGTGTGAGGCCGTGCAAGCGGCGCTAGACGACGCGGGTCTGCGCGCCGATGACGTCGACGGGATCATCACGTTCACGATGGACACCACGGAGGAGACGGAGCTCGCGCGCAACCTCGGGATGGGTGAGCTTTCCCTCTTCAGTCGCGTCGGTTTCGGCGGCGGTGCTTCGTGCGGAACGGTGATGCACGCGGCGATGGCGGTCGCGACCGGCGTCGCCGACGTTGTCGTGTGCTACCGCGCGTTCAACGAGCGCTCCGGGAACCGCTTCGGCAACATGAGCGCGCGTGCGACAGAGTTGCCGCTCTGGTTGTCGTGGTACGCGCCGTACGGTCTCATGACACCGGCCGCGTGGGTGGGGCTCTACGCGCGGCCCTATATGGAGCGGTACGGCGTGACGAACGCCGACTTCGGCCGTATTGCAGTGGTCGATCGCGCGCACGCGGCGACGAATCCCGACGCGTGGTTCTACGAACGGCCGATCACGCTCGAGGACCACCAGGCGTCACGCTGGATCATCGAGCCGGTGTTGCGGTTGCTCGACTGCTGCCAGGAGAGCGACGGTGGCGTTGCCGTTGTCGTGACCTCCGCTGAACGCGCCCGCGACCTGCGGCAACCGCCCGCGGTGATCGCCGCCGCGGCGCAGGGCGCGACATTCGACGGTGAGATGATGACGAGCTACTACCGCGACGACCTGACCGGCCTGCCCGAGATGGGTGTGGTCGGCGACCGGCTCTGGCGCATGTCGGGCCTGCAGCCCGCCGACGTCTCCACCGCGTTCCTCTACGACCACTTCACGCCGTTCGTGCTCATGCAGCTCGAGGAGCTCGGGTTCTGCGGCAAGGGCGAGGCGAAGGACTGGGCGACGATCGAGCGCCTCTCGTTGGGTGGAGAGCTCCCGATCAACACCAACGGCGGCCTGCTCGGCGAGGCATACATCCACGGCATGAACGGCATCACCGAGTCGGTGCGCCAGATCCGCGGCACGGCGTGCAACCAGGTGGACGGCGTCGAGCACGTGCTCGTGACGGCCGGCACCGGCGTCCCCACGAGCGGCCTCATTCTCTCCCACGCCTGAACGCGAGCGCGTCACGACCCGCCGCACGGCTTTGTGGGCGGGTCGTGATGGTGACGAGGGACTTGGGGGCACCCCGCGTCTCTTGCGATCGTACGGACGGGATTTGCAGACCGGTTGATCGGTTCGAGGAGTTCTTGTGCAGATCGAGAACGGCTCCGCTCATTTCGGGATGGCCGTGACCACCATGTGCCCGCCCGGCTTCATGTCGGGCTTCATGTACGAGACGAACATGCGCGTCGAGGTGCTCAACTCGGGATGACCAGTGAGCGCGTAACAGAAGCCCGTGCTCGGATGGCGGCACCCGGGGAGTGCGCCGGAGCGGGTGAGCCGCCACGGACCGCCCACGGTCGGCGCGGCGAACACGCGGTAGTCGCCGCCGACTGATGTGAGCTCGATGAGCCGGAAACCGCCGGCGTAGTGACCGATCGACACCGTGATCGGTTCCCACTTCTCCGGCGCGGCGACGCGTAGCCGGGTCAGCTTCGTATTCGACAGCCGGCGCAGCGCGGCGCCGGAGTCCGCGACGGTGACCGACCACACCCGGCCGCCCCGACACGCGAGGATCAGGGCGGTGCAGTGCGACGAGAACAAAGTAAGCCGGTGACCGTTGAAGTGCGGCGAACCGAAGATGCGTGAGTCGGCGAGCTGCGCGCCGTTGCGGCGCGGCGCAATGACGTCGACGGGCGCGCGGTCGATGTGTCGCGTTCGCCAGTTGTAGAGGAGATACCCCCAACCCTCTACGCGCGACCGGATGATTCCGCCCACCTTCGCGCGCGTGACGCATACCGATGCGTAGGTGACGAACACCTGCGACGGGTTGCTCGCCATCACGGCCGCGCCGGTCGGCCAGCGGGCCGGATACGCGGCGTTGCTCGCTCGATTGCAGGGCCGGCCGCTGCCGTCGGGCATGTATACGTTCGTCGGTGACGGGATGAACCGCGCCGGGATGCCCGACGGGGTGTCACCGCCGCGGGGAACGGCACCGCGTCGATAGCGCGTCGTGAACGCGGTGCTGCCGTCGATGAATCCCGTTTCTTTCCACGCGCCGACGCCGACGCGTCGAAACACCGCGGTGTCCCCGAACACCCACAGCGCATGCCCGTCGGGCAGCGCCACACTGATCCCGACGTCGCGTGACAACGTGCGGGTGCTCGTTTCGAACGTGGAACGGACAGCGACGTTGGTGACGGCGGGAACTCGATGAACTGCTCGCGGCGGGCGCGCGACTGCCGCGCCGGCGGCGTCGCCGTCTGTGCACACTGCGTTCGGCGCGAGCAACGCGAACGCGACCGCGCCAATACAGAACCTGACCGACCCCCGCACGAAAACCCCGCAGTTGCCCCGGATGCCCCCCTAAGGCAAGCGCATACTCTTACACACGCGATTCGGCCGAACGAGCAGCCGGAAATCGAAGAAGGGGACGCGCCGTGAAACCCAGTGACCGCCTGGATCCCGAGCTCGTGAGCGCGATCGAGCTCCTGCCGTTCGACCAGGTGAGTGCCGACATGTTGCCGGCACTGCGCGTGCCCTCGCAGATGCCGGTTTCCGATCGTGTCGACCGCCACGATCACGAGGTAGCAGGGGATCCCGCAGTTCCGTTGCGAGTCCACCGCGAGAAGACAGCTACCGGTCTCCTTCCCTGTGTGTATTCGATACACGGCGGCGGCTACGTGCTGGGGACCCACACGATGGACGATCTTCTGTTCGACGCGCTGTGCCCGAAGCTCGATTGCGTCGGTGTGTCGGTCGACTACCGGCTCGCACCCGAGACGCCGTATCCGGGACCACTCGAAGACTGTTACCGCGGATTGCTCTGGACCTTCGAGCATGCGAGCGAGTTGGGCATCGATCCGGAACGCATCGGTGTGATGGGAGTGAGCGCGGGTGGGGGACTGGCTGCCGCGCTCGCGCTGCTCGTGCGAGAACGCGGCGAGGTGAGCCTCGCGTTCCAACTTCTCGACTCACCGATGCTGGACGACCGCCAGATCACACCGTCGAGCCGCGAACAAGGTCTCCCCGTTTGGAGCGGCGACTCGAACACGTTCGGGTGGAAGTCGTATCTCGGGGATCTCTACGGCCGCGCTGATGTTCCGCCGACGGCCGCGCCGGCGCGCGCGTCCGATCTCTCGGGCCTGCCGCCCGCGTTCGTGTCCGTCGGTTCCGTCGACGGCTTCCGCGACGAAGACATCGACTACGCGCTGCGGCTGAACCAGGCGGGTGTTCCAACCGAGCTGCACGTGTACCCGGGAGCGTGCCACGGCTTCAATCACATCGCACCGCACGCGGCGGTGGCCAAGCAATGCAGGCGCGACATCGAGCACTGGCTCGACCGGCAATTGTCAGGTCAAGCGCGCCGCTGACTCGTGCGCTCGGAGACGCGGCCCAAGAGCTTCGTCAGCAACCGGTACTGCAGGTTGCCGTAGGGCCACTGGGTAACCACTTTGCCCGTCACCGACGTGAAGTAGTTGTTGCTCATCGTCCACGACGTTCCCTTCATCGTCGACTGCAACCAGCGGTACCACCGCGCTTCGAACCGCGGTTTCACCTCGACGGCGGTCACGCGGTCGCGCATCATGCGCTTCGCCGCCCGCACCGCGTACTCGGCCTGGCTCTCGAGCATCGTCACGATCTCGCCGCCGTTGGTGCCGGGGCCGTAGATCATGAAGAAGTTGGGGAAGCCCGGCACGGTGATGCCGAGGAACGCGCGCGGCTCCCCGGCCCAGCGGTCCTGGAGCGACTGACCGCCGCGGCCGACCACCCGGAGCCGGCTCAGATAGTCGGTGGGCTGGAAGCCGGTGGCCATCACGATCACGTCGACCGCGCGTTCGATGCCGTCGGCATCGACGATCCCAGTGCGCGTCACCGACGTGACCGCGCGCGGGATCAGCTCGACGTTCTCCTGCTTCAGCGCGGGATAGAACGTGCTCGCGAAGATCGGTCGCTTGCCGGGATAGGGGTACGTGGGCGTCACGGCCTCGCGAAGGTCGGGCCGGTCGGCGAACTTGCGCTCGATGTAGCTCAGGCAGAACTCGCGCCGCGCCGCGTTGATCTTCGTGCCGGGTCGGTACAGATGCCCGCGCCAGAGGCTGCGCTCGAGCATGTAGCGCTGGCGCCATCGCTCTCGTCGCTTCCGCCACGGGCTCGCGAAGCCCGTGAGGTCGTCGTCGGTGAAGTCGCGATCCCCTTTCGGCATGATCCAGCCCGGCTCGCGCTGGAACACGTAACAACGCTTCACCGTCGGCTGGATCGCGGGGACGATCTGCGTGGCTGACGATCCTGTGCCGACCACGGCCACGACCTTGCCCGCGAGATCGTGCTCGTGCTCCCAACGTGCGGTGTGAAACGCGGGCCCGTCGAAGTCGGCCAACCCCGGCCAGTTGGGATACCGGGGAACGTTGAGGAAGCCGACCGCGCTCACGAGCACGTTGCACTCGTCCACTGCGCCGTCGGCGAACTGCACCGTCCAGAGGTGGCGGTCGTCGTCCCAGGTGGCCGACTCGACCGTCGCACCGAACTGCATGTGGGGGCGCAGGCCGAACTCGTCGACCGTGGCTTCGAGATACTGCTGCAGCTCGGGCTGGCGCGCGTGTGTGCGCGTCCAGTCGTGCGGCCGGAACGAGAAGCAGTACAGATGGGAACCGACGTCGACCTCCGCACCCGGATACGTGTTGTCCCACCACGTGCCGCCGATCCCGAGTGACGACTCGTAGATCGTGAACGTGTCGATGCCGGCTCGCTGCAGCTTCACACCCGCCGCGATCCCGCCGAAGCCGGCGCCGATCACCGCGACCTTCGGCGTGCCGTTCGGACCGAACAATTGCTCGGCGGTAGGTCTCACCCGCGCGCCGTCAGGAGGTGAGCGCTTGCGCCCGCCGCGTTCCGCTCCCCGTCGCGGCTTCGTCGTTGTTGGCCGTGAGGCGGAAGACGGCGCGTTCCAATGTGGGGAGCATGGCGGTGATGTCGAGCGTGCCGGCCGCGAACCGGCCGATGACCGCGTAGGCAACGTTCTTGAGAATGATCGTGATGTCCTCGACGTAGGCCGGGTCGGAATCGGCGAGGACGGCATCGACGACGGGCATGATGGCGCTCATGCCCTGCCGGTCGAGGCGCCGGCCACCGGGGCCGGTGCGCGCGTGGTGATACGCCTCCAGCAGCCGGGGGTTGCGTTCCCACGGCTCGAACACGTGACGGAGACCGCGCATGAGCCCGTCGTAGACCGGCTCGTCGGGAGCCGGCGGCGCCAGCTCGGCGTAGCTGTGGGTGAGCATCCACCGCTCGATCGCCGTCACGATGAGATCGTCGCGGGTGGGGAAGAAGCGGTAGATCGTCGCCAGCGACACGTGTGCGCGCCGGGCGACTTCACGGAGTTGGACGGCCTCGGAGCCGCCCCCTTCGAGGAGCTCCTGGACCACGCTGACGATGACGTCGGCGGGCGCGGTCGCGCCCCCGGATTCGACGGCAGGTTGTGCTCGCACTCCGCGACCCATCGCCGTATAGTAACCCCGTTACTGGGTAACGCCGTTGCTTCCGTAACGCGGGAAAGTTCGTGCCGGGGAGTCACTGGTCACGTCCATGGTCCTTACCCATAGGGGGGTAACAGATGAGGGTTTCGGTTCGTAATCGCGCGCTCGTGCTCACCGTCGCGGCCGGCGCGATGGTCGGTGGATCACTTGCGATGCCGGCATCGGCGGCGTTGGCGCCGAGTGTCGCCTGTGCGAAGGTGAACGCGCCGCCGCTGAAGGGCGGAAAGCTCGCGTCGACGTTCGCGTCGTGCACGCCGGCCACGCTCGCGGCGGGTGGATCGTCGCTCGTCACGCCGGGCACCGGGCAGACGAGCGGCAAGCTCGTCATGACCGTCACGTGGAAGAACGGCAAGGGCACCACCAAGGCCACGGTGAAGTACGCGCCGAACAAGACCAAGGGCAAGTGCACCGGCGCCACGTCGCGCGTGACGATCACCGGCAGTGTGATCAGTGCGACCGGCGCGGCCGCGAAGATCACGAAGAAGGGTGAGCCGCTCACCGGCTCGGTGTGCGCGATCACTGCGGCGGGCCCGAAGCAGGGGCAGACCTCGATCGAGCCCGGCACGAAGTTCAAGCTGTAACGACGATCCCCGAAGGAAAGGCCGTGGCCCCTGCCGTTGGCGGGGGCCACGACCTTTTCTAGGTGACGACCGATTCGACGATCGTTCCCGCGAAGAAGTCGGGATTCGTACCCGACCAGAGCCCGACCGGGTTGTCGAACGTGAACGCGCGGAAATCGGCGCGGCTCAGGTGTCCGTGCTCCACGAGCTCCCACGCTTCACAGAGCGCCCTCGCGAAATCGGGAACGTCCCAGTGGCCGATGTCGCTCGCGAAGATCGCACGGAGTTGCGAGCCGTGCGGGTTGCGGGCCCGGTCGAACGCGAGCGCGGTCATCGGGTCGTCGGCTTCGCAGCCGAAGAAGAACTGCTCGGTGAAGATCCGCACGATCTGGTCCGCGCTCGCCACGAGCGATTCCGCGAACTCGTCAACGGGATCGTCGCCGATGATCGGTTCCGACAACATGCCGAGGCTCCCGGCCAGTCGATCGAGTCGTTCGCGGATTCGGCCGTCGGCGTACGCCCCGAAGAGCTCGGCCAGGCGGCCTCTGTCGAGCGCGCTCGGGTCGTACTGCGTGATGGCGTCGCGGTTTCGCTTCTCCCAGTGGCCCAGAACATCGTTGACGAGGCTGCACGCCCACGCCGCGCCGCCCTCGAGGAACGCGAATCGGAGCTGCGGGAAACGCATCGGGACGCCGCCGAAGAAGAGCGACCGCGCGGTGAGCTCGCCGGCGGCCGCGAAGTTCCCGATGTGGTTGAACACATAGTTGGTCGGCGAGGTACGGGAGCCCCAACCGGCGCCGGTCGAGTGGAAGGTGGGTGATACGCGGAGCTCGACGCACTTCTCCCACAGCGGCGTGTAGTCGTGCTGCGAGGCGTGGCCCAGGCCGTCGATCCAACGGGCGCCCGGCGCGTCGGTGCCGGGGTAGGGCCGGGGGATCGCGCCGCCCATCATCACCGCGCGCAGGCCGAGCTCGCGCACCGCGAACTCGAGCTCGGCGATGGCTTCTTCGGGTGTGAACGTCGGAATGCACGCGACCGGCAGGATCCGATCGCGATACGGGCCGTAGGCCTCGGCCGCGTAGATGTTGAACGCGCGCGACAACGCGGGGCGCAGCTCGTCGTCGGTGAGGTGGATCGCGGTGAGCCCGTAGGTCGGATAGGTGATCGCGACGTCGACACCGATCTGATCGAGGCGCTCGTACAACAGGCGCGGAAGCATCGCTGTGGCGCGATCGAGCGTGTTGCGCGTCGGGATGCCCCACCACGGGATCCGCATCAGCGCCATCTCCCGGCGTTGCGCGGGAGAGAGCATCTGCGTGAGCCGCCCGCTGTCGACGACGAGATCGAACCGCGCCGCGACGGATTCGCCGGCGAGGTCGACGAGGATGTCGCGCACGAGTGGGAGGTACTCGATGATGTGGCCGTCACCGTCGACGACCGGATGGTCGATCTCCCGGCGGATCGCGGCGACCTCGGCGCTCCGTTCGTAGGTGCCGGTCACTTCGCTGCGCTCCTCGTTACAGCCGATCCCATCGCGTTCACGATGCGTTCGAGCAACGCACGCGAGGTCGCGAAGTTGAGGCGAACGTACTGGTCGCACGCCGGTCCGAACGGCGGACCGTCGCTGAGCGCGACGCGTCCGTGGTCCAGAAAGAAACGCGCGGGATCCTCGTATCCGAGTGCCGAGCAGTCGAGCCAGGCAAGGAACGTCGCTTCGGTTGCCTGGAACGAGATGCCGGGCGCGGCGGATGCCAGCAGCTCGCGGAGGCGGCGCCGGTTGCCGTCGAGGTAGGTCACCAGCGCGTCCAGCCAGTCGCCACCCTCCCGGTAGGCGGCCACCGACGCCGCGATCCCGATCGGCGTGGCGCCCGGCACTTCGAACACGCGAAGCGCGCGCCAGCGGGCCGCGTCGGCGTGGTTCGACGCGATCACCTGCGCGCACTTCAGGCCGGCCAGGTTGAAGGCCTTCGACGCCGACGTGATCGTGATCGTGTGGTCGGCCGCCTCGTCGCAGACGCTCGCGTACGGCACGTGCCGGTTCCCTGCGAACACGAGGGGCGCGTGCACTTCGTCGGCGATCACGCGTGCCCCGTGCCGGTCGACGATCGACGCGAGCGCCCCGAGCTCCGCGGTTGTGAACACTCGGCCGGTCGGGTTGTGCGGGTTGCAGAGCAGCACGGCGCGCGCCCCTGCCGCCAGCGCGGTGTCGATGTGATCCAGATCGAGGGAGAAGCCGGTCGCCGAACGGGTCAGCGGCGACGGCACCACGCGGCGGCCCGTTAGTTCGATCACCTCGAAGAACGGCGGGTACGCCGGTGTCGGAACGACCACCGCGGAGCCCGGCTCGACGAACACGTCGAGCGCCGCCGAGATGCCGCTGAGCGCGTCGGCGATCGGGAAGATGCGCGCGGGCGGAACGGCCCACCCGTACCGGTCGGCGATGAAGTCGGCACACGCCGTGGTCAGGGCACTCAGATCGGCCTCGATGTAGCCGAAGTCCTCCCGGTCGACGGCGGCGGTGATCGCGGCACGGACGGCCGGCGCCACGTCGAAGTCCATCTCGGCGACCCACGCGGCGAGCACGTCGGGCCCGTAGAGCGTCCACTTGACCGTGCGGCGGCGGCGCAGACGCTCGACGCTGACGTTGTCGAAGGACGAGTCGTCGAAGACCGGCGGCACTGCGGGGCAGCGTACCGACGCGCCGTTTCCGGGGCCGACCGCCACCCTTCGTGGCGCTCCGACCTGCGGGTCGGGCACCGGCGCCGGTTTCGGGCCTCCGCAACGGGTGTGAACAATTCGTCAAACGGCGAGTTGTGGCTCCGTTGCTCTTAATACCCGGCTCCGGGCGACCGAGGGATAGGAGATGCCGAATGAAGCGGGGCCCCGGCACTCCAGAGGGCCGATGTCTGCGTGGGCCTTCGCCGCCGGCGGCGGGGCGTGGATCGCCGCGCACGCGCTCGGGCTCCTCGGCTCACTCTCGGAGTACACGTTCGTCCTGCTGATCCTGGCGTCGATGGTCGCGACCGTGGTGGGCGCCCGGGCGTTCCGACCGAGCCACCGCTGGCCGTTCGTGGTGATCATGGTCGGCTTCTTCATGTTCGTGGCGGGCGGAGCGGCACGCGAGAGCCTCAACACGCTCGGCGACCTGACGGCCGGACGCTCGATCGTGCCCGACGTGCTGACGATGCCCGGGTACGTGCTGCTCGGTCTCGGCCTGCTCGGCTTCGCACGCGCTCGGCGCGGCGCCGCCGACGTCGACTCGCTGCTGGACGCGTCACTCGTGGCGCTCGCCGCACTGGCGTTCGTGTGGTCGTACCTGATCGCGCCGGCATTGCAACACGAGCACGCGCCGTTGAAGATCCGGCTCGTCCTCGTGTGCTATCCCGCGATGTCGGTGTTCATGGTCGCGATCGTGATGCAGATCGTGTCGGCGGGCGGACGGGGGCGTCCCCTCGCGCAACGCCTGCTGCTCGTCGCGTTGTCGATGATGGTGATCGGCGACGCGATCTACTGCCTGGTCGACGCGCGCATCGTGAGCCTGCCGACCCGTCTGATCGACCTTCCCTATGCACTCGCATTCCTCGCGTTCGGGACGTGCGTGTTGCACCCTTCCATGCGCGAGCTGTGCGAGCCGGTTGCGAGCTCGGAACGCGCACCCACGAAGGCGCGTCTGGCACTGGTATCCGTGGCGCTCGGCCTTCCCGTCATCGTCATCCTCTCGCGGCTGCCAACGAACACGAGCGATCGCATCGCCCTGATCGTCATCTCGTTGCTGCTCACCTCGGCCGCGATGCTGCGCGTCTTCCGGTCACTGCGCGCGCATGCCCGGTCGGAGGAGCGGCTCACCGAGCAGGCGACGCACGACGCGCTCACGCGCCTCCCGAATCGCTTTCTCGTGTTCGAGCGGTTGAACCGCCTCCTGGTCCATCGCTACGAGTCCGACAGCGACGTTTCGCTGCTGTTCATCGACGTCGACCGCTTCAAGCTGGTGAACGACAGCTACGGGCACTCGCACGGCGACGAGCTCCTCATGGCCGTCGCCACACGCCTGCGCGACGAATCGCCGCCCGACGCGCTCATCGGCCGGGTCGGTGGCGACGAGTTCGTGGTGGTGCTCGAGCGCGACGACGGCCTGGAGGGTGCACGCGCGATCGCCGAGCACCTGCGCGCCAAGTTCACGGCTCCGTTCCAGATCCGCGACAGCGAGGTGTACGCCTCCGCGAGCATCGGCGTGGCGATGGCGAGTCCGGACGAGTCGACCACCGCCGAATCGTTGCTGCGCGATGCCGACACGGCGATGTACCAGGCGAAGGAAGCCGGACGGGATGCCGTCGCGATCTTCGACCTCGAGATGCGCGACCGCACCGCCCGGCGCGCCCGCCTCGAACATGATCTGCACACCGCGCTCGAGCACAACGAGCTCGTGCTGCACTACCAGCCCGTGGTCGATCTCGATCCGGTCGACGTGTGCGGCTTCGAGGCCCTGCTGCGGTGGAACCACCCGCACCTCGGTACGGTCCCGCCGCTCGACTTCATCTCGATCGCCGAAGACACCGGGCTGATCGTCCCGATCGGCGCGTGGGTCATCGAGACGGCGTGCGCGCAGCTCGCGGCGTGGAAACGCGAGCTCCCGCGGGGTCGTGATCTCCGCATCGCAGTGAACCTCTCGGCGCGCCAGCTGCGGGAGCCGGGTCTCGTCGACACGGTGATCCAAGCGGCAGCCCGTCACAAGCTCGACTCGCGTTGCCTGATCCTGGAGCTGACGGAATCACTCCTGATGGACCAGAACCCGGGTGCACGCGAGACGCTGCGGGCGTTGCGTGAGCTCGGCTTCCGCATCTCGATCGACGACTTCGGGACCGGATACTCGTCGCTCGCGTACCTGCGAACCTTCCAGGTCGACGAGGTGAAGATCGACAAGTCGTTCGTCGACGACCTCAACAATCCCGACACGCCGCAGGAGTCACTCGTCGCGGCGATCGTCGCGATGGCCAACGCACTCGGCGTGTCCACCACCGCCGAAGGCGTCGAGACGCCGCACCAGGCCGAGCGGCTCGCCAGTCTCCGCGTCGACGCCGCGCAGGGCTACGTGTTCGCCCGGCCGACCGAAGCCGCGATGGTGCCCGAGGTCGTGGCGCGCTTGCGTCAGCTCCGACCCGCGCCGCGCCCGGCGATGATCGAGTCGGTCTGAGCGGGGAGTTCGAGGCGGGCCAGCGCGTTGCCGGCCGCAACACTCCAGTCTTCCGTCCACACCGCGGCTTCGAGGCCGACACCGCGGAACAGGATGCTGTGGATCGCCTCGTCGACGCCGGCGAGGCGCGCGCCGTACGCGTCGAGGTCGACGTACACCGGGAGGCTCGCGGGGGAGTCGAGGTACGTGCGCGGCTCGATGCCGGGATACTTGCTGAACGGCGATCCGATGCGCTCCGACAGCAGTGAGATCACGGTGAGGTCCATTACCGCAACGAGCCACGGCATGCCCGCGCCGTACGCGCCCATGATGATCGCCTGGTAGAGGGCGAGGCTCACGAGGCCTTCACTCGCACCGCCGCGGTAGTCGGCGGTGGTGGCCAGCGTCGCGACGTCGATGCAGCGCGAGAGATCGATGTGCGAACCCGAACGCGCGATCACGTCGTTCGGGTTCTCGTTCCACACCCGTTCGATGTCGGCGACGCTCTTGAACCCGGCGGCCGACGGAACGATCATGCGCGACACGCCGGCGGGCACGAGCCGCCGGTGGTCGATCACGAGCAGGAACAGGCTCGCGGGCTCGTACGGCGCGTATTCCGCGGCGAGCAGCTCCGGCGTGTTGGCGAAGAACTCGCCGAACACGACGCGCTCGACGACGCGCCCGAGCTCGGCCGCGGGATCAGTCGACGGGACGATGTACGTGCCGAACGGTTCGGACCCGCCGGAACCGGACTGCTCGACCAATGCCTCGCATTGCTCCCGTAGTCCGAGATCCAGATCCATGTTTCAGAACTCCCGGGCGACGACCTCGTCGGCATCGAAGTACCCGCGCGTGAATTCGACGGCGCGATGCGCGTCAAACGCCTTGCACGTGTAGATGTCGACGCTGAAGAACACGAATGGTTGTTCCCAAGCGTAGAAGTGCGCGCCCGAAGTTTCCCAATGCACCCAACCCGCCCATCCGAACCGATCGGAGCGGTGGGTCACGGGTTCGATGAGCACTTTCATGTCGCAGACGTGCGAGAGGCTCACGAGATAGTCGGAGATCTGCGCGGCGCTGATGGGGTGCGAACGCGTGCCTTCGATGACGAGACGCTGACGCAGAATTGTGGGCGCCAAATCCAGGAACGGCGGCGCTTCATTGAGTCCGTAGGTCTCGAGCACGGGCGGCAGTCTTACTGACCTCAGCCCTCATAGTCAACACCGGCAACACCCGTTACAGCACGAGGCGTTTCGGATCCGACCGTGAAAGCCCTGCTACAGCGCGGCGCGCAGGATCGCGGCGGCGCCGGTGAGTGCGGCGATCGTCAGCACGAGGGGTCGGAGGTTCCAGTGCTGCACGCGGGGGCGGATCGCGAGGCTCATGGCGAACCCGAGGAGGAACGCGGGCATGAGCGAGAGTCCGAGCAGCAGTTGCCAGGCGTGGAGTTGGCCGCCGATCAACAACCCCGTCATCGTGAACGCGGTACCGATCGCGAACTGCGTCGCGAGTGTTGATCGGAACACCGGCGCCGGATCATGTTGGTACAGCAGTGCGAGAGGCGGCCCGTCGATCGCGGCGGCCGTGCCGGTGAGTCCGGTCGCGATCCCGGTCACGGTCGCCGCGGCGGGTGTCACTCCCGGGTGCAGGTGTCCGGCCACCACGCTCAGGCCGACGGCGGCGATCACGAACGCGCCGATCACGATGGCGAGCACGCGGCTAGACACGAGCGCGACGACGGTCACGCCCAACGCTGTTCCCGGCAGCCGGCCGAGCAGCAAGAACTGTGTGCCGCGCCAGTCGACGTGCTCGCGTTCGCGTACCGCCATCGCGACCGCCATCGGTACACCGGGAAGCACCATCGCGCCGGGCAGTGCCGCAGGAACGATCAGCGCGACGACTGGTACCGCGAGCAGATTCGAACCGAAACCGACCACACCCTGCACGGTCGACGCGATGACGACCGTCGTGGCGATGACCAACCACTCAGCCGCCGAGATGTGCACCGGGGGATGATGGCAGACGAATGCGCGCGGGCCGCTCCGCGCGGCTGTGCTCCGACCCCGGCGGTCGGAGCACAGCCGATCAGTGGTGGTCGCGCTCTCGCACCGGCCCTACGCGCGAACCGGAGCCGATCGTTTCGACGCAGGGCCGGTGCCGCGCCGGTTGGTGGCGCGGACCGTGCACGTGTACTTCTTGCCCGGAGTCAGGTGGCGGACGGTGAGCGGCCCGGCGTGACCCGACGTGGACCTCGCGGCGCCTGCTCCCGAGCGGCACGTTGCCGCGTACGACTTGATCGCGGCGCCGTTGGCCTTCTTGGGTGCCTTGAAGGAGACCTTCACCGCGCCTTTCGCCACGCGCTTGACCTTCAACGCGCTCGCGGCGGTCGGCGTCCCGACCGTGACCGCCGCGGTCTCGGCCGAAGCGGGGCCGATCGCACGCCCGCTCTCGGCCGCGATCGTGAACGTGTAGGTCAGGCCGTTGGTCAGACCCTTGATCACCGTCGTGGTTCCGGTTCCGGGAATGAGGGTCGGCGGTTGAATGACGCCGTCGAGGAACGGCGTCACGATGTACCCGGCGATGCAGCCCTCGGGATCCGAGGTCGCGGGGCCCCAGCTCACCGTGGCCGACGCGTTCCCGGGTGCCGCGGTCGGGGTTGTCGGCGCGGTCAGCGTCGACGGGCAATCGGCCGGGAGCCCACGCAGCGACGACAGGAACGCGACGTCGACGCCGTAACCGTCACCGTCGATGCCCGCGGTCGTCGGCATCGACCCGCTCGTGCCCAGCACCCCGGCGCGTGCCGGCGCGTGCAGGTGACCGATCTCGATGGGAAGGGAGTACTGGTGCGGCTCGAGGTAGTAGTCGGCCTCGGCCGTGTACGACGCGGTGTACACGGTGTTCGCGTCGATCGCGACAGGAATCGGGAAGTCGGCGCACGCCTCGACACCCGGGGTCGTGAGGACCGACGTCTGCGCGAGCTGCGTGCCCGCGCTGTCCCACAGCGTCGCGGTGTGCGGGCCCGACTCGGCGCCGGCCGGCCAGAAGCACACCGCGGCGATCCAGCCCGGGATGTCGGTCGTGAACTGCAGGCCGACCTCGCTGGCGCCGTGCGCGGAGCTTTGCGGCGACCCGAGGTGGAAGGTGCATGCGGTATCGCACGGTGGCGACTCGACCGCGGCCGATGCCGGACCGGCCAATGGCACCACCGATGCCCCGAGCGCGGCAAAACCCGCGAATAGTGCAAATACCGTACGGAACCTCGAGTGCATTTCTCTCCTCCGAAAAGCCGCGAATCCGTTCATCGGCAAGTATGAGTTCTGCGAACGCCACCCCTGCGTCGCACCCGTTCACCCGAACGAGTGAGCGATATGAACTTGCCACTCGTCACGACTTGTTAAACCCCGCCCGCAATTCCTGTTCGCGGTTCACGGTACGCGGGGACTTGCGGCCCTGGCGCGAACCGCGGCGAAGCATTTCACTTCTTCCTGTGAGTTGGGATGCCATGAGCAGATCCTCGTCCGCGATCGTGGGCTGCGCGCTCATCGCCGCGACGATGACCGCGGGATGTTCCTCGTCGTCGAAATCATCGTCGTCGCGACCTTCGGCTCCGTCGACGACGGCAACGCAGCCCCTGCCGAACACCTCGCCTGCGACGAGTGACGCACCCACGGCGCATGCGACCACGACGAAGGTGCCGGCAACTCAGGTGGTCGATCGCGTGGTGACTCCTGCGGTACGCGCCGGATTGGTCTCGGCGTTCGCGGCCGGACGCCACCTCGATCCCGCGTACGTCGCGGGCGTTGTTCCCGGCTCCGTACGCGACGCGTACGACCCGGTCGGTCGCCGGGAATGGGCGATCGCGGATTTCGCGGCCTCGGCCGCCGCGCAGAAGGCGCACGAGCGACTCAACGGGAAGGCCGGCGATCCGCTCGTCGCGTTCCAGGACGGACCGATTGTGTTCTCACGCGCGGTCGGCGCGCGGTGGACCTTCGTGTCGGACACCGGCGGACTGATCTGCCCGCCGCGGCCGCCCGCCGCCGTCCTCGCGCACTGGTCGATCAAGACCGTCGACTGCCAACGCTGACCTACGCTCGGTCGATGCCGGCGCGCGACGCGGAATTCGATCCGTACGCGTGGCACGACTGCGCGATCTGGCGACTCGAAGTTCGTGCCGACACGTCGGCTACGCACCCGGTCGACGCGCTCGTGCTCCATCTCGACTTCATCGTCGAGTGGGGGAGTGGTGATGCCGACGCGCGGTTCGTCGTCGCGCCGGCCACGCTTGCGTTTCACGGTGTCACCGACATGCACGTGAGTGTCGATTGGGGCGCGAGCGGGTTTCAGGTCGCGGTGCACGACATGGTCATCGATCGCATCGAGCGGCAGCTCGTCGCCGATCAGAAGGTGTACCTGGACCGGCCCTACTACGCGTGGGCGATCCACCTCAGTTGGCCCGCGCTCGGCCGGTTGACCTTCGGTGCCTTCGCGTACACACAGACGCTGTTGGCGAAGCCGATTCCGACCGCGCAGCAGACACTGTCGTGGGAACAGCGATCCGCGGGATAACGGAAACCGCCGACACTGCGGAGATGTGTTGCAACCGGCGTTGCGAGCAACATGTTTCCTTTTGCGCGCCTGAACGATTACACGGGCGACGGACCGCGAGGGCGCGCGTGCACGCCACAGCCGCAGCAGATGGGGGGCTCTTCGGACTCCACTCGGATGCTGGTGGGAACATCAACCGATCTGAGGGGACTCACAACATGAAGTCGTTCGTACGCTTGACCGTCGCGCTTGCGATGCTGATTCCGGTGGGTGTGCTCAGTGCGGGACCGGCAAGTGCCGCCGGTGGCACGAAGTGCAAGCCGCCTTCGGGGAAGATCACTGTCACGCCCGGCATCACCAAGGTGAAGAAAGTCCAGACGATCGTCATCAACCTGCCGGTTGCGGGTTGTGTCGGCGGAGGCGTGAAGAGCGGTGTCTTCAAGGGATCGCTCAAGACCGAGCCGATCGACCTTGCCGGCTTCGCGAAGAACACCAAGCCGTTGAAGCTGACGTCGACCATCACGTGGAACACGAAGAAGACCTCCACGTTCACGGCGACCACCACGACGAAAATCGTGGGCGGCAAGATCTCGTCGTCGATCAAGGGCAAGATCACCAAGGGAGTGTTCATCGGTCTGACGGTGACGTCGGCCCAGTCGGTCACGCTCGGCCCGCTCGTCGGTGGGGCGGTCAAGAACCTGGTCATCAAGGGCACCACGCCCTTCGTCATCAAGTAACGAAGTCCCCGCACGCCGTTGCGTCCCGGGCTCGGTCATACCGATCCCGGGACGCATCGCGTCCGGACGCGTTGCTACGCGACGTCGAATGCGAAGCTGCGCGTTGCCGTGAAGCCGTACTTGTCGGTGACGGTGACCGTGAAGTTGAACGTGCCGCGCGCGGTCGGCTTCCCCGAGAGCGCCCCGCTGCCGGAGAGGCTGATCCCGGCGGGCAGTCCGCCCGCGGTGACCTGGAAGTTGTAGGCCGCGACGCCACCGGAAGCCGTAAGCGCGGCGGTGTACTTCACGCCCCTCGTCGCGGATGGCAAGGTCGCGGGCGAGATCGTGATCGCGATCGGCGCCACCGTGATGGTGAGCTTGGTGTTGACCTTGGCCGGCTTCTTGGCTTTCGTCTCCACCACTTGAACGGTCACAGTGAACCGGCCTTCAACGCTCGGTGTCCCCGAGATCGCGCCGGTGTCCGGGTCGAGTGTCAGCCCGCCCGGTAGCGCGCCCGACGCGATGGACCAGTGGAACGGCGCGTTGCCGTTGAACGCCGGGATGTCCGTCCAGTAGGGAACGCCCACCTTGGCCGATGTGGGATCGGCGGTCGGCGTGACGGTGATGGAACGCGCCGCGGTCGCGACTTTCGCGACCGGAACCGTCGTGTCGCGCGCTCGAATCGTGAACTGCGCGGTGCCCGGAGTCGAAGGTGTGCCGGCGATGACGCCGGTCGACGGGTCGAGTGTGAGGCCCGCAGGAAGGGCGCCGGATGTGATCGACCATCCAATCGGCGGTGCGCCACCGCTCGCGACGAGCGCGGCGGAGTAGGCGACGCCGACTTGCGCGTTCGCCAGTGTTGCGGACGGGATCGTGAGTGCGGGCGTGGTGGTCAACTGCCGGCCGAGGTCCCAGTGGCTTGCATGCGACGTGTACACGCTGATCGCCACGTCGCCGTTGGCGAGTGGTGAGCGGCTGAACACGCAGGGGTCGGGTGCGGCCACCGCGATGCTCGGTGTCGTGCACGCGCCGATCGGCACGCCGTCTCGGAACACGACGACCTGCGACGCGTTCAGGCCGCCGAGGAGAGATGCGTCGAGCGCGAATCGCAACGCGAGGGGACTCGCGGCCGTTGCTGCGGGCGCGGTGATGTCGGTCTCGACGCCGAGGAAGGAATAGCCCGTGGGCGTAGGTTGTGTCGCGACCGACTGCGCGATGTCGATCGTTCCCGCGTTCGGGCTGGTGACCGTCGCGTGTACCGGTGCGCTCGGCGTGGGTCCAATGTTCCCCGGGTCCGTGGTGAGCGATCCGCCCGCGCCAACCGACGCCGTCACGTGCACCGGCGCGACCACGGTGTACGACACGTTGGTGGTCGCGTCGTTCCCGGCGGCGTCGACCGCGGTGACCGAGAACGAGTGCGTTCCGGGCGTCGACGTGTCGATGCCGGCGCCGTCGGCGACGGATCCCACGCACGAGGCGATGCCGGAACCGTCGGTGTCATCACAGGAGTAGTCGGCGACCACCGCTGCGCCCTGCGCGTAGAACGCGTTGGCCGTCGGCGTCGTGATTGTGACCGTGGGGTCGGTCGAGTCGATTGCCGCCCCGAAGTGCCACAACACCGCGTGGAACGCGCCGCCGGCAACGTCGGCCGACCCGACGATGAGCCCCGCATCGTCGACGTCTGTCGCGTTTCCATGGTTGCCGGCGAGCGTCGGCAACGTAATCAGATGCGGTGTCGACGCAGCGATGTCATATGCGAACGGTCGCGTCGTGCTGCCGATGTCGACACTGTTCCATGAAGCACCGACGAGCACCGTTCCGCTCACCTTCGCCACGGAGGTGCTGTCGGTGCCGCTGAGCAGTCCGAGGTCGATCATGTGCGGCGACGCCGACGCGAAGTCGTACACGAACGAGCGCGTCTTGTTGGCGGTTTGCCATACGCCGGCGATCACGTTGCCGTCCACTGCGTTGGCGCTGCTGTAGGCACCGCCCAGCGTGTCGAGGTCGACCATGTGCGGTGACGGATCCGACCGGTCGTACGCGAAGGCATGGAACGGAATCGCGTCGTCCGGCACTCCGGCTTGCCCGACCACGAGGCTTCCGTCGATCGCGACCGCGAAGCTGTACGGCCCCCCGAGCGTTCCCAGGTCGGTCATGTGCGGCGCGGCATCAGCCGTGTCGTACGCGAACGCGTGTTCCGACGTACCGAGTCCGGCGTAGGAACCACCGACGACGATGCCGTTGCTCACGTCGACGGCGCTCGTCACGCGTTGTCCACCGTTGGGAGCGAGGGCGCCGAGGTCGACCATCTCGGGCGTGGGCGCGGCAAGGTCGTAGACCCACCCGAATCTCTGGCCGCGTTCGCCGATGCTCCAACCGCCGGTTACCAGGCTTCCGCTCACGGCCGTCGCGACACTCCACGCGCCGTCGATCGTGTTCAGGTCGATCATGTGGGGCGACGGGTCGGCGAGGTCATAGGCGAACGCGTGCCGCGCCGCGTCGTCGGTGGTGGACGAGTAGCCGACGACGATCGTGCCGTCGATCGCGGTGGCCTGGCTGTTCGTGCCGCCGAGGGTGCCGAGGTCGATCATGTGCGGCGACGGGTCGGCGAGGTCGTACGCGAACGCGTGCTGCGCCAGGTCGTCGACGACGTCGGAGTACCCGACCACGATGCTGCCGCTGACTGCCGCGGCGCCGCTCGACGTCCCGCCCAACGTGCCGAGGTCGGTTGCGCCCGAGAACCCGACGGCCCCGGCGGTGGACGACCCCGCCGCGACGAGGGAACCAGCCACCAGGCAGACCACGAGGAATCCGGCTTTGCCCGCAACGTTTCGCACTCGGCCTCCCGGCGACGTGGTGTTCCCGTTCGAGGCGCGGCCGGGTCGAGATGGCGTTACGACGAAGTCGAAGCAGTGTTGCACACGCTGAGTGACCAGGCGAGGGCTCAAAGTGTGCGGTGCGCGGTCGGACCATCCCGGGCCACCAAACCAAACGGGGCTACGCAGGGTGGATCCGACAAAGGGGCGACCGCCGCCTCCGAAGGGAAAAGCATGCGCGCGCCGCCAGCCTTGCGGTTGATCGTGTTGTCGAGCGTGGCCGGACTGACCTGGTTGCCCGCCGCACCTGCGGCCCCCGCCGCACCCGTCGTGCCTGCGGCCCCCGCCGCTCCGGTGCCGATCAGGCAGCCTCAGCTCGGTGTCGCCCTGGGCGGGAACGGATATTCGTTCCTTCCCACGAAGACACACCGCGACTCGGGCAGCTACGTGTCGACGGGGCAGTTGGGTCGCGGGCGGTACCGGTTCGACGAGTCGTTTCCCGAGGATTCCGACCAACGGGTCGGCACCGGGCGCGCATGGTTGCGGCGATCCGACGGCGCCACGCTCACCGGAACGGTCACGATGACGGAGGTCTCGGCAACGGCGCCCCTCGACATTCACGCGGTCTACGACGTCGTGCTCACCCACGGCACCCGCGAGCTGCGCGGCGCGAAGTTGAAGTTCGCAGGGACCTTGCACAACCACATCGCGCCCGGACCGAGCGACAACGGCGACGAAGCGCTTGTCTTTTCGGGTACGTCGTCAGTCACGACGCGCATCGGCTACTGGATGGTCGACTCCGGTGGGACCGTCTACCCGTTCGGCGGTGCCCAGTGGTACGGCAACGCTCCGACCTCGTCGGCGGTGCACATCGAGCCGGCGCCGAGCCGGAACGGCTATTGGATCGTCGACGCGTCGGGGCACGTGTTCGCGTTCGGCACTGCGCGCTGGTTGGGGAACGCGGACGCGAGGACGCTCGGAGCGGGCGAGACGGTCGTGAGCCTCTCGGCCACCCCGTCGGCCCGTGGCTATTGGTTGGTCACGACCCGCGGGCACGTCCTGCCGTTCGGAGACGCCGCGTACCACGGGGACTATCGCACGCTCAACGATCCGTCGCAGACGAGTCCGGTGGTGGCATCCGCGTCGGCCACGAGCGGGAAGGGCTACTACCTGGTCGCGAGTGACGGCAATGTCCACCACTTCGGTGATGCGAGAGGCTTCGCCGGAATCGCCGGGCAACACCTCAACGCTCCCATCGTCGGTTTCGTGCCGACGCCCGATGAACGCAGCTATTGGCTGGTCGCCGCCGACGGGGGAGTGTTCGGCGCGCCGTTCCACGGATCGATGGGCAACGTGCACCTCAACCAACCGGTGGTCGGCATGGTCCGCTACGGGACGGGCTACATGCTGATCGCCCGCGACGGCGGGATCTTCGACTTCTCGAAGCAGCTGTTCTTCGGATCCCTCGGGGGCGCGCCGCCCGCTCGTCCGATCACGAGCGGCGCGTCCGCGGGGTAGCGAGGCGTCAGACCTTGCGGCCGAGGAAGGCGGCGAGTTGGTCGGCGTTGCACGCGCCGGCCGGCGCCGACTGCTCGGGTCCGAACACCGCACCGTCTTCGGAGCGGAACGCGGGGGAGATCGCCTGCTTCGCGCGCTCGAGCAGCTCGCCCGCGAGCGCGGGGTCGAGGTCGGTGCTCTGGCCGGTGGCCCGGGCGAGGTCCCATCCGTGCGCGAACGTGTCGGTGGCTGCGAGGCCGACGAACGCGGCGCCCGGCATCTGACCAAAGGGCAACGTCAGCATCTTCTCCATCACACCGTCCTCGTTGAACGCGGCGACGCAGCGCTTCGCGCCTTCGTCGAACGCGGATACGAAGTCGGTGGCGGAAAAGTCGGTGTCGCCCCCGGCCGGCGGCGCGCCTTTGGCACCGGCTTCGAAGAAGTACTGGCCGCCCACGATGTGGTTGATGAGGTCGCTGACCTTCCACGCCGCGCACGGCGTTTCGTCCGCGAGTTGCTGCTTCGACACGCCGGTCAGGACGCTACGGGTTGCTGCAATTGCCTGCTCGAGCGCTTCGGTTGCCACGACGATCTCCTTGGGTGGGCTGAGGTTGCCCGCACCCTAGGGTTTGGCGTTCGCGCCCGTCGCTTCGCTGCGCAGGCCGCGGCGCTCGTCCATCTCGGCGACGAAGTCGCCGGCGCGGGCCGACTCGACCCGGTCGCGTCCGTTCTTCTTTGCGAGATACAGCGCGCGGTCGGCGGACCGCACGACACCGGAGGCATCGCCGGCATGCTCGGGGATCGCGGCGACACCGATGCTCGTCGTGATCGCCTGATCCACCGACGGAACCACGATCGCGCCGATGGCACGGCGCAGGAGCTCGGCGACACCGAGCGCACTCTCCGTCGACGTGTTCGGCAACGCGACGATGAATTCCTCGCCGCCGTAGCGGCCGGCAAAGTCGCTGTCGCGTATCGTCGCCCGGATCGCGGCACCGACGGCCGCCAGCACTTCGTCACCCTCGGCGTGCCCATGGCGGTCGTTGACCTGCTTGAAATGGTCGAGGTCGAGGAGGAGTACCGCGATCGGTTCCGCGGATCGGCCGGCGTGCGCCACCATCCGCATGACGTTCGCGTCGATCGACCGGCGATTGGGGAGCCCGGTCAACGAATCGGTGGCCGCGCGCGTCTCCGCGATCGCGAGGTTACGTAGGTTGGCGAGCACCGGCGCGGCCTGCACAACCGAGTCGCGTATGCGGCGCTCGTGTTCCTCGTCGAGCCGGTCGGGGCTGCTGAGGAGGACCGATCCGATGACCTCGCCGCCGACCAGGAACGGTGTGCAGGTCGACCGGCCGGGGCAGCCACTGCAGACCGCGCACTGCAACAGCGTGTCTTCACGTTCGCCGTGCTCGTGGGTGCGGGCCTGGCGCACGGCGACGCACGACCGCGGCGCGGCACCGACGAGTGATTGTTCCAGCGGTGACCCGGGGATGACCTCGGTGACGGCTTCGAGTCGATCCTGCGAGTTGTTGCGATTGAGGATCACGACGTCGCTCCCGGCGATGGAGCGTTCGAGGTGGCGCTTCAACATGCGGTGCGCCTCCGCCTCGTTCTCTGTGAGTTGCATGCTCTCGGCGAACTGGAGTTGCGACAGGTCGTACACGCGTTCGCGCTGACGCCGCGAGGCCATGTCGTCGAGGGCTCGTCCGAGCGTCGCGAGCTCGTCGTTCCCTCGCGTCTCGAGCCGCTCCTCGAAGTTGTTGTCGCCGATCCGTTGGGCGAACTGCGAGTAGCGCCGGGTGCGCGGAAGCACGCCTCGATAGAGCCACGTGATTCCGGCGATCGACGCAAGCAACGAAACTACGAGCAGGATGTCGAGGTCGCGCCGGTGGTCCGAGTACGGCTTCGCCGAGTTCGAGAACTCGATCTCGCCGTCGCGCGCCTCGCGAGCGACCAGCGCGCGGGCACGCCGGTTGACGTCACCGAACGCCGCGTCGATGCGGGTGATGCCGGTGGACTCCGTCGGGGGATCGACCACCATCGCGTTCCATTCGGCGCGGGCGGCCTGCCAGCGCGCGACGAAGTCGGCCACGACGTGCTTCTCGGCGGCGTCGTCGCCGGCATGGAGCCGGCGCACGGTGTCAAGGTTGGCGTCGGCCCGAGGGGTCAGGTGGTCGGCCAGGCGCGCGATGAGTGCGCGTGATCGCACCGGATCCGACGTGCGGGTCGCCAGCGCCGAGAGCGCGGCCGCGTGCACGTCGTCCATCGCGCTCACCATCTCCGCCGAGGCGTGCTGGGTCTTGATGATGTCGTTGAACAGGGTGCTGGTGAGACGACGCGAGGCGGTGAGGCTCGTCTCCGCATGCCAGGAGATGAAGCACAGCGCGGAAATCACGACGAGGGCCACCAAGACGAACCGGCTGGTCACGCTGAGCGGTGAGCGACGTGACTTGCTGGGTGCCGCGCCGGAAGCCGAAATCGCCATCGATTGTCACATCGGCGGGCGACGGGACCTTCTATAGATGCCGAAAGGCCAATGTTCGCGACGCCGCTCGACGGCGGCACGCTCGTGCCCTACGGCGTGGCCAGCGGGGACGCGTCGGCCGCTGACCGGGAGCGGGAGTCGCAGGAGTCGCAGGTCCTTGAACCCCACAGTCGAGCGTGTGAGTATCCGAGCACACGCGTCCGACCGGGGGGTTCGATGAAGCGCAAACTGGGTGCTCTAGTCGTTGTGATGGGTGTTGCCGCCGGAATGCTGGGCGTCGCGCTGCCGGCCGCCCACGCCGACGGTCCCGGTGTCGGGGCACCGTGGATCGTGAGCGTCGGCGACTCGGCGATATCCGGTGAAGCCGGCCGCTGGGCCGGCAACACCAACAACAGCTCGTCGAATGTCGATGCGCTCGGTTCCACCGCGTATTACGACAACGCGACGAACACCGCCGAGCAGATCCCGGGCTGTCACCGTTCGAAGTCGGCCGAGGTGTACATCGGCGGCGGGGTCAACGGCATCAACCTCGCGTGCTCGGGGGCGCGCACCTACACGCAGACGCCGGGCTCGGGCGACTTCAAACCGGGTCTCGACTTCTACAGCGACTCGACTGGTCGCAAGGGTCAGGCATTGGTGTTGCAGCAGTTCGCGGCCGGCCACAACGTGAAGGCCGTCACCGTGCTCATCGGCGCGAACAACTACGGCTTCGCCGACATCGTGCAGACCTGCATCGAGGACTTCCTGCTGTCGCCGTCGTGGTGGCCCGACTACTGCAACGACGACTCCAACGTGAAGGCCTACTTCACTGCATCCAACGTCGCGACGCAGACCGCCAACATCAAGGGCGCGATCCTCAACGTGCGGCAGGCGATGTTGAACGCCGGGTACCCGGACAGCACCTACAAGATCATCGTGCAGACCTACTCGTCGCCGATCCCGAGCGCGGCCGGCTTCCGTTACTCGCAGTCGGGCTTCACGCGTCAGTCGACGGGTGGTTGCGGTTTCTGGAACAAGGACGCCGACTGGGCGAACAGCACGGCGGTGCCGACCATCGACAACTCGGTGAAGAACGGAGCCGCGGCGACCGGGCTCACCAACTACGTGCTGCTCGACGATCAGAACGCGCTCGTCGGCCGCCGGCTGTGCGAGAACACGGTGGGCCTGCTCGAGGAGAAGGGCATCGCCAACTGGCGCAGCGTGGGCGCCGCCGACAAGACCGAGTGGGTGAGCCAGGTGCGCACCACCTCGACGCTGTTCGGCCCGTACCAGCTCCAGGAGGACGCGCACCCCAACTACTGGGGTCAGCTCGCCCTGCGGAACTGCCTCCGCCAGGCCTACAACGGCGGTGCGGCACGCGGCGGGACGTGCACCATCTCGTCGACGGGTTTGAACAGCCTCGGCGAACCGCAGATGCTGCTCCACTGATCGCGTACGCCTTCGGGGTCATTGCCCGCACTGCGCTGCTCACGGCTCAGTGCGGGCACCCCTCGTCGGCGGGCGCGTAGCGCTCGTTGCTGCGCCACCCGTCGGAGCTGACTGCGCCGGCTTCGAGACCGAGGTGAACGAGCGCAGTGCGAGCTACCGCGTCCGCGCCGTCGGGGCAGAGGTGCCAGCCGTCGCGTTGGCGAAGGATGCGGCCGCCGACCGCTCGCGGCCAGGTGCCGTCGGGCGCCCGCAGCGCGGACTCGATGTCGAGATAGTCGACGGTGCCCGGGCGATCTTTCGCAGCAGCCGCATAGAACGGGTCGAGCGTACGGTCGTCGCGGTCGCCGCCCGGCAACGCCGAAAGCCACAGCACCTTGCCGTGGCCGGCGGCGAACGCCCCGAGTGAGCGCTCCACGATCGAGCGGTACGCGTCGGCGCCGTGCTCGCGTTCCCACGCGACGTCCCAGGCGCCGAGCATCACGATCGTGAGGTCGACGTGGTATCTCGCGGCGGTGGTCGCCCACGCGTGATGCATCGCGTTCGGGAGGCGCGTGAGGCCGACGCCGGGGTACGCCATCTCGATCACGCGCCAGCCGGCGGCGTCGAGCCGAGCGGCGAACGCAGGAGTTGCGGAATACATACCGGAGTCGCCGACGAGCATGACCGTTCCCGTGGGAGGCAGCGCCAGCCGATCGCGGCGGACGCGCGGCGCAGTTGCCGGCGCGGGATTGCGCGACGAGACGAAGACCACGGGCTCGGGAACGCGATCGGTGCGCATCGTCGAGTAGGCGAACACCGGGCCGGCCGGCAGAGTTACGAGCGCGACGGTCGCCAGGCTCACGCCGATCCCGCCGGCGAACGCAACGTGTCTTGGCCGCGCGTACGTCAGCGGTCGTTCCAGGACGACCCACGAAGCGGCCGCACCGGCTCCGGTGAATGCGAGGCGCAGCGCGGCGAGGGATATCCCGTTCGCGCCGACTCGCTCGGGTGTGAGCAGCACGACCGCGGGCCAATGCCAGAGGTATACGCCGTACGAGACACGCCCGAGCCCGCGGAGCGGTCCCCGGTCGAGCGCGCGCGTGAGCACTCCGGGCATCGTCGTCGCCATCGTCGCGACTGCGGTGGCGATCGCGACGACGGCGAACCCGCCGCGGTACAGCACACCCGGCGTGTCGGTTGCCATCGCGGCCAACACCGCGACGAACGCGACGGGTCCCGCGACCCGCACCATGTGGCGCGCTCGGGTGCCGAGTCGCGGCAGCACGAGCGCGGCGACCGCGCCGACGAGGAACGCCTGGGCCCGCGTGTCGGTGCCGTAATAGATGCGCACTGGATCTCGGCCCGGCTCGTACAGGTACGCCATCCACGCAGCCGACGACGCCGCGGCGGTCGCGGTGATGGCGACGACCGGCCACTGACGCGTCCGGCTGATCGCGAGCAACCCGACGAGCACCAACGGCCACACCAGGTAGAACTGCTCCTCGACTGCCAACGACCACAGGTGTACGAACGGGGAGCGCGCGCCGAGCGCGCCTCCGTACGACACGCCCGCGCCGATCAGCTTCCAGTTCGCGACATACAGCATCGAGGCGAGGCCCTGGCCCCGTGCGGCATCGGCCACGGCGGCCGGGCCCGTCCGGCGTACGACCTCGGTGACGACGACCACGAGCACGGCCAACGCCGGAACGAGCCTCCGGAAACGCCGGCCCCAGAATGCGGCGATGCGGATACGCCCGCTGCGGAGGCGCTCGCGCATCAAGAGGCTGGTCACGATGTATCCCGAGACGACCATGAACACGTCGACGCCGAGAAATCCGGACGGTAGCGAGCGCGGCGCGAAGTGGTAGAGCAGGACCGCGCTGACCGCGACCGCGCGCAGACCGTCGAGGGCCCCGATCCTGGATGTTGGGTGCACCGGGGCCATGTCGATGCTGAGTAATGCCCGTTGCGAGGCTTTCGGAAACCACGCTTTCCTCCGGGCGCCGTTACGCTGGTCGCCACCTGTCGGTCGGGCTCCGGACCTCGACCACGAGGATCCGCACGCCGTGTCGAAACGCCGCTTCACCGCTCCCGCCCTCGTCGCCTCGATCGTCGCGGGCGTCGCGGTGGCCGGCGCCTGCGGGAGTAGCGCGCCGATTGCGAAGGCGCCTCGGAGGGTGTCGCCCACGGTCTCCGCGCCGCCGCGGGCTCCGTCGGATCCCACGATCCCGACGCTGCCGACCGCCGTGTCCTCGCCGCCGAACGCCGCCACCGGGGAGCTCGTCATGCCGCCGCTCCCGCCCATGGCCGGCCTGGTGCCGCCGGGAGCCGAGGCGCTCGTATCCAAACCGGCCGCGGTTTCCGAGAGCCGGGGTGTGCGCGTGTTCGGCGACTCGTTGGCCCTCCAAGCCTGGCGTTATGTCCAGCGGCTCGCGGCCGACCGCAACGAAGAATTCGACGGCGGCGCCTACGGAGGGACGGCACTGTGCGACTGGATTCCCGCGATCACTCGCACGCTCGCGACCGACCGACCTTCGTACCTCGTGCTCGCGTTCGCCGGGAACAATCTCACGCCGTGCACGCGCGCGCCCGACGGAACGCGCCGCTACGGAGCCGCGTTGGCCGAGCTCTACGGAACCGATACCCAGCGTGCGATCACCGCCGCGTCGCGTACGGGAACGCAGGTGTTCCTCGTGGGCCCGCCCGCGATGATGAATCCGGTGTCGGACGACGACTCCTCGCGCCTTCGTGTCACGATGCAGCGCCTCGCATCGAGCAATCCGGGAGTCGAATACCTCGACGCCAACGCCGCGCTCTCGCCGCACGGATTCCGCGTCGCGCGCGAGTGCCGGTCGTTCGAGACGCCCGCGCTCGGGTGCCGGGACAACTCGATCGTGATCCGGTCCGACGATGGTGTGCATTTGGCCACGCCGGCCGGCGGCGACCGCGCGTATTCGGCCGGGGCGTGGGATTACGCAACGCTGTTGATGCGGGGAATCCCGCCGGCCGCGTAGCCGCGCCTACTGCGTGAACAACGCGAGATTGTTGTTGCCGCCGAGACTCCGTGCGGTGCCGCGCCCGACCACGCGACCGGTCGTGCCGAAGATCCAGTAGCCGTCGCCCGCGGGCGACGGCACGATGCCGGCGGCCGGGCCCGGGTGCGCGAGCAGTGCACTGTAGGGATACGGGCGCGCTTTCCAGACGGCCGAGCCGAAGGACCGCGCGTTGCCGAAGACGAGCACGGAACCATCGCTGCGTACGAGCCGGTAGCCGCCATCGTCCGCGGTCGGGGCGATCCCGATGACGCCTTCCGTCGGTACGCGTGGTGTCGCGCCGGGGGCAACGACCGCGTCACCGAACGCGGAGACGTTGCCGTCGCGGTCGACGAGCCAGTACCCGCGCCCGGAGTGCGTTGCCGCGATGCCGACGATCGGAGCGCGTGGCGGCGAGGCGCCGAGATCGCCGTACAGCTCTGCCGCGCCCGCGCGCAGCACGACGCCGGCGTCGGTGGTTGCCCACAAACCGTTCGCGTCCGGCGCGGCGGCTGCCGCGACGATCGGCGCCGATGGTGACGTTGCGAGCTGCCGCGGGGGAGCATCACCGAGCGCAGCGATGACGCCGTCGCGCGCGACGAGCCAGATCCCTGCTCCACTCGGTGACGCGACCGCGGCGACGACGCCGCCGTGTTGTTGCATGGCGGCTCTCGCGCCCGCCAACGGGATCGCGTCACCGAACGCGTAGACCGATCCGTCGCACCCGACGAGCCAGTAGCCGCGACCGTCGCGCGTCGGCACGAGCGCCGAGGTCGTGTCGCCGGGCGCGGCGTTGTCACGCAGCGTCACGTGCACATCCTTCGCGACGTACTGCGCGAGCGCGGTACCGGCGCGTCCGGCGCCGAAGCGGGTGAGGTGAATGTCGCCCGCCGGGCGGACGCGCGCTTCCGGTCCGTGGCACGAGGGTTCGGTCTCGGCGCGCAGACCCTCCGCGTTCTCCAACGGCGGTGCGCTGTCGGCGATCGGCACGTGCATCGCGCGGAGCACCGGGAGGTAACCGTGCCAGATCGCGCTCCAGGCCGCGGGATCCGGATCGGATGTCGCGCCGGCCGGAATGGGCGCGATGAAGAACACCCGGGCATTGCGGGCGCGCAGGATCGTGATGAACGCGCGCAACTGTTGCCCGATCATCCGCTGCCCGGCCGGTGACCAGAGATCGGTGATCTCGTGACCGGCGTCGTCGTGGGGGAACGGCGGCCAATAGTTGTGGTTGAGGTACACGCCGATCACGTCGGGGTCGAAGCTCGTGAGCAGCCCGCGTGCCTTCTGGAACCACGTGCCCGTCAACCGCGTCCGCCCGTTGTCGTACTGGTCGACGGTGAGCAGGCCCGATCCCCACAGCCCGACCGCTTTCGCGTCGACCCCGGCCTGGCGCAGCAGGAACGCCGCCGCGCTGCCCTGCTGGTCGAGGACGGAATCGCCGATCAGCAGCACTCTTGTCCGGGCCGTGTCGCCGGCCGCCGAACGCGTGACCTCGCGGCGCGCCGAGGGCGGAGACGGCGTAGCGGTGGCCGACGCGAGCGCGATTCCCCAGCTCATCGACGCCGCGACGAGCACGGTCACGACGCACAGAATTGCCGCCGATCGGCGCGGCGGGATGATGGCGCGCAGCGCGATCCCCACGATGAGCTTTCCGGTAGTCGACCCCTTGACCGCGCGGTATCGACCGGCCTCCGGACCCCACTTGAGACTTGATTCACACGTGCGACGAAACGTCACGCGGTTGCCGGAAGGCCCTTACCGGAAGCGGCTGATCACAGGTGCGAGACGGGTGGCCGTGGCGTCGGCCCCGGCGTCGGAATAGTGCACGCCGTCGGGCCGCGCGCCGAAGTCGACCGGGCATCCGAGGTCGTGCACGACCGGCGACACGGTCATGCCGCCCGCGGCCGCCACCGCCCGGTCGACCGCGCTGATGGCGTCAATGCGGGCCCGGTCGTACCACGCCGCGCCGGCGTCGGCCGCGCCGGGCTTGGCCGAGAAGCAGGGGGGTTCGAGCCACACGATGCGTGCGCCGGTCGCGGCCAGGCGTCGCCGCGTCTCGGCGACGACCCCGCGGTAGTAGCGGTTCCACTCCGGCTGTCCGGGCGAGAGCCAGGTCCGGCCGTGGTCGAGCGACACGTCGTACACGTCCCACGCCCCGAAGAGCACCACCACGACGTCGGGCCGGAATGCGGCAAGGGTCTTGGGCCACGTCTCGTGCGTGTTGCAGGAGTCGGCGGGGCGGTCGAGCACACCCCAGTACCCCCGCACCTCGACGCCGTCTACCAGCGTGCATCCGAGCGCGCCCCCGTTGAGCACGTACACACCGGCGTGCGCGCCCCAACGTTCGATGCCGCGCCCGAGTGTGAGCGCCACGGAGTCGCCCACCACCATGACGCGCTGGACCCGCCGCGGGCTCGACGTCGACGTCGAAGAACCGGTGCGGCGGCCCGGCGCACTCGACTGCGTGGATACCGGAACGCGACGCGCGAGTTGGGCCGCGGCGAGCACTTCGCTCGGTGATGCGGTCGCGGCGAACGTGACCGCCGGCGTGGACGCGACGACACCGACCAGCGCCGCGCATGCCGCAGCCGTGCATCCCGCGGTCGGAAGGGCGATCCAACGGCGACGGCCGGTGAGTGCGCGCCGCTCGCGAATGGGTTGTTCGAGGAACACGTAGGAGATCGCCGCGATCGAAAACGTGACCGCGAGGCGCAGCGTGGTGAGCGGGACGGGGGAGAGGCCGGTGCGCGCCGCGCTCAACCACAGGAAGATCGGCCAGTGAAACACGTAGACGCCGTAGCTGACGCGGCCGAGCGCGCGCAGGGGCGCGAGGTTGCAGAGCTTGCCGACGGGGCCCGGCACGCACGCGGCGAGCAGCACGAGACCGCCGAGGCACCCGTACGCGAGCAGCCCGCCGCGGAAGAGGACGCGGTCGCCGACGCGTGCGTGCGCGTTGGCCCACACCATCGCGAGCAGCGCGAAGGGCCCGGCGATGCCGAAGACGCGGGCCGCCGACCGGTTGAGCTTCCGTCCCGACAATGCGATCGCAAGCACCGAGCCGACGAGGAACTCGAGCGAGCGCGTGTCGGTGCCGTAGTACGCACGATCGATGCCGTGGGCCGACGAGAGCCAACCGTCGACGAACGAGATCGCGCCGAGCGCGCCGACGGCCGCGAGCATGGGCACGCGCCGGCCGCGGAACACCATCAGCATGCCGACGATCAGCGGCGCGAGCACGAGGTAGAACTGCTCCTCCACCGCCAGCGACCAGAAGTGCTGCAACGGTGAGGTGGTGGCGAAGAGGTTGGCGTACGACTGCCCCGATGCGAGGAACCGCCAGTTGGCGACGTTGCCGAGCGCGGCCAGCCCGTCGAGCGGGAAGTTGTGCGACGTCTGCGCGTCGTGGAGCGCAACCGCGACCGCGGCAGCCAGGAGCACGCCCGCGACCGCGGCCGGCACGAGGCGCCGCAACCGGCGCGCGTAGAACGATCGCAGCGAGCTGCCCCGGTTCTGGCGCCACTGCCGGACGAGGAGCCGGGTGATCAGGAAGCCGGAGAGCGTGAAGAAGGTCGAGACGCCGAGGAATCCGCCGTGCAGCCGGCCGTCGTGGAACGCGAGCACGGCCGCGACCGCGAGCGCCCGCACGCCGTCCAGCCCCGGCTCGTAGCGCCCCCCGCCCGCCATCGATTCATCGTAGCTAGCAATTGGGTCGAAACGCCCGGCGAGGACGAAATTATCCGCGGTTTCGCCGAGACCTCAGCTCACGTCGTAGCCGAGCGCGAGGAACTCCGCGCGCAGGGTTGCCTGATGCCCCGGTTGGTAGAGGATGCCGTCGAGGAGCGGGTAGCCGAACCGGCGGTGTGCGCCCAGCAACACGAACGCGCCGACGAGATCCACCCGAACCGTCGCCTTGGCCTTGGCGACGAAGAGCCGGCGGCCGAACGGAAACGCGAGCTCGAGGCCGTTCTCGAGGATCCGGAACCGGCACGGCAGCCAGCGGCTGTGAATGAACGCGGTGACCACCAACAGCGTGGCGAAATGGATCGAGTGGTTCCAGTGGGTGCCGTACACGATCCCCGCGAGCACGAGCATGACCTTCGGCGCCCAGAGCATGAATGCGCTCCGGCCGACGTACGCGTCGCCTTCGGCACCATCGCGCGGGGGCTGCACCCGGAAAAGTCTAAGACGGCGGCGCGTACACGGAGAGTCGGTCCGGATGCTTCGTGACGTGCACGTCGACGCCACCGTCGAACGTCTCGCCGTCGCGTGCGAGCCGGAGCGGCCCGTCGAGCGAATGGATGTGCAGGGAGTCGACGACCATCCGCTTGTACACGTGTGAACGCGCGAGCCGACCCGAAGCCAACGAGAGGAAGACGCGGAAACGGCTCCGGGTGTGCGAACCGTCCAGGTAGCGAACATCGAAGCAACCGTCGTCGAGTCGTGCCCGTGATCTCGGCGCGAGGCCCGGCGGCTGGTACTCGCAGTTGCCGATGAAGATGAGCCAGACGCGCCGGCGCTCGCCGTTGAGCTCGACCGGCATCGGCACGGCCCGCCGCAGCACGCCGAACGCGGCCACGAGCATGGCCAGCCACTTCCCGAGGCGGCCTTCCATCCGCTCGCGCGCGTCGACGAGCTCCGGGTACGCGCCGAAGCTCGCGGTATTGAGGAACGGCTTACCTGCGATCATCCCGACGTCGACGGCAACGAGCTCGCCGCGCTGCACGGCACCGACCGCATCGTCACAACCCGCGAGGCCGGCGTCACGCGCGAAATGGTTGAGCGTTCCTCCCGGAAACACCGCCAGCGGCCGCTTCGTTTCGAGCGCACGTTGCGCCGCGGCATTGATCGAGCCGTCGCCGCCCATGATCCCGAGCGTGGTCGCCGAGGCGGCCCGGTCGAGCGCGGTGTCCATGGGCAGGTCGTCGCCCACGACGAGGAACTCGGCCTCGGGCAGTTGGTCGCGAATCTCGCGCGTCGCCGCTTCGGAGTCGTCCGATCCCGCCGACGCGTTCACGACGATCGCGAGCCCTCGACCATCCGGAATGCTCGCCACCGGGTAAAGGGGAGTGTTACTTGGTGATGCCGGCGATGCGATGCATGCGGCGCCGGCGCTGACCGGCCGAGAAGGTCGACACCTCGCTCGACACGAGCCACAACGCGAGCGACGTGAACACCAGCAGTCCGATGATGCCGAGCAGGTTCAGGAACGTCGACAACGCCGACGCGGAATGCTTCGTGAACGCCGCCGCGACGAAGGTCAGCTTCTTGGCACTCGACTTCTTGGCGGTGGAAGTCTTGGCCTTCGGCTTCGTGCCGCTGCCGAGTGCCGACGACTTCGAACCCGACTTCGGCACGACCTTGATGATGCCGGGGCCGGTCTTCTTCACCGTGGTGGTGGTGTTCTTCTTCTGATGCCGCTCGGGGTGGCGCACCTTCTTGCTCACCGACTTGCGGCGCGTGGTCTGACCGCCCCCACCGCCGCTGTTGTTGTTGTTATTGCTGCCGCCGTTGTTGGTGCCGAAACCCGAGAGTTGGTCCGGGTTGTCGGGCGGCGGTGTACCGAAGTCGGGGATGCTGGGCTGCGTGTGCGGCGTCGTGGTGTGCGTGGTGGTGCCGGGCGCGTGCGGCGGCGGTTGTTGCTCGCGAATCACGGCGGCGCGCGGTGCGGGTGAGAACGTGAGCGCGGCAACCAACGACGGCACCGGGGGATCGGTGGAGTACGGGTTGGTGGTGGTGGTCGTGGTGGCCGCGCGCGGGTCGGCAGTCGTGGTGGTCGTGGTCGTGACCGGCAACGACAGCGCACCGTTGATCGCGCCTTCGAGACCGCCGCAGCCGTTGGCCGCGTTCGGGATCGCGTCGATCGTGTAGTTGGGATCGACCATCGTCACCGCGCCCGACTGCGCGGAGTACGCGATACCGCCCTGCGTGTTCGTGCGAACGATGAAACGGAACGGGCCGACGGAGCAACTCGGCAACGCCGAACCCTGCGACCACAGCTCCTGGATGTTCCCGATGATGAACGACGAACCGGTGGCGGGATCCAGCGCGCCGGTGAAGTCACTCGTCGCGACGGCTTGCACGGTGACCGCCGACGGCGCGGGCTGCCCGTTGCCGTCGGGGAGATCGACCTGCACCTTCACGGGGGCGAAGCTGAGGCTCTCCTGCGGGATGACGACGAAGCCGTTCGGCTGGATCGTCGCGTCGCCCGACCCTCGCGTGGTCATGCCGACGATCGTGAACGACGGCGTGTACATCGCGAGATGGATCGAAACGCGCAGGTTGCCCGGATTCGAGATGACCGCTCCGGCACTGGGCGCAACGAGGGGCGCGGCAATACCCACCGCGAGCGCGCCGACAGCCGTGAGAGCCATCCGTCGCTTCCGAGAACCCCAGCGCCCGCGCATCATCCCTCTCCCCCTAGAGCCCCACAGGGTAGAACGAATTCGTACCAGTTGGCCAAGGATCTATGGAATACCTTGCGAACCTGTGACCGACATGGGCCATTTGGAACCTTGACCGAACTTTGACGAGACGGGCCGCGCCCCGTCGCCGCGTCGGCTGCGCGCGGTCCATCCGTCCGCGACGGGCCGGGGCGCCGGTAGTCTCGAGTGCCTTCTCGTGCTACGCGCCGGACTGTCAGGCGGCCATCACCGGGCACGGCGGCTGATCGTCACGGGGCTCGATCGGACCATGGAACCCGAAACTCGGCACCTCGATCCCTCGGCGCGCATGCGGCTTGTCGATGTGAGCCTCGGCGCCGGTCGGGGCCAGGTCCGTTTCGGTGCGGCGATCACCGGAGTCCTGACGGGCAGCGAGAATCGGGCGATCGCAGCCCGTTTCCTCGCCGAGACGGTCGCCGGTCCGCGGCCGCCCGAGTGCGACGGCTCCGTCGACCTCGACGGCGAGATCATCTCGGTCCGGACGCTGCCCGAACCGCTGCTCGCGCCGGGCGCACCCAACCTCATCGACCGCGAGCTCCTCCGCCGGCACTGGCAGGCGGAGTGCGCACGCCGTCGCGACGACCTCGCGGCCACCCACGCCTCGCACCGGCTGGAGGGCTATCGGCTCGAAGCCGCGCTGGAACGCGCGCGGTCGCGCCGTGTGACATCGGGCACACCGGCCGCGTCGGGAGTCGTTTCGACCTCCCAACCCGAACTGAACGACGACGACCCGTTGCAACGGCAGTTGCAGATCCTGCTCGCCGACCTCGACGCCAGCCCGGGCGGCACCCTGCCTGAGGCGTTGTTGCTGGCCGACGCGTGGGAGGCCCAGGCGCTGCTCGTGCGCGTCCGGCGCGCGGTCGAGACCGACCCCGACGTCGACGTCGAGTCGTTGGAGCGGCGCGTCGACAACGCGCGCGCGGTCACCGAGGCCCATGACTCCGCCGTGCCCGACGACGTTGCCGAGGTGATCGAGCGGTGCCATCAAGCAGTGGTCGACACCGAAGCGGCCGCGTTCGCGGCGCGGCGCAAGGAACGTGCCCGCGCGATCTCCGATTACGAGGAGGCGGTGGCAGCCGAGCTCGTCGCGCTCTCGAATGCGGGGATCGAGTCGTACGAAGCCTTCGAAGCCGCGATGGAACGGCTGGATACCCGGCCATCGGCCGCGGAACGCATTGCGGCCGCCAACGAGCTCGCGGCCGCGCGCGCCGCGCTCGACGAAGCATTCCAGATACCCGACGTACCGACGCGTGCGGAGTTGGCAGAACGCGAAGCGCGTATGCGGGCGCGCGCCACCGAGTTGCTCGGGCGCGAACCGGGCGCTGATCCGGTCTTCGAGCTCCGAGCGTTACGCGTCCCGTCGGAGGCGCGTATCGAGATTCTCGAGGAGATCGCCGAGGCGTTGCGCGATGCCGAAATCGAGATCACCGGCGACGTCGAGTCGTGCGCTCGCGCCCATCTGGGAATTGCGGCGCCGGCCTCGCAACCGGAAGACCTGCACGCGGGCGCCGCGTCCGGGGGAAGCGAAGCCGCCGCGCTCGAGCAACAACAGGCGGCGCACCAACGCGAGCTGGAAGCAATCGAGGAAGAGCTCGTTCGCGTCGACACGGGGTATCACGCAGATCTCGCCCGGCTCTCGGCCGCCGACTTCGCGCGTTCCCTTGAATGGGTACTGAGCGCGTACCGGTCGGGGGAGCTGCTCAACGGGCAGTTGCCGCTCGTGTTCGACGGCGCGCTCGACGGGCTGAGCGCGTCGGCGCGCGAAGTGTCGGTGCGCGTGCTCGCCGAGGCGACCGACCTGCAGGTCATCCTCGTGTCCGACGATCCCGAGGTCCTGCAGAGCGTGGCCTACGCCGGCGGGTCCCTCGTACGCTGGCCCGAACCCGTCGCCCCGAGGAGTCAACAATGATCGAACCCGAGCGCGTGCGCGCAGTGGTCGAGGCGTATGTCGACACGTACCGGCGCAATGATCGCCAGGCGTGCCTCGACCTGTTCGCGCCCGACGCGGTGTGGCACGACCCGGTCGGCGCACCCCCGCACGTCGGTCACGCGGGGATCGGGGAGTTCTGGGATCAGGCCCGAACGATGTCCGATTCGATCGAACTCGTGCCGCACGACGTGATCGTGTGCGCGGAACAGGCCGCGATGGTGTTCGAGATCCAGGTCACGCTCGGTGGTCCTGACGCGCCGACCACTATGGTCATCGACGCGGTCGAGATCTTCGTGTTGAACGACGAAGGCCTGATCGCAGAGCTACGCGCGTATTGGGACATGTCGAAAGCGCGTTCGCGCGCATAGCGCGATTCGTACTGATTCGGGACGTGACGCTCATCCTCCCGAGGCGACCGACAGGGCCGCGAAAGTGCCCGACTTTCGCCGAGCACCCGGTTTCGGCCACAATCTATAAGCGATGAACGTTGAATCCCGCGATTCCGTCTCGCTCAAGCCCGCAGAGCTCGATGAGTTCTCACAGCTCCTCGGCACGAGTGGGCTCCATTTGACCGACGAGCAGCTCGACCTACAGGTCGAGGCGTTCCCGCTCGCTGTCGTCGCGACGTTCGAGAGTGAGGTGCAGGGCGTCATGCTCGGCTCGCTCGAACGCATCGGGGGGACACCTGCGATTCTTTGGGGGCTCGGCGTAGCCCGCAAGGGCAAGCAGGCGGCGAACGCGCTCAAGGCGATGACCGGGGAGCTGTCCCGGCGCGCCGCGATCTCGTTCCCGGACGAGGACGTGCTCGTCGCGACCCGCTTGTCGCAACCCAGTTGCTACACGCTGCTCGCGAGCTACGCGAACCTCGTGCCGCGGCCCGGTTACGTCGCCAACGGCGAGGACCGGGCCTGGGGCCGGCGCCTCGCGAAGCGCTTCGGGCTCGAGCCGCACTTCGACGACCGCGAGTTCACGGTGGCCGTGAAGGGGCGCAAGCCCACGTGCGTGCCGGTGCTCGACGCCAGCTCCGTGAAGGCCACGGGCGGCGCGAAGATCGTCTCGCTCGTCGGTGAGCTCGACGCGACGCGCGGCAAGGCGATGATCGCGTTCGGGTGGGCGGTCGCCGAAGAGCTCGCCGCCGGCTCGTACGTCGCCGCCTGCTGACGTTCGCGTCCGGCGTACTGAACCGAACGGCTGAACCGAACCGCTGAACTAACCGGCGAGTACGGCGTCGAGTTGCGCGCGTAGCGCGTCCGGAGTGGTGACGGGTTTGCGACACGCGTAGTGCTCGCACACGTACGCGGTCGGCTCGTCGCGCGCCGCCCGTCCGGTGAGGAGCGGGACCGCGTCGTCGGCGTCGGCCGCGGTGAGGGTGACTGAGCCCGGTACCAGGCGACCGGACACCTCGGCGCGCAACGCGCGCGTGCGGGGGTCGTCGGGATCCCCCACGATCACGATCTCGATCGGCGCGCGCACATGCCGTTCGAGTGCTCCCAGCAGGTACGCGAAGCCGGTGGGGTGCGAGCTCATCGGGCCGGCAAGCATTTCGAGGATCGCGATCGCCGGTTCGGCGTAATCGTCGATCCCGGTGAGCGCGCGGAGGCGGAGCAAGCCGTTCGCGGCGAGCGCGTTTGCCGACGGGGTCGCGTCGTCGAAGACGTCCTTCGGGCGGACCACGAGCACTTCCGCGTCGTTGCCGGTCGTGAAGAAGCCGCCGTCGTCGGGATCGAGGAACAGGCGCACGAGCTCGTCGGCCACTTCCCACGCCTGGCCGAGCCAGGAGCGATCGTCGAGCTCGGCGAGGGTCAAGGTGGCTTCGAGCAGCGCCGCGTAGTCCTCGGCGTACGCCGGATACGGCGCGCGCCACGACCGCAGGAACCGGCCCGCGTCGGTACGGAGCTCGGCGAACAGGAACCTCGCGTTCTTGCGGGCCGCGTCCATCCAGTCGTCACGGCCGAGCGCGGCCGCGGCCTCGGTGAGCGCGCCGAGGAACAACGCGTTCCATCCGAGCAGCACCTTGTTGTCGAGCCCGGGGCGCACGCGACCCGCGCGGCGCGCAAGCAGGAGCGGGCGGCAGCGCGTGACGGCGTCCGGCTCGGGCTCGTTGCGCTCCGCGACGTGGAGAATGCTGCCGCGAAAGTTCGTGTGAGGATCGATGAAGTTCCCGCCCTCGGTGACGCCGTAGTAGCGCATCACGTCGTCGGCATCCGGTCCGCACACTTCCCGGATCTCCGCCGGTGACCACACGTAGAACTTGCCTTCGATGCCTTCCGAGTCGGCGTCTTCCGCGGCGTAGAAGCCGCCGGCCGTATCGGTGAGATCGCGGAACACGTAGCCGACGATGTCTTCGACCACTCGCCGGTAACGCGCTTCGCCGGTCACGAGGAACGCGTGCAGGTACGCACGGGTGAGCAGCGCGTTGTCGTAGAGCATCTTCTCGAAGTGGGGGACCAGCCATGTCTCATCGGTCGAGTAGCGCGCGAACCCGCCGCCGAGCTGGTCGTGAATCCCGCCCGCGGCCATCGCGTCGAGCGTGGTGGTGATCATCTCCCGCGTTTCGGGTGTATCGCGACGTGCGAGCTCGCGGCACAGGAAGTCGATCGTCATTGCCTGCGGGAACTTCGGTGCGCGCCCGAAGCCGCCCCACGCGGTATCGAACTGCGAACGGACGTTGGCCAGCGCGGTGGCGATGATCCCGGCGTCGACCGCGCGGCTCGCCCCGGGACGCAGCACGTGTTCGTCGATCGCGCTCGTGAGCTTCGACGCCTGCTCTTCGACGTCTTCGCGTTGGTCGTTCCATGCTTCGGCCACGACCTCGCACACGCGGGTGAACGCGGGCATGCCGTGGCGGTCCTCGTTGGGGAAGTAGGTGCCGCCGTAGAACGGCCGGCCGTCGGGGGTGCACCACACCGACATCGGCCAGCCGCCGCGCCCGGTCAGTGCCTGCACCGCCTGCATGTAGACCGCGTCGACATCGGGCCGTTCCTCCCGGTCGACCTTCACGTTCACGAAGAGCCGGTTCATCACCGCCGCGATGTCGGGATCCTCGAACGACTCGTGCGCCATCACGTGGCACCAGTGACACGACGAGTACCCGACCGACAGGAAGATCGGCTTGCCCTCGGCGCGCGCCTTCTCGAACGCTTCGTCGCCCCTTTCCAGCACAGTGGGATCCGAAGCTTGGAATTCACGTGACTTGAAGTCGCGGC